>Ga0310897_10000065_pt1 | contig 17793 bp, 23 predicted proteins | sample C8D2metaG_FD_203913 | JGI IMG/M metagenome (GOLD analysis project Ga0310897, IMG submission 203913) | Lab incubated soil microbial communities from West Virginia University Organic Research Farm, Morgantown, WV, United States - C0D1 | ecosystem: Environmental > Terrestrial > Soil > Agricultural...
CATAAAGTTACAAGTAATTAAAATTTTGAAATGTCGATGGATTAATTTCATTCTTAAATGATTGTAGATAATCAAATATGTTTAGTGCATTTTCTTTACTATGTTTAAGTATATCTCGTAATTTGTTTCTTAATTTATTATTCAATCCTTCAGTTAATGTTGCAATCCTTAATTCAGTATCACTTTCGTAAACTTGCACAAAAAATATAAACTTAAAGTGATTAATAAACAGTTATCTTACAGTGTTTTAGAAACAATTAACGTTATTGTAGTTAGTACTTTCTTCATCTTTCTGATATTCATGTAGATAGATTTCAATTCGTCTTCCGTTGAAGCAGATATTCTAACAACTATATCGTAAACACCAGATACTGGGGAAACTTCCTGGACACCGTCAATTTTTTCTAAATTTTCAACTACTTTTTCTGATGAAGCAAGATCACAACAAATCAATACATATGCGTTAACCATGGATATACTATAATATTATGGGTTTAAATAGATACAACACCCTCAAACAATATCACTAGCGATATGTTACATAATTTGTCTAACCACTGCTTCAAAGCTTAATGAGAACACGATAGGAACAATGAAGTACAAGTACGCGTTACATCATTCTGCTTTGTGCGAGATTGTAATCAAGAATCAAAGAACTGCTTATCTACTAACTGAACTGAAAGATTGAATATTTTATAAAAGATTGCATTACTATCTGTTAGGATATGAAAAAGGGCACTACGGAAATAAAGTCAAAAAGTTTTATTGAAGAAATGAATGCCGCGGAAGTAAAGAAAACGATAAATGAAAAAACAACTGCCATTCTAATTTTTGGTGCATGTGAAAACCACGGAGATCATATGCCATTTGGATCAGATTTTATTTTTCCTACAGAAATTGCAAAAAGACTCGCTACAAAGGCAGGAAATGTTATTGTTCTTCCTGCAATTCCATATGGAGTCAGTTTACATCATGACCAATTTCAGATGACTATGAGTATTAATCCTGAAACCCTAGTGGGTATAATTTCTGATCTTCTTTCAAGTCTTATTCAAAACAAGATAAGACGTGTACTCATAATAAACGGTCATGATGGAAATATTGGACCAATAGAGATTGCAGCCAGATCTATTAAGCATAAACACCCTGAGATGGTAATAGCATGTCTGGAGTCTTGGTGGATTCTAGTAGGTCAATTAAGAAAAGATCTTTTCGAAGTATGGAACGGACTTGGTCATGGCGGTGAAGCAGAAACTTCTGCCCTTCTTGTAGTTCGCCCAGAGCTGGTAAACATGAACTCTGCACCAAACGAGGTTATACCAAAATTACCTGATAATATTAGAATATTTTGGAATTTTGACGAATTAACTATTACTGGCGCCACCGGTGCTCCTCAAAAGGCAGATATTGAAAAGGGAAATGAAATTCTACAAATCTTGGAGAAAGTATTACTTTCATTCATGAAAGAAATGGACTTGTCTGATTGGAAATATGGCCTATACTTGAAATAGCGATTTACTTCTAGAATACGATTCATTCAAAGCGTGATTACAATGATATATCATCAGACCTGATTGTTTTAGTACTAAAATAATTGTCTGATAGGATTACTTTAATGTATACAAGGAGAAATCGCATTCTTCACAAAGATAATAGAGACTATCAAAATCTGAACATAGAGTCATAATATTATAGCACCTTGGACATTCGATTTCATGCTCAATAGTGTCGGTGATTTTCCTTTCATCTTCTTGATGGTTTCCGACTCCGTCTCTAACAGCATATTGTAATTCCAATTCTGCATTTTTCATCTGCTTATTTCTCATTGACACTTTATGGGTAGACACTTCTGAAAGTTCAAAATTATGATTTATAAAATATGTATAACTTGATAGAGGGGGGGAGCCTTAAATTTGAATTCGATTTATCCAATATTTCGCTATTAGATAAACAAAATGAGCGGGATGCACTAAAAACAAAATAAAATATAATTGAATTCACAATTGAATACATTTGACACTAAAGGATGATGCGATTAGCCTTCATAGGATGTTAAGGGGGAAAACCGAAATTCGGAGCAGGGTTTCTTTAGACAATGCATCTGGAGAAAAGGGAACACTAGGTCTAATTTATACGCCCGGTGTAGCATATGTAGCGTTAGAAATTAGTAATGATAAGAAACTAGCTTATGATTATACATCAAAATGGAATAATGTAGCGATAGTATGTGATGGAACAAGAGTTCTTGGATTGGGCAACATTGGTCCGGAAGGTGCACTACCAGTAATGGAGGGAAAATCTGTCTTATTCAAAGCGTTAGGAGATATAAACGCAATTCCACTATGCATTAACACCCAAGACAAAGAAGAGATAATAAAATTTGTTAAAATAATACAACCAAATTTTGGAGCAATAAATATAGAAGATATCGAATCACCGAAAGTTCTAGAAATAGTTGAAAGGTTAAGTAAAGAAGTATCAATACCTATTTTTCATGATGATCAACATGGAACTGCCATAATTACTCTCGCAGCACTGATAAATGCACTGAAGTTGGTAAAGAAGCAAATACAGACAGTACGAGTAGTCATATCAGGCTCGGGGTCAGCAGGATATGGGATATTCAAAATTTTGCAAACTGCAGGATGTAAGGACATTATTGTTGTTGATACTAAAGGTGCGATATACGAAGGAAGGGTGGATATAGATGGTCAGAATCCATACAAGGAAGAAATAGCCATTAACACAAATATTACAAAGTCGAAGGGAGATTTACAAGATGTGATTAGTAAATCAGACATATTTATTGGCGTTTCTGGAAAGATGGATATTTTAAATAAACAAATGATTGAATCAATGAATCAGGATCCAATAATATTTGCGCTAAGTAATCCAGATCCTGAAATACTTCCAAAATACGCTTTTGAATATGGTGCAAGAATTGTTGCAACAGGCAGATCTGACTTTCCAAATCAGATAAACAATGCAGTTGTCTTTCCTTCTATACTCAGAGCTTTGCTGGATCTTAGAGCCAATAATTTGAGTGAGAATATGCTGGTGTCTGTAGCATACGCAATTGCGGGAATAGTTGAAGAGGTTCATCTTAAAGATGATTACATAATACCAAAAGTAGATGATCCTAGAATTCTTCCCATCGTTACCAAAACTATAAAGAAAGTCCTTGATAAACATATTAGAAACAAAGATGGTTGAAACAAAGAAAAAAGGTTTAGTTTCAAGGATTGATAGTACGTTCTTCCATCTAATTAGTACGAGAAGATCCCCTAGTATTATTGTAAATCTCAGCTAATAACACGTCTTAGTTATTCGTTGAATCAAAGAACGTTACCTAAACTAAATGCCATAATTACGACAGCAATTGACATGATTGCAAATGTAGCCCAACCAACTATGTTAGAGTATCGACTATTGGTTTTATCCTTTAGTATTTTTTTATCATTTGCAATCCTCATTACCAAAAACAGAATAGGTACTGTTACCACTGCATTTATAACGGCTGCCAGTATCAATGCTTGAATTGGATTAAGATTGGAGAATGTGATAAAAACACCCACTAAAGTAGAAGCGATAATTATCAAATAGAATGATTTGGCTTGTCTAAATTTCTTTTCTAAGCCTTCTTTCCATCCAAAAGTATCTGATACTGCAAACGCCGATGATGCCGCTAGGACTGGTATTGCGAGTAGTCCTGTACCGATGATTCCAAGAGCGAATATTACTTTAGCTATTTGCCCTGCATGAGGAAATGTTTTGACTAGTGGTTCAAGTGCAAGTGCAGCTTCATCTGCACTTTGAATGTTATTTACACCGTTTGTGTAAAGACTACCCGCACTGGTTATTATTATGCTCCACATAATGAATAGTGAAAAGAACAAGCCTGTCCATATGTCCCTTTTCATGAGTTTGATCTCTTTTCGAGTTACATTGGGCCTGCCCCTCCCTATCTCTCTAATCTTGTGTTTTGCCACATCTTCTTCAGCTTCTTCGGACGTCTGCCAGAAAAGAAGGTAAGGTGATATAGTTGTGCCTATAACAGCCACAAACATTACTGCAAATTCCGAGGTAAAACTTATGTGAGGAACAATGGTTGCAAGAAAAATTTCTTCGGCATTACCTCCTACAATAATCGCTGTTATGACGTATGCAAAAAGTGAAAGTACCAAGTACTTCAATACAGTAACATACTTGTCATAAGGAATCATAATCTCTGAAGCAATTATGATCCCCGAAAAGAGCAAGGACGTTACCACAAGTGGAATTTGAGGAAACAAGATCTTAATTGATGCGGACATGGCTCCTATATCAGCGCCAATGTTTATTGTGTTTGCAATTATAAGGAGACTTGATATTGGATAAACAATTCTGATAGAATATTTGTTCTTTATGAGAGCGGCCAAACCATTTCCACTTAGTAGACCAATTCTGGCACACATCTCTTGAATGACAATTATCATTGGTAATAGGTATAAAGCCATCCATAACATCCCAAGACCAAACTTTGCACCGGCTTGAGAATACGTTGCTATACCTGATGGATCATCATCTGAAGCACCTGTAATTAACCCAGGACCTAACGATTTTAGCGTACTAGGTATTGATTCGAAAAATTTCCTGAATGGTGAATTAGAATTTTTTTTAACATTCTTTCTTTCTACCAATCCAAGAACGATTTACTTTCTCATGACATGTATTTAGTATTTGTTACGAACTATCTCTATCTGCCTGAGTCTTCTTATAGATTCAACATAAAATTAATTTTTTATTATGTATATTAGTATTTAGCACCGATATTAGACATCTGAATTACGATCTAAATTCTGTATCAACTTATTTGTATTGTTCCAGGTGCTCAGCTCTGAATTATTCCAATCCTCAAAGTGAATTACTTTAGAAAGTATCGTTCTTTTTAGCCACCTTGCTCTTTCTAAATCAGGTATATCCTCAAATTTATTGACATATCCTAGACAAAGGTATGCTATTGGTTTAACATGGTTGGGTATTCCTAGAATATTGCGTAGATCTTCAATTGAGAGTATGCTTACCCAACCTACCCCTATTCCTTCAGCCCTAGCAGCTAACCATAGGTTTTGTATAGCGCAACAAACACTATATTCTCCCGTTTCTGGTATTGAAGTTCTTCCTAAAATAAAAGGTCCAAACCTTTCAGGATCGTACGTTATACATATATTAATATCAGATTCTAAAATTCCCTCTAATTTTAATTTAGTATATTTAGCTTGTCTATCTAGATCGTTATCAAGCAAAGAGATAGATTTTTCTCGTTCAATAATAAATGAGTTCTTAACTTTTAGCCTTGTAACTTTATTCTTTATTACAATAAAATCCCAGGGTTGCGAATAGCCAACCGACGGTGCATGATGAGCTGCATTTAGAAGCTTAACAAGCACGTCATCTGGTATCTTTTTGTCAATAAAGTGAGATCTAACATCTCTGCGAGAAAAGACAGCCTTGTATAGGCCCGCTTTTTCAGTCATTGTAAAATCAGGGTCAGTGGACATTTTCTCGTCATCGTATTGTGGTGGTGAACTTATCTTTAATTGTAATGACAGTTAACAAAAATGGATATGGATTAAAATTACAATTTGCAGACATTCAGCAGCATTACCTTATTAATAAAACTGCACTTGGGGAGTGATGGACAATCTTGCTTGAGATACTACCTAGTATCAATTCCTTGAACTTTCCTAGTCCTCGTCTTCCCATTATCAAAAGATCAAATTTCTCTTTTTTGCTAAAATCCAAAATTGCGGAAGCAGGATTACCCTCAAGAAGAAATGTATTGATAGTCAATCCTTTTTGAGTAGCAATTTCTGAACATTTTGAAAGTATCTCTTGATTTTCTTTTTTATAGGCTTGAAGAAATTCATTTAACAGTTTTTCTGACCCAATATGTGTTATTGGAACTTGTTCCATCACATGAATTACAGTAATATTTGATCCTAATTTTTCTGAAAGGAGCAATGCTGCATCTAAGGCTCTGTAAGAATTATCCGATCCATCAACAGGCACTAGGATATTTGTAAACAACTAAAGTTATTGGGTCACTTCTGTCTAATATATGTGATATCTATTGTAATATCCCTTTGATTTCATAGTAAAACTTTCTATACTGTATGTTGGTAAATCTGTAATTATGTATAATAAAAAGAAGAATGTTAAAAAAAATTGAGGCTATTTTTGGATCTTAATTTTTATAACCGTAATCAGAGTTCTTAAAGCAATGAAGTATTTCATAATCTGCTAGATTATTTGAAAGATCCTGTCTCTTTTGTATACACTCTTTTGTTTCTCCATCTTCTTGTTTGAAAACTTGGGAATTTTTAAATTGCTTCCAGTTCATACTATCATCATTTACTTTACCCTTGTCTATCTTTTTTACAAGTTCTTCCATTGTCTTATCGCCAGCCCAAATATTTTTGCCATAAACCTGTCCACCTGTCCCTACAAAGAACACTCCAAACGTCAAGGTCAACAAAGATGCCAAAAGAAAGATGGTTTTCACTGGTTGTTTCTTGTTCATTGTTTCTAGCTAAAATCAATGGTAAATAAATTAATATATTATAATAATTACATATTATATTGTATATATATCTAAATAAAATATATCGCTATCTTTGTTTTAATAATTATCATAACTAACGGGCACTTTTTTGAATTATTATCAAAATTTAATAAGAATCCTGAATAGAATATTTTATTTGTCCTTACGATATATTAGGTTAATCCTATTAAAATAATGCATAATTTAGATTTTCTATGCCAAATTAGTTAAGAAATTTATACATAGGGTAAAAAATGTTAAACAAGTTCCAAATTTGCCATAATATGCATATTAGTGCAAGCTTAATTTGCGAATTGAAAATACGCGTAGAGATTAGAAAAGTGCGTCCTAATAAATTTTAAGTTCTAATTTTTATATACTCATAAGCATCTGTTGAATTTTCAAATGCGTAATGTACTTTTTGAAATTGTTCCCTAAACTCAGATACGGAGCTACCTACCCTCTCAGCATCTGACTTGTCTATTACAATTTGCTTGATAAAAGATGCTATCTCTTTCATTTCACTTTCTTTCATTCCTAATCTAGTTACTTCAGGTACTCCTATTCTTATTCCACTTGGATGCATGTAATGTTTACCAGATTTGATATCACCAGGCAACAATTGTCTGTTAAGAATAATGTTTGCCTTTTCTAATTCCTTTTCAATCGTCCCACCATCCCCAAACTTCGAAACATCTACAGCCATTTGATGTGATTCCGTATATCCGCGTTTTTCTCCCAGAACTGTAAAACCAAAATTTGCAAGTGATTCAGCAAGTGTTTTTGCATTCTTTATAACTTGTTTTGCATATTCCCTTCCAAACTCTAATGACTCTGCCAATGCTATAGCTTTACCTGCTACGTGATGAAGATGATGACTGCTTGTATTTCCGGGAAAAATAGCTTTCTTGATATTATCGGCATATTTTTCTGAAGAGACAATAATTCCTCCTTGTGGGCCCCAGAGGGTCTTGTGGGAGCTCATTGTCATAGAATCTGCGCCTTCTCTAATTGGATCCTGAAATTCTCCTCCAGCAATCAATCCTGCTACGTGCGCTCCATCATAATTAATGTAAATATTATTATCATGCATAAAATTTGCCAATTCTTTGACAGGATGAGGAAAAAGAAAAAGGCTTCCTCCAAACATCGCAATTGCAGGTTTCTTGTTGTTTGCAACCATTTCATTGACTTTCTTCTTAGTAGCGTCCACATCAATTGTCATATCTTCCTTTGAAAATGGATAATGTTCTATATTGAGCCCGTGGACTAGACCAGCTGTCCCTGAATGTTCTCTTTTACCATGAGAAATGTGCCCTCCAGTGGGAATAGATGCAGCTAGCATATAGTCTCCCGGATTAGAAAAGGCTGAATATATTGCAAGATTGGCAACAACGCCTGAAGTAGCTCTGCAATCAGCAAATTCAGAATTGAATACCTTTTTTGCTAATTCATTACAAATTATTTCTACTTCATCAATGTAAATACATCCAGCATAGACTCTTTCTCCCGGCCATCCTTCTGCATACCTATTTCCAAAGTCTGATACTATAGCTTCTCTTACAGCAGGGCTTGGAATATTTTCGCTCGCAATTAAAGGAATAGCCGATTTGAACCATTTATGATGCTTTTCAACAAGATCAAATACCTTATAATATGATTCTTTAGCGTTCATTGTAATTGTTATCTTGACTCTAAAATCCTAATTTAAAATATTGCTTGATAAGACATTTAGAAAATATCACAGATTTAGTTCGGTAAATGACTGTAATACTTGATTGTTCTTTTGTTCTTTCACAACTTTTAATTTACTCTAGATTTGATTCACAGTGATGGATAAAACTGATTTAAAATGTGTGTTATGTGGTAACAAATTAACCTTAAAGTACAAACCAATGGAAGAGTGGAAGATTACAGGATATATCTGTGGTGTATGTTATGAGAAGAATTTAACTGAATTTTATATTTCTCCAGATCGTAAGGACATTGTAAAAAGATAAAATCTTATGCATTACTATTGCCCATGACTCGATGGTAAATAACAAAATGAAAGACTGTCAAGGCTGAAAATAAATTAAGGAGAAAATTTAACGGTATGACTTTTGTTTTCTACGTCTCGCGCCAGATCCACCAAATTTCTTTGATTCTGTTTGTCTTGGATCGCCTGATAATAAGTGTCTATCAAATTCAGTAATTCGTTTACGAATTTCAGTGCGCACACTTCTCGCAAATGGATGGTCTTTTGGATCTCTTCCACCCTTTCCAGCACCTGTTAGTGCTCGGCATATAGCAACAGTACTTGCAAATGCTTGCCCCATGAAACCTCCTCCGTGAACCTTGACACTAATATCTACCTTATCTCTGTAATCACCTATTAATTTAAGGGGAACAAGTACTAACTCTCTTGCTACTTCGGAATTCAACAATTCAGCAGGAATGTTGTTTATTCTTACTTTTCCTGTCCCCTTTGAAATTGTTGCTACAGCCCTACTTGATTTTCTTTGGCCTGGATAAAGGTCTATTTTATTCATAAGAATCTAACCCATTCCAACCTATTTGTTTGGCTAATTCACCAAGACTAATAAAATATGACGATGGCTTTCTAATTTTACTATCTTCAAACGTTTCAAGCTTCGTATTCTTGAGTTCTGGTGGTACTGCGATATACACTCTCAGTCTCTTTAGTGCCGTAATCCCACTAGATTTTCTCTTTGGTAACATACCTCTAACCATCCTTGTGAGGATTCTATCAGGCTTTCTTGGATGAAATGGACCGTGTATGGGATTTGTGGCAGATGAAATTTCCAAAAATTCTTTGTAAATTTCGATAGTCTTGTACCTGTTGCCTGAAATCATACTCTTTTCTGCATTGACCACCCTGACATGATGGCCTTTGAGTAAAAGTTTTGAAATATGAGAACAAATTCTCCCTGCAATACAGTCCTTTGCATCTATGGTTATAATCTCTTTAGGTTTTTGTAATTGATCAACAAGTTGCTTAACCAATTATTCTTACCCCCTTACCATCTGGATATTTCTTTATCAAACTGTCAAGAGGGAGTATTTTGCCTCCCGCGTCAAGTATCTTTTTTGTAGCTACTTCTGAAATATTAATACACCATACTGTTAGCTTGTGACTTATTTCGCCAGAGCCCAATATCTTTCCTGGTACTATCACAACTTCTTTATCTTTAGTAACATGTGCCAATTGACCAACGTTAACTTCCCTTCTGTTAGATCTAGACCTCGAAAGTTCTCTTATGACTGCTTTCCATATCGGCACTTTATTTTTCTTTAAAGCATTCCTCAGAGTCCAAATCGTGTTGCTTAAAGTATCAGGAAACATGAAATATTCTCGCTATCCTTAAACCCCAAATAAATCTATACCTAAACATTCGGTAATGATAGCGATTGAATCGCGCCATCAAGCTCCTTAATTTTTGAGCCTAGAATTTTCGCCGCTTCAAGCACAATCTCCTCAGGTGTCAATGCGCCATTGGATTCAATTACGAGTATAGAGTCATCCTCCCCTTTGCCATCTTTTACGACTGCCACTGAGGTTGGTTGCCATTTTGCATGGCTTTTTCCAGTTCCTAATCGTGCATATGCCTCAAACTTTATTTTTTGACCTGGGGCTAACGCTACTATTGGAATCTCACTATTAACAGGTCTTACAACATCATCCTCAGATACTAAATCTGCAGAAGTAATTACTTTAGTCTTATCCTGAGATTCAGCATCAAGTACCAACAATACTTTACACTTTGAACACCCAAGGGTACTTTTACAATCACATAGATGCGGCATTACAAATCTCTCAAGATCTGTACGCAATGGAATCAGTCCCAGTCTATGTGCGATAGCTTCATCATGCATAACAGATGAATTCTCTAGTATTACCACATCATCGACAGCAAAAGTAGGGACTTGACTTAAAGATAATCTTCTTAACGCGTTGACATACTGCCGTGGTGTATCAATAAATTCAACAGCTATATGATTATTATCTCTCTCAAGAATATTAATTGAGCTCAAATCGTCGACGAAATTTTACTACCGTACACTTAAAAATCTACCGAAATTCGCAAGAAATTAAGTGATTTGAATCAAAAGATTAATCCTTTGCAATTCACCAAGTTGTCTAAATTGAATGATATGATTACAATTGAATATTTTGGAATATCACCATTTGAAATAGAAGTCATTTACAATACTCTTTCAAAGTTTTTTCCCGTCGACGAAGAAAAAATTTTAACTGAAGAATCCGGATACGTAAGTCTGCTAAATATCGAATTTCCAACTCCTTATGATGAGTATTTTTTTCAATCACTTGGGTTTGATAATTGGCAGAAAATCAAGTACCTCTTTAAAGAAATGAAACGTAGGAGAGGTAAAAAGGCGTTTAAAATTACACTATCTTTTTGTGGAATATCAGCAGACATAAATTCAAAGGTGGATTTTTTGTTAACCAATGAAATTGGTCCACAGTTTGAATATGCAATCGAAAAAATAGAACACGCTATAGACTCAATTCATCAAGAAATCACAAATCTTGGCTCAAAAAGACAATTTATGATATATACATACGACGCAAGTGCTATGAAGTGGCTACTATCTGAATAATTTAATGATTGTAAAATCCCAAGCAAGATGCCTCTTATGTGTTAGGAAGGCGATTGAGGGAAAATATTGTAAATATCATTACGACGCATTACAGTCTCTCAAGGAACACTATGAGATATGGAGGAGCCGTTACGGGGAACTTTCCTGGTATGATTATCTGAAGAGATTGAAAAAAAACAAGTATACTGGCAAATGGGTTAAGGAAGTAATTGAAGTAGAATTAAAAAAAGTATAAAAAATGAGGTTAAGATTCTTTGTTTTACATTTCACCCATGCCGCCAGGAGGCATGCCACCTGGAGGACCGCCAGCTCCAGACTTACTGGAAGCTACTACATCGTCTATTCTAAGAATCATGGAAGCGACTTCTGTTGCTGATTTAATAATTTGTTCTTTAACACTAAGTGGTTCTACAATATCTAGTTTGGACATATCAACTATCTTTGCGCTTCTTGCATCAATACCGCTCCATTTGGCGCCCTTTGCTTGTTTGGTACGTAGTTCTGTCAATGTATCTATTGGATCCATTCCAGCATTCTCTGCTAACGCGAGCGGAATAACTTCAAGGGACTCGGCAAATTTATCTGCTGCTAATTGTTCTCTTCCAGACAACGTAGAAGACCACTCTCTTAGTTTCCCTGCAACATAAGATTCTGGTGATCCACCTCCCGCAACTATCGCTGGTTTTTCCATGACATCTTTAGTAACCATTAGTGCATCATGTATTGCGCGTTCAGCCTCATCAACGACTCTCTGTGAACCTCCTCTAATAAGAATAGTAACAGCCTTTGGATTTTTACATCCTTCGATGAAAACCCATTTATCAGTTTCAACTTTTCTCTCCTCTACGAGATCAGAGGAACCAAGATCTTTTGAGCTCAAGTCTTCGAGATTATTAACAATTCTAGCACCTGTTGCCCTGGACAATTTCGTCATATCACTTTCCTTAACTCTGCGAACCGCCAGAATGTTAGATTTGGCCAAATAATGTTGAGCAACATCATCTATGCCTTTTTGACAAATAGCGACATTTGCACCTGATGAAATAATCTTGTCTACCATGCCCTTTAGCATTTTATTCTCTTCATCAAGAAACATCTTCATCTGATCCGGTGAACTAATGTTGATTTTGGCATCGAATTCAGTTTTCTCTATTTCTAAGGCAGAATTGATAAGTGCAATTTTTGCCTTTTCAACTCTCTTTGGCATTCCCCCATGAACAACTTCTTTGTCAAGTACAATTCCCTTTATTAAATTGGTATCTCGTAATGAACCTCCTGCTTTCTTTTCAACCTTGACATCATCGATATCGACATTATAACCAGATTCATTTCGTTCCGACACCTGTAAAGCGCCATTGACAACTAATTCTGCCAATTCACTGGATTCCCTTGAAACAAGTTTGGTCTGCATCGATGTCTTTGCTACTTTAATTAGTTCAGATTTGTCTCCTCCATCTATTTTTCTCGCCAGATTACTGTAAAATTCAATACTCTTTAATGCACTCTTTCTATACCCATCAACAATAATAGTTGGATGAACATCCTTTGTTATCAGTTCCTCTGCTTTTTCAATCAATGCACCTGCTAAAACTACTACGGATGAAGTTCCATCACCCACTTCATTATCAGTAGCCTTACTAATTTCTACCATCATCTTTGCAGCCGGATGCTGAACGTCTATTTCCTTCAGTATAGTTGCACCATCGTTGGTTATTGTTACGTCTCCTAGTCCATCAACCAACATTTTATCCATTCCTCGTGGACCCAAGGAGGTCCTTAGAACCTCAGATATCAATTTCGCCGCTGCGATATTATTTTTTTGTGCGTCACGTCCTTTCGTCTGAGTTGCTCCTTCTTTCAAAATTAACACAGGCATACCGCCTGCTGAACCTTGTTGAATTGACATATATTATATCATATCTCCTAATTTTTAATTTAAAATCTAAATTTGGGCTATTTTAAATTTGCGACAGTAAAAAAGAAGTTTTAGACTATTAAATGGTCAAATTTTCCTGCGATGACATCAGAGTAGATTTCTTTTGCGGGTTTATTCTCAACTTTAATTCCACTGCTTACACAGGACCCTATAATTTCCTTAACACTTGATTTTAAGCTCGTGGCATAGGATATGTCAATTTTCATTTTGGCTATTTTTACAATTGCCTCCATGGAAATATTTCCAACATATTCCTTTCCAGCTGTTCCAGATCCTTTAGAGATATTGGCTTCCTTCGCTATGAGGGCTGTAGTAGGCGGTACGCCAACTTCTACGTTAAATTTTTTTGTATCGGGATCAACCTCCACTTTTACAGGTACTTTCATTCCATGAAATTCTTTGGTTTTTTCATTGATGCTATTTACCACTTGCAATACGTTAATACCCATAGGACCTAAAGCAGGTCCAAGGGGCGGCCCAGCACTAGCTTCTCCACCGCTTACAAGAGCAGAAATAGATTTTTTTTGTTCCATCTAAGACCAATCTTATTTATGTTCTTTAATTTAGTTTTTGCGCCGTTTCTATGATGCCTTTTTTAGATAATTTGCATCAACTGTTACGGGTATTTGATATGGAGAATCTAACAATAACACAGTTGCTTCTTGTTTCTCATAGTCAACCCTAGTTATTTTGGCCTTCATGGATTTGAATGGTCCAGCTATGACTTCAACTGTATCGTCTATGCTTAATTCCGATACCACGGGTCTTTTTACTAGATAACTTTCAATGTCTTTGTAAGGCAATTCTCCGCGAATTTGTCCTTTTACATGTCTTACCCCAATAAGTGCATCGTAAGCAATGTTGGAATTTGGCGCTTCAATAATTATATAACCCTTAAAACTGTCAAGTAATAATATCGAACGTACTGGAATATTCTTTGAATTTATCCTATTTTGTGCCAAATTTACTACGATGTGTTCTTGACCACCGCTTGTTCTAATAGCAAAAAATTTTGAATCTGATATTTCGTTATTGTCCTCTTTTAGAGAATTTTCCGGGCTAACACCGGTATCAACTGATTGAACATCGTTTTTATCATGTTTTGCTCCATCAGTCTCTAGGATGTTTTCATGGTCTTCACTATCGACCTTTTCGGAGGTAGTTCCAGTTTTGATATCCGAATCGTCATTAAAAGTCTTATCCAGATCAAAGTCGTCTTCTTTCTCTATAGTGCTACCTTCCAATTATAATCAGCTTATCATAGCTTTTTACAATTTATAAGTTTAATCAAAAATCATTCTCTTCTCAAAAATGAGTTATTCACTTTATGATCATTCACTTATTTCTATCTGAATTCTAGATCGTGAATTTCCTCACGTTCGGATATTTTTCCTTCTTGCCGTAATTGAAGCTGCAAAATAGAGGATAAATCCGCAAATGGCCATAATTAATCCATAAAGCGATAAGGAACCTTTGCTCATGTAGGTACCAATTCCTACAATGATAGCTCCCATGACTAGTAGTATCATACCGACTCTAGCATATCTTGGAACGCTTTTAGACATTTTCTTTTGCTGGATAAATTTTATTTTTAATTACTAATATAACTTACCATACAAATCTACATTTAATTGAGTAGTGGAGTAAAAACATCACATTTTTATTAAAGAATATAGTAATTGTCGTTACCAAATGAAGATAGCGGTCGTTGGAATGGGAGTTGCAGGAGCTTTTCTTATGAACGTACTTAGCAACGATCATGATAATTTGGTGAAAGGATTTGAAAGAATGCCTGTTGAAGAGCATGATGCAGTTTGTGCATGGGCAACTTGTGATAATATAATGCAAGATTTGATTAAAGAATGTGGCCTTAATTTTGACGACTATATTTTACATGAAGGAAAGAGCATGAAGGTAGATATGAGTCAAACTAGTAAGGAGGATAGCAGCATCAATATTGGATTGAAAGGAATGGTTACCTATGACAAATTGAAGCTAATAAAAGATATGACAAGAGGTACCAAAATCCAGTTTGGAATTGTCCCGAAGAAAGAGATTCTTGAATCTGAATTTGACCTTATTATTGATTCAACAGGTTTTCATCGTAATTATTTACCGCGTCCTCAAAAAGAAATGTGGATTCCATGTATTCAGTATAAAGTCAAATATCAAGACAATACTCCTTTCGACGATTTTTACTTGAAAGCCTTTCCTTCGATGAAGGGTTATTTTTGGTATTTTCCATTGGAAAATGGCTATGCGCATATTGGCGCTGGTGATTATGAACGAAAAAATAATAATGCTTTTGTGGACAAATTTTTAAAGAAACATAAATGTGAAATAATAAAGAAGGTTGGACGTCCAGTTAGGATCAGTCCACCGAAAAATTCGGAACCTTTTACCGATGGTCGAAAAACTGTCGGCGTTGGTGAATCCATAGGGACCGTGTATCCTCTTCTGGGGGAAGGAATTATTCCATCTACATGGTGCGCACAATTTTTTATCAAACACATTAATGATTTTAATGCCTATAGAACAGAGGTGCTAAAGAAATTTAATATTTATGCGCTTGTATTCAAATTTATTCAAATGAAAATTAACGGTAAATTCAATCTTTTTAAAAATGCCGTTGAGTTATTTAAGATTTACAACCATATGAAACACGAAGAAAAAAGGTACGGGATGGAAGTGAGATTTAGAGATTTGATTAAAGTTTCAAAGATATAAGTCTCGTTTAATTTAACATATTCCACTAAACTAAAATAATATTTACTAATTTTTTAATGTTCTACTCTTTTAGTAATGTTTTTTGCAAATACTTTGTCTTGAGTATGCCCAACATTAAGATCAACACAACTACTAGCCCAATGGCCGATGACGCTTTAACTATAGAGGAAATCAATCGATCAGAAGAATTGTGAAATATATCGATATGTAATGGTCCAATTACAAATATCAAAAAATACGACACCATCACAATCATCATCCACATGATAAAAATAAGCATAAAAAGGCCTAGTAATCTCATAAAGAAATCATTCCCTTTATAAAAAAATATTGTATAACTATTGTAATAAATGCCAAAACAGATGAAAACGTTGCTAATATAAGGATTTTCGTTATTATTTCCTGTTCAGACATTGAACCTCTAGCTAGAATAAGTCTTACTAGTGTTGCTGGTGCACTGGGTTCTTTAGATGCCACTAATTTGAAATCCTCAGATATTGAGACCGGCCTGGTTTTGACCTGTCTGTGTTCTACTATTTTTTTTACACTAGAAAGAAACAAGAATGAATTCATTACTGCCGGTAAAAGAGCAATTACCCCAATAATTTCCGAATTACCTGCAATTGATAAACCAGCGTACATTGATCCTAACAACAATGTTCCTGAGTCCCCAAGAAAAATCCTGCTAGGATATTTATGATATTGATATATTGCTATAGTGCCAAATAGTAATGGCAAACCGATTAGAAACACAGTAACATTACCAAATAAAATAACACTTGCTAATAAGGGTATCATTGTGATGATAATAAATCCACTGGCCACACCATTAAACACGTCAATGGAGTTTATTGTATTACCAACTATCGGTATTATGGCTAATATAAGTGGAATATACAGGATAGGGATGAATGCACTATCAAATATCAATCCGAGAGAATGACCATGACTTCCTAAAGCTATCATTGGAATAGCTGCCAATATTAAAGCTGCAGGTTTGAACCAACCTGGCATAGTTTTCAAGTCATCAATATATCCAATAATAAATGCGATAATAGTTGTTAATAGAACAGCAATTATTTTTGTATCTGGTATTAGAACATATAATATTATTTCAGAAATTACTATCCCTATGAGTAAGACTGGTCCGGCAGGTCTTGGAACATTCGGTTTTCCAGGTTTGTGGTAATCAACTACGACTTTGCCTTTCTTATTTAGATACCTAATGAAAACAGGTGTAGTAAAAAATATAGCCAAAAAGGAAACAGCAGATACAATAATTCCATAAATTACAATATCTAAAAGTAAATCAAATCACCTTTGTAATTATAAAACATATGTTTTGATTTTCATTTTAATTCTTGATCTGGCTCTTCAGTTTTTTGGCGAGTTTAACTCCTATTTTTGGTATGGATCCTAATTTAGATTCTGAGATTTTTTCAATCATAGCTACATCGGTAATTCCCGATCTGTATAGAGACCTTGCCCTAATTCTTCCAATTCCTTCAAGTTGTATAAGTGGAATCAATTCTGATTTTACACCATGTTTAATTCTTAACCGTAGTATATTTATTTCCGGTAAAAGATCTTTTCTTTCAACCAATTTTGCAATTTCATAAAGACAATATAGTAACCAGTATGTTGTTTCAACCATCCTATGAAGATCACCAGGTTCAACTCCAATTTTTTCATTCAAGTTTGCTTCGCTTGATTCATCAAGCCATTCTAACAGTATAACCAGACTCTTCAGTGAATAGTCATAATTTGACAATCCGTATGAATCTAGCTTATGTTTGTCGAATAGCCTTTGAAAGTGTGCCGTTTCATTTTGCCTCAATGTTAGCTTGGGATAAAAATCATAACAATCACAAATCCAATATAAAAAATTAATTACATTATTTTCATATCTGTTAGCACTAACATT
>Ga0310897_10000071_pt1 | contig 17328 bp, 17 predicted proteins | sample C8D2metaG_FD_203913 | JGI IMG/M metagenome (GOLD analysis project Ga0310897, IMG submission 203913) | Lab incubated soil microbial communities from West Virginia University Organic Research Farm, Morgantown, WV, United States - C0D1 | ecosystem: Environmental > Terrestrial > Soil > Agricultural...
ATGGAAGCAGTTTGGCTTCGTGGTCATGGTCACCTGCGGCATCCTGCTCGCGGCATCGAAAGCATCGGAGTATCTCCCGAATCCGTTTTTTCAACTCAAAGTCGCGTTGTTGATGGGTGTCGCGGCGCACGGCGTATACTTTCGTCGCACCGTATACCGGACTGCGGTGCTTCTTGAGCCGAAGGCGCGAGCCGCGGCCGTGATGTCGCTGATCCTGTGGGTTGGTGTTGTGTCCATGGGACGATGGATCGCCTACTACGACGCGCCGCCGCCAGCCGAAGAGATGACTGCTCCCAGCAGCCACATGAATCGGCCAACCGCCAGCAGCGTGAGGCTGCCGACGAGGACATGCGCGACTGTTGTCGCGATCCAGGTCGCGGCATTCGGCGGACCCATGAGAATCATGAACAGAACGGCGGTTCCGAGGGAGACCTGTACGACGATGACGGCGATGACTGATGCTGCCGCACGTCTCTCTGGCCGGGACATCCGTTCGTCCTGCGTCGTTGGCACTGCGCAGCCAAGGACGGCCATCGCCGCCAGTCCGCCGATGAACAGGTGCCAGGCAAGACCAGTTACGTGATGGCGAAGGGCGGCGCCGGCGGCGACTTGCACGAGGATGAGACCGAATCCGACACGTGAAAGAACCGTCGCCCACCGCCGTTCGGGGTGTGGGTGCGGGCGATCGGTTCGCGTTCCGCCGGGGAAGCGTGCTAGGGCGATCGTTGCGAACGCTGCCACGGCGGCATGCGCGGCAGCGGCATCTGGGGAGAACGATCGATGAGCGAGCCATCCGCACATCGGGGTCGCTGCGACCAGCAGCACACGCCACCAGCGCGTGCCACCGCTCACGGAGATCAATCCGACCGCGATCATCGCAAGGATGGCCCCGCCAATCAGATGGAACATGACGAGAATCGACATGACGCTGCTGAGCACGAGTGGGGCGCGAAGCAGGCTCGTCATCAAGCCGCCGGACAGTATCAACAGCAGCCAGGCAATCAGTGTCCACGAACCGCGGAGTTTCCGACGGCCGTCCACGGTCATGAGCCGTGCAAGGCGCCGCGCCTCGAGGGAGTCCGATTCATGAAGCGATTGTGCGTTCTTACATGTGCCATCGCGTCCCTGGTGGTGCTTCCAATGAGTGCGCGCACACGAGTGTCTTTACAGGACCCACGCGCCACACCCGACATCTCGGGTTTCTGGGAACTGTCGTTCGACAGCCGGAACGTGCCGCGCGCGAACCTGCTGCCGGCGATCACCCGAGCAAAACTCGACGCACACGCAAAGAAGGACGCCTACGCGATTCGCTGGTGCAACCTCCTCGGCGTACCCTTCGTCATGGATCCCGGCCGACCGCTCGACATTCGCCAGGGATCCACCGCCATCATTATCGTTCCAGAGAATTCGTCAGCGCCTCGCTACCTCTATACCAATCGATCCGCCCACATCAGTGAAGACATTTTCGATCCGTCCACCAACGGCGACTCGATCGCACACTGGGATGGCGATACCCTGGTGGTCGACACGGTCGGCTTCCACGGCGAACGCGGAATTACCGCCATACCTGGCGGCGGCTACCGCACGGAAAAGTCGCGACTCGTCGAGCGATATCGACTGTTGAAGGACGGCTCGATCTTGTCGGTGACGTTCACCTGGGCCGACCCCGGTGTGTTCCGAACGCCGCATTCGTACGAGTTCCGTTATCACCGGCTGCCGCCGACCTATGAGCCGCGACAGTGGCTGTCGTGCGATCCGTTTGACGAGGACCGGGCGAAATTCCTGGAGTCGCCGCCATCAGTGAAGCCTGCGACGCGCGCTGTTTCCAAGGAGTAAGCGCATGAAACTCCGTGTCGTACTCATCGTCACGTTGCTGCTGTCCTTTGCAGCGCCGCTGACCGTGCAGGGACAGTCGTCGAAGTTGCGTCTCGAAGGGGACTGGGTTCGCATCGACCCCGATGGTGTCGGCAGCTTCGGTGGCCTGAGTGGCGTCATCCCGCCCGCGCAGCTGTTGCCCGGTGTTTCTGCCCCCGGCGGGCGCGGCGGACGCGGGGGGCGCGGTGCCCCGGCGCCGACCACTGGATCGGCAGGTCCGAATCCGGAAGGTGTTCCGTACATTGTCGTCGCACAACCGTGCACTGGAGGAGGTCCCGGCCGTAGCAACGGCGCGCTCCTGGTGAACCCGGATTCTGGCGGCATCCATTTCGTCGAGCACAAAGACGAAGTGATCTTTGCCGGTGAACGCGGGGGCGTGCGACATATCTACATCGATGGACGATCGCATCCCAACGTGTGGACGCCGACACCTGCCGGACATTCTGTCGGCCGCTACGAGGGGAACATCCTTCTGGTCGAAACGATGGGGTTCATGCCGGGAATGGTCCCGGGAGGGGGAGTTCGGACGCCAGAGACGCGCCTGCTCGAACGGTTCGAGATGTCGCCGGATGGCAATCGCCTGACGGTGACCTACACCTGGGACGACCCGAAGGTGTACCAGAAGCCGCATGTCTATCGCTATTATTTCGAGCGTGCACCTATGGTCGAATCGAGAGGCGCAAAGGTCAGTTACGCGCTTGAAGAGTGGTGTGATGCCGGGGATCCAGTCGAGAAACAATCGATCATTCCGCCAAAGCAGATCATCAAGTGAGTTCTGGAGGCCTTTATGAATGTCAGACGCCTCGGCCTCGTGATTGTGAGCGTTGCGTTGACTTCGATATCCGTTGCGGCCCACCACTCCTTTGCGATGTTCGACATGGAGAAGAACGTCGAGTACAAGGGCTTCATCACTGAGTGGAAGTGGCAGAATCCGCACGTGCACTTCAATGTGCTGGTGAAGTCCGGCGCCGGCGTCGAGCCGGCCACCGTCGGAACGTGGGATGTCGAGGGGGGCTCGATCAATATCATGAGCCGCCAGGGCTGGACCCGCGCCAGTTACAAGATCGGAGATCCAATCCGGCTGGTCGGCCATCCCATGAAGGACGGCTCGAAAGGCATCTCACTCTTCTATGCGATCCGTCCAGACGGGTCGCGCCTGTATCACGACATCGCGCGCCCCAAAGACGATGTGAAGAAATGATGGCGGATGGCGTTCTTCCATAGTCTGCAGAACAGCGCGTTCACTGACTGGTTCCTCGGCTCCGACTCGATCTGGACGTATCCGACGGTGCTCACGCTGCACACCATCGGCATGGCCATCCTGGTCGGCGCGAGCTTCGTCATCAACCTGCGGATTCTCCAGGTCGCCGGCGCTATACCTTTACAGCGCCTGCAGCCTCTCTACCGGTTCGTGTGGATAGGTTTTGCGGTGAACCTTCTGAGTGGTCTCGTGCTCTTCGTGACCGAAGCGGCCGATCGCGTCATCGACCCGGTGTTCTACGTCAAACTTCTCAGCATTGTGGTCGCCTTGTCCTTTGGCATTGTCGTCAAACGCAGTGCGATCGGTCGCGCCGATATCCAGCACGTGGCGCCCGCGGGCAGCCGTGTCCTCGCCGCGGCGTCACTGGCGTTGTGGATCGTCGCGATCGTCTCTGGCCGGTTGATGGCCTACCTGAAGCACTGAATGGAACCGCGGCATGACTGAATTCGCCGCGTGGGTGGAATCGACCTCCCTCTCGAAGACGTTATTCGGGATGTCGTGGTTGTGGCCGCTCTGCGAGTCTCTGCACTTCATCGGTCTCTGCATGCTGATCGGCGCCGCGGGCCTGCTCGACCTCCGCCTCATGGGCATGTTTCGTGGCCTCCCGATCCGCCACGTCAAAGCACTGATGCCGTGGGGCATCGCCGGGTTCATCATCAATGCGACAACGGGTGCATTGTTTCTCACCATGCAGCCGCATCTCTATCTGTCGAGCGGCGTTTGGTGGTCGAAGGTCGCGTTCATCGTTATCGCTGGCGCGAACGCGCTGTTTTTCGAAACCCGGTTGGCGTTGCCGGCTCTGGCCATGGATCCCGACGCCGACACGTCGCCAGGGATGAAGCTTGTTGGTGCGTTCTCGCTCTTCAGCTGGTTCGCCGTGCTCTACTGCGGGCGAATGCTTCCTTACCTGGGCACGGGCAATTAGCCCTTTCCTTGTCCCTTGTCCCTTGAGGTGACATGGCACTCACCACAGCCTTCGTCCCAGGAAAATGTTGCGAAGATGTGACGCCGTCCGCCGCTCAGTGTGGCAGACTGAGGGGCTGGGGCACTTGCGACACCTCAGACAATTGTCTGTTTCCGTGTCAGGAGGTTTGCGATGACAACCGCTGTTTCAACCCTGCTGGGCCGCCCGGTTTGGTACGAATTGATGACAACAGATCCTCCAGCCGCCGAGAAGTTCTACGACAAGGTGGTCGGCTGGAACTCAGCCCCATTTGAAGGCTCGCCGCAACCTTATACCGTCTTCAGGCGAACAGGGGACGTACAAGTGGCCGGCCTGATGAAAACGCCGGACGGCATGAACATGCCGCCGTTCTGGTCGATGTATGTGGCGGTACCGAAGCTGGAGGAAGCCGTCACGCACATCAAGCGCCTCGGCGGAAGCGAGCTGTCGGGAATCATCGACGTTCCCACGGTCGGCCGCATGCAGATGTTGAAGGACCCGCAGGGTGCTGCGTTCTACATCATTCAGCCCACGCCGAGCGAGGAGCGGCCAGAAGGTGCGCCTCAACTGGGGGAAGCGTCATGGCACGAGTTAATGACGACTGATGCCGAGGCCGCGATGAAGTTCTACTCCGAGGTGTTTGGCTGGCAGCCGAGCGAGGTCATGGACATGGGCCCGATGGGCAAATATCACATGTTCAATCGTCCCGTTGGGATGATCGGCGGCATGATGAATAAGCCGCCTGAAATGGCGAATGTGCCGCCCAACTGGGGCATCTACTTTCTCGTTTCTGACATCAACGCGGCGGTTGATCGCGTCAAGACGAATGGCGGGCAGATCCTCAATGGGCCGATGGAGGTTCCTGGCGGCGACTGGATCGTGAATGCGATGGATCCGCAGGGCGCGGCATTCTCGCTGCACGCCAAGAAGAGTCAGTAGCGGACTGTCGAACGGATCTCAGCATCTACGTCTTGGCCAACGCGTAGAACAGTCGTCACCAGCGCTTCGACGTCGGCGCGATCGGTGTGGAAATTCACGATGCACGCGCGCAGCAGATAGCGGCCGTCGACGACCGCGTTCGACACGAAGGCTTCGCCGCCGCGCTGCAGGCGATCGAGCAGCGTCTGGTTCAACGTGTTGAGATGGGCCTCGACCGCGGCGTCTCCGAGCTTCGCTCGCAGGTCGCGAGGGACATAACGGAACGTCGTGATGCTGAGATCCTGCGTGACCAGCTGCAATTGGTCGGATGTGCTGACGACATGCGCCATTTCACGGGAGAGCCGCATGTCGTCGGCAATCATCCTGCGATATCCGGCCGCTCCCACCTGCTTGAATGCGAGCCAGACTTTTAGCGCGCGGAAGGCGCGCGAATTCTGCGGACCGTAATCGACGTAATTGATGGCGCGCTCGTCGAAGTGATAGTACGGCGGATGATACGAGAACGCCGCCCGCAGCGTCTCTGGATCGCGAACCAGTGCGCAGCCTGCCTCGAGTGGCGCGTAGAGCCATTTGTGTGGATCGACGGCCACCGAATCGGCGTGCGCTAATGCGCGCAAGTCGTCCGGTGACTCAGGAACCGCGGCCGCGAACCCACCGTACGCACCATCGACGTGAAACCACAGGTTGCGCTCGGTGCAGAGCGCGCGAATCGCCGGGAGCGAATCGATGGCACCCGTGCTGACCGAGCCGGCGGTTCCGACGACCATGAAGGGCACATCGCCATTCGCGCTGTCGGTCTCGACCTGTCGCCGAAGCTCAGATACATCCATTCGCAGTTTGTTGTCGGTCGGAATCCAGCGGATCGAATCCGTTCCGAGTCCCGCGATGTTGGTCGCTTTCTGTATCCAGGTATGGGTTTCGGTCGACGTGTAAACGCGTAGTCTGCGCGCGGAATCTCCGCTGATGCCGTGTGTGCCGACATCACGGTCCGCTTTTGCCGCGCGCGCGGCGAGAAAGCAGACGAAGTTGGCCATGTTTCCGCCGCTGACCAGCAGGCCACCACACTGAACCGGATAACCAATGAGCTCGGCGATCCATCGAACCACCTGTGCTTCGATTTCGCTCGCGGCCGGCGCCAGCCTCCAGGCACCAACGTTTGCGTTCACCGCGGCGGCAAGAAAGTCACCAAGGACTCCAATCGGCGCCGGCGGCGCGGTGATGTAACCGAAGAAACGCGGATGTCCGTTGAACAACGAATGATCGAACAGAAGTTGCGCGGTGCGCTCCAGAAGCGACGCGGGATCGGTTCCCGCCTCGGGCAGCGGTCCGTCGAGCCCGAGCGCCTCACGCACGGCCGACGGTGATTCATCACGTGTGACCGGCCCATGCGGCATTGACTCCAGGAACTCGGCCACCTGATCGACAAGACGATGTCCAAGCGCGCGGAACGTCGCCGCGTCCATTGCAAGGGGTGCCTGCCTCATGGCCTAGATTCCTTCGAAGAGATCGGTCTCCCGTATGCGGCCGCCGTTGACGGTGCTGAACACACGATAGAACGATTGCCGTCCCCACAGCGACTGGTGATGCTCCGGCGACAGGTTCTGCAGCCGCTCATACGTGACCATCTGTGATTGATGACACCCGACGGCCTGCCACACGGTCGTCCAGAAATCGCGAGTGTCAATCATCGTCGTGATTGCCCAGTCCGGCCACGGATTCGCGTTTCGCTCAATGCCGTCAACGGTAGACGACAACTTGCGGATGGCCGATTCGTACGCGGCCCAGGTCGAGGTGGGCCAGGCAAGATAGTAGAGCTTTGAGACTGAATGCGGCTCGCTTTCGGGCGCAACGGCGAATCCGCAATCGGCAGCGGCGAAAACGGCGGCGGTCGCGAATTGGGAAATGGCGATGTGATCCGGATGCCCGTACGCACCGTCGGGTCCAAACGTGAGGACGACATCCGGACGAATTCGTCTTACTTCCCGCGCGATGTGTGCGATCGCGTGAGAGGGATTCGCTGCGTCGAGACGCTGGTCCTGGTAGTCGAGGAGTCTCACCTCGGACACGCCTAGGATCGACGCCGCCGCGCGTAGTTCCGCCTCACGAATTGTCGCGAGGGCGGCTCGCCCGGGATGCTCAGGCTCGCCACGAGCGTGGCCGCGGAAGCGACCGCCGTCGCCGCGTGTGGCCGTCAGCAAAAATACCTCAACGCCTTCGTGCGCGTATTTTGCCAGTGTCCCGCCCACCCCGAGCGATTCATCGTCGGGATGAGCAAGGATGGCCATCAATCTTCGCCGAGGCATTTCCTGTTAACCACCGTCGTGAAAACGCTACTTCGTGATCACCGTTTCCAGGTATTCCCCCGGCACGATCAGGCTTCTCGTTCCATCGCGATTCAGCGACCGAAGCAACGCCATCAAGTCCGCTTCGAGTGAGTGTTGCCGCTCGTCGTCGAGCGCCGCGAATGCCTTGTGTACTGGACCGTAATACGTCCGGAAGATGTCGACCCAATGCTCCGGCGATCGATAGCGGAACTGAAATGTGCGAACCGTATGCTCGATCCCCGTGGCGCCTGGAAACAGCTCCCGCACGTGCGCGTCCGTGCCCCAGAGGAGCGGCGAACTGACTCCCGCCGGTGGCGGCACGTACGCGCCGATGGTGCGAAAGAGTTGCCCGAGAAAGCCGGCCGGCGTCCAGTTCGCCACGCCAATGCGCCCTCCCGATTTGCAGACGCGCATTAATTCGCGGGCGGTCTGTTCGTGGTCTGGCGCAAACATCACGCCGAATGTCGAGAGAACAACGTCGAAGCTCGCATCCGGATAAGGCAGCGCTTCAGCATCGGCGAACTCGAACGTGACGTTGTCGAAGCCATCGGCTTCGGCGCGCCGTCGTCCACGTTCGAGTAGCGCCGGCACGTAGTCAGTTGACGTGACCGTGGCAAATCGGCGCGCGGCGGCCAGCGTTGCATTGCCGCTGCCGGCTGCGACATCCAGCACGCGATCGGTCGCGCGAACGTTCGCCGCCTCGTTGAGCAGTTCGCCGACGATCTGCAGTGTCGCGCCGATCACGGCGTAGTCTCCAGATTGCCATGTCGCATTCTGCCGGTTCTTGACAGGGCTCCAGCGCTCGGTGACGTCCGGATTACCCGCCAGTACATTCGTCATGACATCTCTCCTACACAGATCTTCCGCCTGCGGGCGGAAGCGACGGAGCCAGCTACTTCAGCGCCGCGCGGATCTTTGCCAGGTGGTGATAGCTGTGGCGAACCGCGTGATCCTCGAGCATGAACTGGCACGTTAGCGGCGCATCGGAATTGAGCGACAAAGCAGCCGCACTATCGAGTTCCGCATCAGTCAGCGCACGGATTGCCGCCGCGGCTGCGTTGCTGTTTTGCCGCAGCAGATCCAGTGCCGCCTCCTTGGTGACCTCGTCCTGCTCGCTGGCGTGGGCAGCATTGATCCCGTGGACGTCTGCCCACGTCACGCCGGTCACCGGTCGACCGCTGGCCAGTACCTGCGCCAGCTCGATCTCTATTGGGTACATCGAAGCGACGTGGTGAATAACGACACCGATTTTTCGTCCGTCACCCGGGATGCGGGTCTGCCACTCTTTGTCGGTCAGGCCCTTGGCAAGCGCGGCGAGTGCCGTGGCTCCCTGCTCGAGGCGCTCGGCGAGGGCGTTGGCCCGCGCGGTCGCGGTTTTCGCGGCGCCGGCGGATTCGTTAACAGTTGTCATGAATTTGACCCTTTCATTGCGGCCCGCCCGATCGCGGGCTATGAATACTCCGGGATTACCCCATATATATGGTGATCGTTTTTCCGGTCCGTTCCCTGACATACATCGATCAGCTTATTTGCGACGCCGATTCATCAGCACGTTGATCGTTGCGGCTCGCGGGTCGTCCTCGTGCTCGTTGACGAGAAAGCGGTCCCCTACGCTTGCATAGGAACGGTCGTCAGACGTACGGAGCACTACGGCTGACTTGAGACGCGACGCGACTGGAAACAGAGGAACAGGCGCGCCGGCGCGAACACTGTCCGCCGAGATGGTCAGCGGAACACTCATCAGCCGATTCTCCTGGTCCATGAAGAACAGTTCACGTCCTCCGCTCTGCCAGTCCGGTGCGCCGCCGCCATCGGTGGAGATTTGTATCGGTTCGGCGTCTTTGTCGAACGGTCGAACAAGTACTTCGGGGCGTCCCGTCGCGTTCGACACATACGCAATCCATTTACCGTCGGGAGAAAATCGGCCGCAACATTCATCGGCATCACCGCCGACGACAATCTTCGGGGTGGCGCCGGGTCGCGGTTCAATCGCCCAGAGGTCGATCCGCGTCTGCGCGCTCGTGGCATTGAACAGGACGACTTTGCCGTCAGGTGACCAGCTCTGCGCGGCTTTCATGGCGTCGGTATGCAGCAGTCGCTGCTCCACGCCTCCAGGCCGCAGCTCTTTGACATACAGATCGTACGCGCCATTACGAAGAAGTGAGTACACGACCCGTCGATTGTCCGGAGACCAGACTCCCGACGTCGATGTGGTGTCGGGTGGCGTGATGGGTGTCAGCGTCTGGTTTGCAGGATCGAGAATCGCAATACTGACGGTATTGAGTCGGAAATCCGGGCGCGCGAGCAAGATCAGCCGCCCGTCCGCGGTCGGCACACCAAAGTCGCCATCATCCGACGTATGAAGCTCCTGAGCGATCGTGCCGTCGCGCCGCTTCCAGGTTATTCGCGTGCGACGGCTCACTACCGGCCGCCAGACGACGATTCCGGCTGCCGCGTCGAATCCGACGAGGCCGGCGACTTGTTGTCCATCCGACCAGACACGATCGGACAGCAGCGCCGGTTCTCCCGATAACGTGAGCGTCGCGGGATCGAACGGCTGCGCGAACAATCCGTCATTGCGCATGAACAACAGCTGTCCCTGGTCGTAGACACCGGATGATGTCGCATCGAGGATCGGTTTGCTGGGACCTCCGCTCGTGGGGACGGCGGTGAGGGTGTATCGAATCAGCTGGGGAGTTGCGATGCGATTGATGAACAGGACGTGACGCCCGTCGGGCAGGACTCTTGGAAACCGGTGCGAAATCTCCTGGTTCGCATGGTCGAGGGTCGTCAGCGCAACCGGCGCGCCGCCATCGGCAGACACTTTATAGAGACCGCCATCCGGTTGCGGCGAATAGACAATGATGTTGTCCTGCGTCCAGGTGCCGCCGCGAGGGTCGGCCACGGTCGTCAGCACGCGTGCGGTTCCGCCCGCGAGATCGACGCGCCACAGTCGGCCGCGCGCGAAGAAACCGAGCGAGCGACCATCGGGCGACCAGAACGGGGCTGTTCCCCCTTCGGTTCCGGTGACCGCGACGGCGTCGAAGGCATCCAGGGCGCGGACAAAGATTCGTGTCTTGCCGCCTTGCGCGCCAACGAACGCGATCCTGCTGCCATCGGCCGAAATCGCCGGCGTATCTTCCACGATGGTTCCCGTGGGCGCGGTAATCGCGACCGACAGCATCGGTGCTGGCGTGATCGCGGGTGGCGCCACGAGCCACAGCGTCAGGGCGATCGCCGCGACTGCGATCGCAGCGATGGCCACTATTGCTCGCCACCCCATTGGTCGCCGCGGTGGTGCGACGAGTGCTGTTCCGCTGCTCCGTGTGTCTGATGAAACGGCTTCGAGGGCGAATGCGAGATCGCGCGCAGACTGGAATCGATCGCGCGGGTCCTTCTCCAGGCATCGGCGGACGATGGAATTGAGCGCCGCCGGAGTTCCGCCGGGCGCACTGCCAATGTCCAACGGGTCCGACGTCAGGATTGCGGTCATCGTATCGGCAGTCGTCGCCCCCTGAAAGGCGCGCTTGCCGGTGAACATTTCGTAGATGATCGCGCCGAACGAAAAGATGTCGGCGCGATGATCGGCCGGCAACCCGCGGACCTGTTCGGGCGCCATGTAGCCGATCGTGCCGAGCACGAGGCCGGGCGTGGTTTGCGGCGAGGCCATCGTCGCAACGCTGGCAGTGGCACCGGGCGGCACTGTTTGCGACAGTTTGGCTAATCCGAAATCAAGGATCTTGACCGCGCCGTCGGCGGTGACAAAGACGTTCTCCGGTTTCAAATCGCGATGCGCGATTCCGCGCTCGTGTGCAGCAGCCAGACCACTCAGGATGCCAAGGCCCGTCTCGACGACCTTGCGAGTCGGCATCGGTCCCGCCTGGATACGCTCACGCAGCGTAGTGCCGTTCAGCAGTTCGGAAACGACATACGTAATCCCTCGATCCGTGCCGATGTCGTACAGCGCGACGATGTGCGGGTGATTGAGCGCGGCTGTCGCGCGCGCCTCCTGCTCGAAGCGCGCAATGCGATCGGGATCGGCCGCCGTGACTTCCGGCAGGACTTTGATCGCGACGTCACGGTGCAGTCGGCTGTCGCGGGCCCGATAGACTTCGCCCATCCCCCCCGCACCAAGGAGGCCAGAGATCTCGTATGGACCGAGCTTCGTCCCGGCAGCGATCGACATCTGATCGGGATTCTAATCGCAGTCGAGGCTGCGAACGCAGGCAGCTCCGCGCTCGCTCAGCCGCCAATGATCAAATGCGAGTCTCCGAACTCATGCCACAGATAGCCCGCACTTCGCGCTTCCCGATAGGCTCGATCGAGATGAGGCTTCTCGACTCGCGGGTGCAGGCGCTCGCTCGCGGCAGGCCCAGAGCTGCCGGCCGCGGCGATCACCTGTTCGATCATTGCAAGGTGCGTCGCGTGCGGTTCGTGAAAGCCGGTGATCATACCGTTGACCGCGCGCAATGGACGCTCCCGCGTAATCACGACACTGGTCCAGCCCTCACCGGGAAACGTGACTCCTCGCTGATCGGTCACCGTCTCGAGCGCGCGCACGACTGTCGTGCCCACCGCGATGACGCGATGCCCGGCCCGCCGAACCGCATTGACGCGATCAGCCGTTTCTGAGGTCACGCGGAAATACTCCTCGTACGGCGGTTCATGATCTTCGAGGCTTGCGACGCCGGTGTGCAGGAGCAGGGGCGCGATCTGGATCCCACTCGCAATCAGCCGGGTAATGAGTTCGGGCGTGAATGGACGCGCCGCCGATGGCAGCTCGGCGCTTCCGGGTTCGGTGGCGAAGATCGTCTGATACATCGAGGACGGCCACGAACGCGTGACGTAGTTGTAGCGAATCGGACGGCCAAATCGTTCGAGATACGGCAGCACGGGTTCCGAGAGCTCGAGCGCTGCCAGCCAAAGTCGGGAGCGAGCGTCGACGGCTCCGGCAAGTGGATATGGCGCGAGAAGGAGAACGCGGCTGTTCTGCTTCAACTGCAGCACCATGCCGGCGTGAGCGTCACGATAAGGGAGCGACGCGACCGGGCCTACACTGCGTACTTCAACGACCCAGAAATCTCCCGGCAGCCGCGTTGAGACATGCACCTCGAGGTGGTCGCCCGTTGCCGTCGTCGCCTCGAGCGCGGCGTTCAACGTTCCGCTCGTATTGACCACCAGCAGATCTCCTGGCGTGAGCCAGCGCGGCAACTCCTTGAACTGTGAGTGCGCAATTGAATCCGTGTCGACCCGCGACACGAGCAATCGCACGTCGTCGCGCCGCAGTCCGCGCGCTTCGGGCGGTTCACTGGCTTGCAGATATGAGGGAGTAGGAGTGTCGATTACGCCGGCTGCAGCCATGTCTTCTCCTGTTGCGCCGCGAATCGCTGTCCGCGAATCGCGGCGGGATCCTGATCGAACAGCCAGTTCCAGAACGGTGCAGTAATTTCCGGCAGTGGCCGATCGGAGATGTCTTCGCCAGGGAACGCTTCCTGATGCATGCGTGTTTGCATATCGCCCGGATCCACCAGGACTGCCGAGACCCCCTGATCGCGAAGTTCGATCGCCAGCGTGCGCGTCAACAACTCGAGTGCCGCTTTCGTCGCGCCATACGGTCCCCAACCCGGATACGCTGCGGTGGCCGCATCGCTCGTGATGTTCACGATGAGGCCGCGACGAGTGCGCAAGAGCGGCAGCGCCAGTTGCGTCAGCACCATTGGCGCGCCGACGTTGACAGGAAAGAGGCGGCCGAAGCGGGGCACATCGAACGCCGCGAGTGGTCCAACAGTTCCGAGCTCCGACGCGTTGTTGACGAGCACGTCCAGGCCACCGAACCGGCCGGCGGCTTCAATCAACTCCTTGCGGACCGATTGATCGGTGATGTCGCCAGCAATCGGCGCGACGGCAGGTGCATACGACGACAGCTCTGCGGCCGCGTCATCAAGGGCTTTCCGATCGCGTCCGCCGATCACGACGCCGTAGCCGCGCCTGGCCAGGACCCGCGCAATCACCAATCCCAGCCCGCGATTGGCACCGGTCACGAGCGCAACACGTGTTCCTTCATTCATCAGAGTCCTCCCTCGATCAACACTCTCAGCATCGAACTTCAAGTGAACTTGAAGTCAAGTGAAAAGTGGTCCACACTGCAGAAGGCAGCGAGTGAGCCACCGAGCGGAGCGGGGCGATGGCGTCCCGGCGAGCGAGGGTGTAGGGAGTCCGGCGATGAGGATGGGTGACGTGCTGACGATTGGCGAGGTCGCGGCTCGCAGTGGGGTCGCGACGTCGGCCCTGCGTTTCTACGAAGACGAAGGGTTGATTGCGTCAGAACGAACCGACTCGGGCCACCGGCGCTTTCCGCGCGCGGTGATCCGGCGGGTCGCGTTCATCGTGTTCGCGCAGAGGATCGGCCTGTCTCTCGACGAGATTCGTCGCGAGCTGGCGAAGCTGCCGCGTAATCGTGCACCAGACCGGGCTGATTGGTCGAAGTTGTCTGCCAGCTGGCAGAAACGCATCGACGATAGAATTGCGGAACTGGAACGGATGAAGGCTGGGCTTACCGAGTGCATTGGATGCGGATGCCTGTCGCTCGATCGCTGTAAGTTTTCCAATCCGGCCGATCGTGCCGGACGCCGCGGTGCGGGCCCGCGGTATTGGATTCAGGACATTTCGTCCGCCGGAAGGCGGCCGCCGGTTGCATCCTCGTGAAAGCGTTCGCCTCCTGGCGGTCGGCTTGGGCTTCCGGCGTGATCTGTTAGAGTCTGCTTCGACTCTCAAATGACGGGTCGCCAGAAGCCACCAGCTAAGAGTCAGCAGCCAACCAGCGGAGAATCCATGATGAATCGCCGCCAGTTTCTTGGAACGGTCAGTGCCGCCGCCGTGCTCCCGGTCATCGGGAGACAGACGGCGCCCGCGAACGAGTGGGGCTCACCCGTTTTCGACTTGCATTTTCACCTGCGCGCGCAGCCGGCCAGCAACATCGCGCATCTCGACGGCGCCGGTGTGACCAAGGCGAATCTATTGACGCGCGCTGCCGCACTGGAACAAGTGAAAGCACTCCAGGCCGCGGCACCCGGCCGATTCACATGGTTCAACAGTTACGACGTCACTAAACCTGACGCCGAACAGGTGCTCACCCAAGCGGTCAAAGATGGAGCCCAGGGCTTCGGGGAGATGAAGTTTCACGTCGCGGCTGACGGTCCCGAGCTGCGCCGCGCGTATGCGCTTGCCGCCGATCTGCATGTGCCGATCCTCGTCCACTTCCAGGAAGTCGATCACTTCCCGAATGAAGGAACGTGGAGCACGGGCTTTGCAAAAACGTTCGAATCGATCCTCAAGGCGTATCCGAAGACCACGTTCATCGGACATGCGGACGCGTTCTGGGCAAACGTGAGCGGCGACTACCACAACGAAGCGGCCTATCCGACCGGTCCCATCAAACGTGGCGGCCTCACTGACAAGTGGCTGGGTGATTATCCGAATCTTTTTGGTGACATGTCGGCGAACTCGGGCAACAACGCGATGTCACGCGATCCCGAGTTCACCGCCGATTTCCTCAAGCGCCACCAGAACAAGCTGTTCTTTGGGAGTGATTGCGGCTGCAGTGACGGTCATGGCGGCGGAGTGAGCCAGAACAACAATCCAGCGGCGACGCGAATGACCGGGAAGTGCGTCGCGCGTGAGACGCTGGGTCTCCTCAAACGATCGGCATCACCAGAGGTCTTTCAGAAGATCGTGTGGGGCAACGTGCACACGTTGTTGAAGATTCCGGCGTAGGCAGCCCTTAAGGCGGCTACTCAGCGACGCGAACGTCTTTCCAGTTGGCCACCAAGGTTTCAACGGTGCGTCGATAGTGCTGTTGCAGCAAGGCGACGCCTGTCTCGGCATCGCGATTGACGATCGCTTTCTGAATCGCCTCGTGCTCGCCGCGGTGATCGCGAGTACGATCGACGTTCTCGAGGAGCAGGTGTCGATAGCGATACGCGCGCTCCGCAAGAATCTGGCAGAACGCGATCAACGATCGCAACGGGCACGCGGCATAGAGCGCCTGATGGAATGCGTCGTGGCGCCGCTCCCACTCGGGATCCAGCTTTCCGTCGGCCCCGTACGTCGCCCGCTTCGAGAGTTCATGAAATCGCGCGATGATGTTGGATTCCCACTGGTCGTCGCCCGTGGCGATGGCCATCCGAACGGCCAGGCCTTCCAGCTCGCAACGGCTGTTTGCGATGTCGAGAGCCTCTTCGGGTGACACAGGAGCGACCCGGAACCCCTTGTGATCTTCCAGGACGACAAGTTGTTCGGACGCGAGTCGCATGAGCGCTTCGCGGAGCGGGCTCTGACCGGACCCATACGCGCTCCGCAGATCCCGAAACAGGAGCCGCGAGCCCGGCTGAAGACGACAGTGGAGAATATCGAGCCGGATGCGATCGAACAGATCCGATGTCAGCGTTCGATTGACCCGTGTCGTCTTAGGACGCGTAGAGCGGGTTGGCGTAACCGGAAACGCGATTGGTGATGTGCGACTGGCGCGCATGTATCAGACCGTTCTGAAGAGGCGGATGGTGAGACTCTACGTCCAGCGGGTAACACTGTCAAACCGCCGGTGATTTATTTCGACAATCTATCAAAGAATCGATATTATCCCGATTCCTTCGTTCCAGTGCCGTGTACAACGGTCTTGCTATGACGATTCGGCCCTTTATGAGACGTTCCGCACCGTTTTTCATCGTCAGCGCTACGCTGTTACTGAGTACGGAGCTGTTTCTGGTGGCGGGCAACCAGGCAGCGGGCGGGCAAGCCCCGCAGCAACCGGCTCCTGGTGGTCAGCCGACAACTGGAGTTCCCGCGCCTGGACAGGCCCCTGGCGGTCGCGGTGGTGGCCGAGGGAACCCCGGTGGAACGCTGTTCACCGCAACCTGCTCCGGCTGCCACGGCACACCCGAAGTCACCGGTCGCGCGCCGTGGCTCTTCGATCAGAAGTGGCTCGATGGCACCGACGACGACAAGATCGCGAACACGATTCGTCATGGAGTTCCCGAAAAGGGCATGGTCGGCTTCACACCCGAGCAACTCTCCGAGCAGCAAATCTTCCAACTGATCGCCTACATTCGAACTGCGACAGCGAATCTCAAGCCGAGGCCCACCTACGTCGCTGACCCTGACGGTCAGGTCATCACCTCCGAGAAGCAGACGTTCAAACTGGAAGTGTTGACCCGTGAGGTGAACACGCCGTTCAGTCTCGCATTTCTTCCTGATGGACGATTGCTGATCACCGAACGCAACGGCATGCTGCGCATTCTCGACAGGAACAAGCTTTCTGACGCGATCAAAGGGACGCCCAAGCCGCACGTGCAGCAGGACGGAGGATTCCTGGCTGTAACGATTCATCCGCAGTACGCGAAGAACGGCTGGATTTATCTTTCGTACTCCGAAGTGCAACCAGGTTTCGTTGCACCGCCTCCGCCTCCGCCCGCGGATCCTGCGGTCGTTCCGGCCAACCCGCCTGCGGCGGCGCCGGGCGGCGGTCAAGGTCGCGGTCGTGGAGGCCCTCCGCAGCCTCCGTCGAACACGGTGATCGTCCGCGGAAAGATCAACAAGAACAACGAGTGGACCGATCAGCAAGTCATCTTCCGATCGCCCACCGAGCTGTACGTCTCGAGCGGTGTGCATTTCGGCTCGCGGTTCGCGTGGGACCGGGATTCACATTTGTTCTTCACGCTTGGCGAGCGCGGGACGATGCAGAACGCGCAGGATCTGAAGAACCCGCTCGGCAAGATTCACCGTGTCAATGACGACGGCAGCGTGCCAAAGGACAATCCGTTCGTCGACACAGCCGACGCCGACAAGACGATCTGGAGTTATGGGCATCGAAACCCGGAAGGTCTGGCGTGGGAGCCTGGCACAGGCCGGCTGTGGGAGTCGGAGCACGGACCGAGTGGTGGCGACGAAATCAACATCATCGAAAAAGGGCACAACTACGGGTGGGGTGT
>Ga0310897_10000079_pt1 | contig 16552 bp, 10 predicted proteins | sample C8D2metaG_FD_203913 | JGI IMG/M metagenome (GOLD analysis project Ga0310897, IMG submission 203913) | Lab incubated soil microbial communities from West Virginia University Organic Research Farm, Morgantown, WV, United States - C0D1 | ecosystem: Environmental > Terrestrial > Soil > Agricultural...
CGGCTTCCGCGCAAGGTGCTGATGGTGCACCAGTTCACCATGGCGATGCTGCCAGACAAGGACAAGATCGTGAACAGCTCCGCGATCGACGTGGTCCTTGTGGCTGACGGATTCGGCCCGCCCGCGCTGAAGCGACACACCTACTCGATGGTGCTTCGTCAGCACGCGCTCGCATTCAGCGGCTTCAAGCTTTTCTACATCCAGGACACGGATTTGTTGCAGCCAGCCCAGGTGCTTGCGCTGACGCCCGCGCCGTCAGTCGTTATCTATCAGTAAGAAAGTCCTGATCTACTGCCCGCCGGTCTTGGTCGCCACAGCCGGCGCCGGGTTGGCGTCGGCATGCAACATGTCGGGGCGGAAGCCGTAGACGAACTGCTTGAACTCCGAGTGCAGGAAGTCAGCACCGAACTTGAACTGCTTCATCTCCTTGAACGCGCGGTCGGCCGTCCAGCTGTCATGCGTCATTCGATACGCGGCGGTCATCACGCCGGTGCGATGCTTGCCACCGACGCAGTGAACGTAGACCGGCTGATTGGCAGGGTCGTTGACGATCTTCATGAACTCAGCGAGTTGCGCAGCTGTCGGCACCACGTGTGTCGTCATCGGGATCTGGAAATACGCGAGTCCCGCTTTGCCCGACGTCATCTCCTCGTCAGGTGACGCGTCGTCGCTCGTCAGGTTGATCAGCGTCTTGACGCCGAGCGCGGCGAGATCGGCGTAGTCGCGTCCCTGTGGCTGGGCACCACGATAGTAGACCGACGAAATCCGCCCGAAGTTGTCGATATGAATCGGCGTCCGGGAAGCGTCGGACGCCTGCGGAGCAGCGGTTGCGTAGTGTGCGATGCCAGGGCCGAGCGATAACGCGAGCACGAGCACAGCGGTATTCAGTCGCGCAAGAGTTCCAGAGCGCACAGTAATCACCCTTCCAAGAAAACGATGGTTAATGTAGTTGGGACGCCCGGGAGCGTCACTTGGTTTGAGGCAAGGTCGATGCCGCGGACGACTCGCGATAAATGTGGCTTGTTCGGCTGCTCAGTTGTCCCCAGGGCAATATGCAGGCGACGGAGCGTCAGGCGACGACGTCATGTGACCGCCCATCGTCAGCACCAGCAACCGATACTCGAAAAGTATGAGACTGAAAAGGTTGGCGGAGAGGGAGGGATTCGAACCCCCGTGCCGGTTACCCGGCAAGACGCTTTCGAGGCGCCCCCGTTACGACCACTTCGGTACCTCTCCTGAAGCTTCACCAGCGGCGACCCTACCGACGCTCTCTGAAAAACTCCTGAATCGTATCCCGGCACTCCGCTTCGAGCACGCCGCCCGTCGCGGTCATTCGATGATTCAACGCCGGGTGCTCGTGGGCGCGCATGGCCGACTCAATCGCGCCCGCTTTTGGTTCAACGGTTCCGTAGACCAGACGTGCGACCCTGGCGTGAATCATTGCGCCAACGCACATCTGGCACGGTTCGATCGTCACGTACAGCGTCGAACCGGTCAACCGATAGTTGCCAAGACGTTTGGCCGCGCTGCGCAACGCGACAATCTCTGCGTGCGCTGTGGGATCGTGCGAACTGATGGGCTGGTTGAACCCGGCGCCGACGATTTCGTCACCGACGACGACCACCGCCCCCACCGGCACTTCGTTGTGACGCCCTGCTTCGAGCGCCTGCTCCAGTGCGGCCCGCATGAATCGCTCGTCAGGGTCCACAATGCACACCCCTGTCTGCGAACGCGCATCAAGGGGAACAGATTATTTTACCATGCAGGTGCCCTTGCGCTGGTCCCACAACTTGCCCGCTGCCGATCTCACTCGGACAGTCGGCGCCGCACTTCGTCGAGGAAGTTGAAGACCAGGACAACCTTCTGCACGGTGGTTTGATTCGGCAGGTCCCCGCCGACGACAAACCGATCGCCGTCGGGATGCACATCGAACGGACGTGGTCCAGGGCGTTCGATGATCGGCTGCTCGGACCATCTCTGTGGAGGGCTCGCTCGAAAAGCGTTCCCTTCCACGTTGTAGGACACAGCCATCACATGAAAATCGGGGGATAAAAAGAACAGTTCCTTGCGGCGACGTGACCACGTTGGCGCCCACCCACCGGCGGTCGAGATCTGCCATGTTGTGCCTGATGCCGGAAACGCACGGACCTGCACCTCCGAGCGACCGGACTCATTCGAGGTATACGCGAGCCATCGTCCGTCTGGCGAGAACATGGCTCCTGGACGCTGCGCGATGTTGCTGAGGAACACCGTCGGTGTCCCCGCCTTCCACAGCGACCCGTCGGGCGCCATCGGCAGGATCATGAGATTCCATTGCTGACGAGAAATCTGCTGTTCGAAGGCGACATACTTGCCGCTTGGGTGCCATGAAGTGGCGTGCTGCCGATCCGTGCTGTCGGTCAGACGATGTGGCTCACCCGATCCGTCGGCCGGAAGCCAATACAAGTTTGATAATTGCTTCTGACCTCGTGCTGACGAGAAGACGACAGCACGCCCGTCCGGCGACCACACGGGATTCGAGTTTATGCCGGGATCGGATGTCAGCCGTGTGGTGAAATCACGCGCCCATTCGTAGGTGTAGACGTCCAGTTGCCGACCATCGTCGACGTAGAACGCGAGTCGCGTCCCGTCCGGCGAGAATTGCGGATCTCTCCAATCACGCGGCACGGCCCGCATTGCGACGGTGGTTCCGTCGCGATGCATCCACAGCATGGGAACGTCGCTGCGTATCAATGCGCCGGGCACATACACCAGGGTGCCGGTATCAGTGACGTCAAAAAACGAGGCGCCGCTGACGTCGAACCCCATGACGCCTTGTATGAGGGCGACCGAGGGGCCGCTCACCTCGAGCCGATTGATGTCGAACCGTACCGCGAAGAGCGTCGCTCCCTGCGAGTAGAGGAGGTGTCCGCTTCGAACGTAGCGGGCATAGTGCGCACCTCGAAGCACGATTTTCGAAGGACCGGACGGCAGCCGTTGAACGACGATGTTGGAAGCGTTGATGCCGCCCTGCGTTCCGAAGGCGGTGAAGAGAAGCGCATGCGCGTCGGGTAGCACTTGCGGCCATCGATGCGCTATTTCACCTTCGTTCAATGTCGACAACGGTTCAGGCTTGCCTCCGGCGGCAGGCACCCGCAGCAGCGTCGTCCATGGTTCACCAAAGGCGTTGAAGACAATGTAATCGTCGTCGCCCCACGACGCTCCGCGGGGATAGTTGCTGTAGACGTCACAGATCGACACGGGATTCCCACCCGCGACAGGTATCTTTTTCAATTTGCGATCGGCGAGGCTGAAGAATCCTATCCATTGGCCGTCGGGCGAGAAGAATGGCTCGCTCACCGCGCCCGTCGCGAGCGGCACAGCCTGCAACTCCCGGAATCGTCGGAGATACAGTTGCCGCACGCGATTCCGCTGGCCGACAAACGCCAGCATGCTGCCGTCGCGCGAGATGGCCAATTCCGTGGCCAGCAGACCGGAGCCGGCGAGAAATGAATCAGCACCGAGATCGATGCTGAAGTGCTGCGATAAGGCGGCCGGCGCGCCGCGCCAAGGACCCCAGACGGCTACGGTCGTCACGAGAACGATCGTGAGCGCGGCGGCGATCACCCACGGTACGACGCGTTGCAACGTCGTCATGCTGCGCGCTCGCTCTGTCCCCTCCAAAACATCCGCGGCGACCGGGCTGAACGCCTCCTCGATTTCGAGCCGCGCATCAGCCATATCCGACAAACGACGTTTCGGATCTTTTTCGAGAGCCCGGCGGAGAAGCCGGCGGATCGCCGGTGGTGTTTCGCTCGGTAACGCCGTCCAATCGGGCTGTCCTTTCAGTACGCTCGCCAATGTGTCCGCTGCGTCGTCGCCACGGAATGCGCGCTGCCCGGTGAGCATCTCGTGGAGCACGCAACCAAATGCCCAGATATCACTTCGCTTGTCGGCGGTTCGTCCCTTGGCCTGTTCGGGACTCATGTACGCAGCCGTCCCGAGGATCACGCCCATTGCCGTGATGACCGGACTCGCTCCCACCACTGCTGGCGAGAACGGCAAGGCGGCGGCAGGTCCTGATTGCGGCGACGTGGCATCCTGAAGAGGCTTTGCGAGACCGAAATCGAGGACCTTCACCGTTCCGTCGTCCCGGACTTTGATGTTTGCCGGCTTCAGATCACGATGAACGATGCCGTGCTCGTGCGCCGCGACAAGAGCGTCCGCGATCTGACGCCCAATCGAGAGGGCTTCGCCGAGCGGAAGTGGGCCGTTCGCGATGCGGTCGACCAGTGTTGGACCGTCGACGAGCTCGAGCACGAGGGCGTGAACGTCGCCGCGATCCTCGAACCCATAAATTGCGGCGATGTTTGGATGATTGAGTGACGCGAGCACGTGCGCCTCGCGCGTGAATCGTGCGAGGCGGTCGGCGTCGGCGGTAAACGATTGGGGCAGGACCTTCAGCGCGACGTCGCGATTCAGTTTCGTATCGCGGGCGCGATAAATCTCTCCCATGCCGCCGGCGCCGATTAGGGAATCGACGCGGTAGGGGCCTATGGCCGTACCCGGGTCAAGCCGTGGCAGGTCCCGGAGCACAGCCGCTGCGACTTCGTGCACCTGTTGGTCGACGACGATCGAGGTATGTTCCTGCGCGAGCAGTGATTCAACCTCGCGACGCAGGTCCGCGTCGTCTGCGCACGCCTCACTGAGGAAGGCGTCGCGCACCGCCGGTTCGCGGTCCATCGCCGCATCGTATAGGCCGGCGACTTTCCGCCATCGATCCGGATCCATCAGACTTGCGGCAACTCAGAGAGTCTACACGCGAGCCCCTGCCGCCGGTTCAGTCGTCGAGCGGCTTGAGCAAATGGGTCGCAGTGTACTTCCCGACCTTGCTGCCCAGCGCCGTGCCGACTTCAGTGCTGTTTCGGAAATGCATCCCGCCCCACACACGCGCATTGCCTTCCTCCTCGTGAATCTCTCTCACGTCTGTGTAGTGCCGAACCACACCAAGGTTGCCCTTGAACGCCAACGGCAACTGATCGGTGTCGAACCACACCGTGTAGAAGCCGAGCGCGCCCGCGCCAACCGTTGTGTGAGCCGCCGGATATTCCGGGTGTGAGGGTGTCGCGATGAACGAAGTCCACGACGCGTCCGGTTCCGTCAGGCCGTTGCCGTCGCTATCGCCGGCCTGAATTGCCGTCACAGGGCGCCAGAACAGGTACGCGTACTTCGCATCCCAACAGGCGATCAGCGCGTTGGTCACCGCAGCAATGCCGATCGCCTCGAAACGCGCGGCAGTCAATAGATCCATTGAGCTGGCCTGGCTCCGGACGTTGGCGCTCCAGAGCGCGCTTGCCGATGGCGACCAGAACAGGGCCGTTGCCGACTGTTCGGCGGTCCGGCTCGTCTCGGTGGCGCGGCCGAGATCCTTGATCTCGCTGTAGTCGGCCGTGTAGGTGTTGCTGTCAAGCGCAGGCGGCGCGTGAGGACGAAAGCGCGCCGGGTCGTCGTAGCCGAACGGCGTGACATATCGAAGGAACGGCGTCTGCGGATTGGCGAACGCGGGTGGAGTGGGAATCCACACGCCAGGGCCGCTTCCGGGCGTGTACCCCTCGAGGTCTGGATCGTTGCGGTGATCTCCGACGCGGGCTGCCAGAACCGCATTCGCCGCGGCTTCGCCGATCACAATCCCATCAGCAATCGCCGCCGGACTTGCGGAAATGGCGGCGATCGACACGGTATAGGCGCTGTCGATCGTCGCGGCTTTCGACGGGAACTCGTTCAGCGCGACGACGTACGCTGCCCGGATTGCCGCCGCTTCCGGTGACGCCCCGGCGCCGGACGGAGGCTTCGACGCAAACGGTCGATAGGATCCATCCATAACCGCGTTCACCGCGTCGAACATCGCGAGCTGCGCGATTGTGGTGCGAACTTGCGTCCGTAATGCGTTCTCAGGAATCGACGCTCCGAGCGCCGTGAATCGGTTGCCCCAATCGTCGAGGACCGCTGGCCCTGCCAGTGTGAGAGGGGTTGAGTCCAACGCCGCCGTTCGATCAATCCCGCTGTTTCCGATCGCTGTCCCCAACAGAAACACTGCCGCGCACGCATGAATCAACTTCATAAGAGTCTCCTTGAGATGCTTTCCCCGGGGTAAGCGGAAAAGCGGGGCAGGAACTACAATCCGAACGTTCGCAAGGAAGCGATTCGTGTCGAGCCCTGAAGAATCGACGGAAATCACCCGGTTGCTGAAGGCCTGGGGGCACGGGGACGCGGCGGCCCTCGATCGCCTGGCGCCGCTCGTCTACGAGCGGCTGCACCGGATGGCTCGCGGCTACATGCGGAACGAACGCCCTGGGCACACATTGCAGCCAACGGCGCTGGTGAACGAGGCGTTTCTACGGCTGGTCGATACGCGCGATCTCGACTGGAACGATCGCGTGCACTTTTTCGCGGTCTGCGCGCGAGTGATGAGACGGATTCTGGTCGATGCCGCGCGGTCCCGCGCGTCAGTCAAAAGGGGCGGACAAGTGGTCCGGCCGCAGCATTCGACGGCGATCGATCTCGATGATCTGCCGGGCCATGGTGCGGCGGTGAGCGCGCAGGTCTGCGCGCTGGACGACGCCCTCACTGCGCTCGAGCGGATCGATCCTCGACGAGCTCAAGTGATTGAGCTCCGCTTCTTTGGCGGACTGAGCGTCGAAGAAACCGGTCAGGTGTTGCACGTCTCGCAGCAGACGGTGATGCGCGACTGGAGGCTCGCGCGTGCCTGGCTCGCGCGAGAGCTTTCGCATTAGGATCGGCCTGTCGCGCCGAAGCGTTCATCTTATAGAGAGCGCGAAGGCGGATTCAGGAGGATCGCGTGAAGAAGATCCAGGTGCAGGGCTTCCACCACATCACCGTTGTCGGGTCGACGCGGCAGAGCGCGATTGATTTCTGGGAAGGCACGCTCGGCATGCCGTTCATCTTCGAGCAGCCCAATCTCGGGAAACCCGACGAGAACCACTTGTACTTCGATCCGGGGGACGGCCGCCTGCTTACGGTCTTCACCAATGAAACCCGCGCCGATGCCCGTCGGACGGCGCCTCGCGAGGTCGGATGTATGGAGCATCTGGCGCTCAATGTGTCGCGGGCGACCTTCGCGCTCGCCCCGGCGCGTCTCGGTGAACGCGGCATCGAGTTCATCGAACGCGACCGCGGGTTCATGAATTCGATCTACCTTCAGGATCCGAACGGCATGAAGGTCGAGCTCTCGTGCTACAAGTTTGAAACTCCGCGCGGATTCCGCGACGCCGACGTCCTGATGCAGGCGCACCGCCTGCGTGTCGAGCGCGGCGATCATCACATCACGGAGGATCATCTCGCTGATGCGATCGAGATTCTGCTGGCGACGAGAGATCGATTGTCGGAGCCTGTCAAACGGGGCTAAAGCCTCTGGTATCGAATGACGCCAGTTTCCTTCCGAAATCGTCGCGCCTTCATACGCAACCCCTGAGGCCACGTACAGTCGAGCTGGCTTCCTAATTGCACCTCGGGCAAAATTCGTGGTTTTGACATGCACTTCCGTATCAATCGGAAACGCTGATGGCGCTGGTTTGACAGAATTCCAACGCGTGCACGGCCTGTGATTTTCCGGTGCGCAGAAATGACGCACGAAGAGTGACTCTGAAGGAGTCTCAATGGAACCCTCCGCTTCGACGTCCGCTTCGTCGCTTGAACCCAGAGTTGCTGACGGTGGTCACGGATCGGCGTTCATCACCGACAGCGATCAATTCTCTCGCGCGCTGCTGGCGGCGATGCTTGCCTACAAGCAGGGTGATTTCTCGGTTCGCATGCCGAACGATCTCACCGGCGTGAACGGCAAGATCGCCGACGCGTTCAACGACATCGCACTGGTCAGCGAACGTCGGGCGCACGAAACCGCGCGGGTGACGCGGGCCGTCGGCAAAGAAGGCAAACTCAAACAGCGCATGACGCTGGCGGGCCTGACCGGCGGATGGGCCGACGAGGTCAACGCCCTCAACACGCTGATCGACGACCTGGTCTGGCCGACGACCGAAGTGACGCGCGCGGTGGGCGCCGTTGCCAAGGGTGACTTGAGTCAGGCAATGGCGCTCGAAGTCGATGGCCGGCCGCTCGAGGGAGAGTTCCTGCGTTCGGCGCGCCTCGTCAACAACATGATCGATCAGTTGCGCGGTTTCGCGGCGGAAGTGACGCGCGTCGCGCGCGAAGTCGGCACCGAAGGCAAGCTCGGCGGCCAGGCGGTCGTGCCGGGTGTGGCCGGCACCTGGAAGGACCTCACGGACTCCGTCAATGCGATGGCCTCGAACCTGACCGCGCAGGTTCGCAACATCGCCGGCGTGACCACGGCGGTGGCGCGCGGCGACCTCTCGCGCAAAATCACGGTCGACGTCAAAGGAGAAATCCTCGAGCTCAAAGACACGATCAACACGATGGTCGACCAGCTCAACGCGTTCGCGTCGGAAGTGTTCCGCGTCGCGCGCGAGGTCGGCACCGAAGGCAAGCTGGGGGGACGCGCCGAAGTGCCGGACGTCGCCGGCACCTGGAAGGACCTCACCGACTCGGTCAACGCGATGGGCGCCAACCTGACGGCGCAGGTCAGGAACATCGCGGAAGTGACGACGGCGGTCGCGCGTGGTGACCTGTCGCGCAAAATCACGGTCGACGTCAAGGGGGAGATCGCGGAACTGAAAGACACGATCAACACGATGGTCGATCAGTTGAACGGCTTCGCGTCCGAAGTCACGCGCGTCGCGCGCGAGGTCGGCACGGAAGGCAAGCTCGGTGGCCAGGCGGTCGTCCCAGGTGTTGCCGGCACATGGAAGAACCTCACCGACTCGGTCAACTCGATGGCGTCCAACCTGACCGGTCAGGTCCGTAACATCGCCGACGTCGCCACCGCGATCGCGAAGGGAGACCTCTCGAGAAAGATCACCGTCGACGTCAAGGGAGAGATTCTCGAGCTGAAGAACACCATCAACACGATGGTCGATCAGCTCAATGCGTTCGCCTCGGAAGTGAGCCGCGTGGCGAGAGAAGTCGGCACCGAAGGCAAGCTCGGCGGACAGGCGGCGGTGCCTGGAGTTGCCGGCACGTGGAAGGACCTCACGGACAACGTCAACTCAATGGCGTCGAACCTGACCGGTCAGGTGCGCAACATCGCCGACGTCGCGACGGCAATTGCAAAGGGCGACCTGTCGCGCAAGATCACGGTCGACGTCAAGGGTGAAATCCTTCAGCTCAAGAACACGATCAACACGATGGTCGACCAGCTCAACGCCTTCGCGTCGGAAGTGAGTCGCGTGGCGAGAGAAGTCGGCACCGAAGGCAAGCTCGGTGGCCAGGCGGAAGTCCCCGACGTCGCCGGGACGTGGAAGGACCTCACCGATAACGTCAACTCGATGGCGTCGAACCTGACGGGCCAGGTGCGAAACATCGCCAACGTCGCGACCGCCATCGCCAACGGCGACCTGTCGCGCAAGATCACCGTCGATGTGAAGGGGGAAATCCTCGAGCTGAAGAACACGATCAACACGATGGTCGACCAGCTCAACGCGTTCGCGTCCGAAGTGACGCGCGTCGCGCGCGAAGTCGGCACCGAAGGCAAGCTCGGTGGACAGGCCGTCGTGACCGGTGTTGCCGGCACGTGGAAGGACCTCACCGACAACGTCAACTTCATGGCCTCGAACCTGACCGGCCAGGTGCGCAACATCGCGGAAGTCGCGACCGCCGTCGCCCGCGGCGACCTGTCGCGCAAAATCACCGTCGACGTGAAAGGCGAAATCCTCGAGCTGAAGAACACGATCAACACGATGGTCGACCAGCTCAACGCGTTCGCGTCCGAAGTGAGCCGCGTCGCGAGAGAAGTCGGAACCGACGGAAAGCTTGGTGGCCAGGCGGTCGTCACCGGCGTCGCCGGCACGTGGAAGGACCTGACCGACAACGTCAATCAGATGGCCGGGAATCTCACCGCGCAGGTCCGCAACATCGCGGAAGTGACCGTCGCGGTCGCCAATGGTGACCTGTCGAAGAAGATCACGGTCGACGTCCGCGGCGAGATCCTGCAGCTGAAAGACACCATGAACACCATGGTGGAGCAGTTGCGATCGTTTGCCGCAGAAGTCACGCGCGTCGCGCGCGAGGTTGGGACCGAAGGCAAGCTCGGCGGACAGGCGGAAGTCCCGGGCGTTGGCGGCACGTGGAAGGACCTCACCGACAACGTCAACTCGATGGCCGCCAACCTCACCAACCAGGTGCGGAACATCGCCGACGTCGCCACATCGATCGCGCGCGGCGACCTCTCACGCAAGATCACGGTCGACGTGAAGGGAGAAATTCTCGAGCTGAAAAACACCATCAACACGATGGTCGACCAGTTGAACGCGTTCGCCTCGGAAGTCAGCCGCGTCGCCCGCGAGGTCGGCACTGAAGGCAAGCTCGGCGGGCAGGCGCTCGTTCCCGGTGTTGCCGCGGGCACGTGGAAGGACCTCACCGACAATGTCAACTCGATGGCGTCGAACCTGACCGGCCAGGTCCGTAACATCGCGGAAGTCACGATCGCCGTGGCCAACGGCGACTTGTCCAAGAAGATCACCGTCGACGTCCGCGGCGAAATCCTGCAGTTGAAGGAAGCGATCAACGCGATGGTCGAGCAGCTGCGTTCGTTCGCCTCCGAAGTGACGCGCGTGGCGCGCGAAGTCGGAACCGAAGGACGCCTGGGTGTGCAGGCCGTCGTCCCCGGCGTCGCCGGTACGTGGAAGGACCTCACCGACTCGGTCAACGTCATGGGCGCGAACCTCACCGCGCAAGTCCGGAACATCGCGGAAGTCACGACCGCCGTCGCGCGCGGCGACCTCTCGCGCAAGATCTCGGTCGACGTCAAGGGAGAGATCCTCGAGCTGAAGAACACGATCAACACCATGGTCGACCAGCTTCGCGCGTTCGCGGCCGAGGTCACGCGCGTCGCGCGCGAAGTCGGCACCGAAGGGAAGCTGGGAGGTCAGGCCGAAGTGCCCGGCGTCGCCGGCACCTGGAAGGACCTTACCGACTCGGTCAACGTCATGGCCGCCAACCTCACCGACCAGGTCCGCGGCATCGTCAAGGTCGTCACCGCGGTTGCCAACGGCAACCTGCGCCAGAAACTGACGGTCGAAGCGAAGGGAGAAGTCGCGGCCCTCGCTGAAACGATCAACAACATGACCGACACGCTCGCGACGTTCGCCGAGCAGGTGACCAACGTCGCCCGCGAAGTCGGTGTCGAAGGACGGCTGGGCGGCCAGGCGAACGTGCCCGGGGCAGCCGGCACGTGGAAGGACCTCACCGGTAACGTCAACCTGCTGGCCGCGAATCTGACCAACCAGGTGCGCGCGATTGCGGAAGTGGCAACCGCCGTCACCAAGGGGGACCTGACGCGGTCGATTCAGGTCGAAGCCCGTGGCGAGGTCGCGGAGCTCAAAGACAACATCAACACGATGATCGACAACCTGCGCGGAACGACCGATCGCAACCAGGAGCAGGACTGGTTGAAGACCAACGTCGCCAAGTTCACCCGCATGCTGCAGGGGCAGCGCGATCTGGTCACCGTCGGCAAGCTCCTGCTGACCGAACTTGCACCGCTGGTCAATGCGCAGCAGGGCACGGTGTATCAGATGCTGAGCGAGGTCACCGACGCCACACCGTCACTGTCGCTCCTTGCCGGCTACGCGATCGGCGACGATCAGGCACCTCGCATCGAAGTTGGAAAAGGACTCGTTGGCCAGTGCGCGCTCGAGAAACAGCGCATCCTCCTCACCAAGGTGCCGTCTCGTTACATGCGCATCCACTCCAGCCTCGGTGCGGCGACGCCGAAGAGCATCGTCGTGTTGCCGGTTCTGTTCGAAGGTGAAACGAAAGCGGTCATCGAGTTGTCGTCGCTGCAGCCGTTCACCGCAACCCACCTGACGTTCCTCGAACAGCTGACGCAGTCGATCGGCGTTGTCTTCAACACGATCGAGGCGACGATGAGGACGGAGAACCTGCTGCTGCAGTCGCAGCAGCTGACGATCGAGTTGCAGACCCGGCAGAGCGAACTTCAGCAGACCAACGAGCAGCTGGCGCTCAAGGCGCAGGAGCTCGCGGAACAGAACGTCGAAGTCGAGCGCAAGAACAAGGAAGTCGAGCAGGCACGTCGGGCGCTGGAAGAAAAGGCCGCGGAGCTGGCGCTGACCTCGAAGTACAAATCAGAGTTCCTCGCGAACATGTCGCACGAGCTTCGCACACCGCTCAATTCGATCCTCATTCTCGGGCAGCAGCTCGCGGATAATCCGACCGGAAATCTGGCTGCCAGGCAGGTCGAATTCGCCAGGAACATCCACTCGGCCGGCACCGACCTCCTCACACTGATCAACGACATTCTCGACCTGTCGAAGATCGAATCGGGCACGGTGACCGTCGAGCCCGAAGAGCTCACGTTCAGATCGCTTCGCGATACGGTCGGGCGCATGTTCCACCATCTCGCGGAGTCGAAGAACCTCGCATTCCAGGTGGATATCGACAATTCGCTGCCGAGAACGTTCACGAGTGATCCGAAGCGCCTGCAGCAGATTTTGAAGAACCTGCTTTCGAACGCGTTCAAATTCACATCGCAGGGCCAGGTCAACATGCGAGTGAAGCAGGTGACCACGGGGTGGACGCCCGATCATCCGGTTCTTCGTTACGCTCCGGCAGCCGTTGCAATCGAGGTATCGGACACCGGCATTGGCATCGCGCCCGAGAAGCAGCGCCTGATCTTCGAAGCATTCCAGCAGGCCGATGCCGGCACCAGCCGCAAGTACGGCGGAACCGGTCTCGGTCTGGCGATCAGCCGTGAACTGGCCTCGCTCCTTGGTGGCGAGATTCGCCTGATCAGTGTCCCCGGGCAGGGCAGCACGTTTACTCTGTACTTGCCGGTCAACTACATCGGCCCGGTGCGGGCGGTAACCGCTCCCGCGAGCGAACGGGTTGCGGCAGACACGGCGCGTGTCGTCCCGACGACGCTTCCGGTTCTCGCTGTCGCCAAGACCGAAGAAGTGGTGCTCGACGACCGCGACGACATCGTCGAAGGCGATCAAACGCTGCTTATTGTCGACGACGACCCTCACTACGCGCGCGTGCTGCTTGGACTCGCGCGGGACAAGGGTTTCAAGGCGATCGTCACCAACCGCGGTGCCGCGGCACTCACGCTCGCGCGGCAGTATCTGCCGACGGCAATCACGCTGGATGTCTTCCTTCCCGACATGCTTGGCTGGACCGTGCTGAACAACTTGAAGTTGGATCCAGCGACACGGCACATTCCGGTTCAGATGCTCTCTGTTGAAGAAGAGCGGCAGCACGGCCTGTCGCATGGTGCTTTCTCCTACCTCGTCAAGCCGGGAACGACACAGGATCTCGAACAGGCATTCGATCGCATCAAGTCGTACGTTGTTCCTCACAAGAAGCGGCTGCTGGTTGTGGAGGATAACGAGATCGAGCGCGAAGGCATCGTCGATCTGGTGATGCACGACGACATCGAGGTGGCTGCCGTCGGAACCGGGGAGGAAGCGCTCAGTGTTCTGCGAGAGCGCCCGGTGGAGTGCTGCGTCGTCGATTTGCGCCTGCCGGACATGTCAGGATTCGATCTGCTGGGACGGATGCAATCCGAACCGGAACTGCGCGACACACCCGTGGTCGTATTCACCGGCAAAGAGCTGAGTTCTGAAGAGGAGGCTCAGCTGAAAACCGTGGCGAAGAGCGTCGTGCTGAAAGATGTGCAATCGCCGGAACGATTGTTCGACGAGACCGCGCTGTTCCTCCATCGTGTCGTTGCCGATTTGCCTGAATCCAAACGCAAGCTCCTCGAGCGGCTCCACGGCTCCGATGCCGTCCTGCGCGGTCGCCGCGTCCTCATCGTCGACGACGACGCCCGGAATATCTTCGCGTTGACGAGTCTGCTGGAAAACCATGAAATGGAGGTCGTCACCGCAACCAATGGACGTCAGGCGATCGATCTAATCAATGAGACTGAGGGTCTCAGCGTCGTCCTCATGGACATCATGATGCCCGGCATGGACGGCTACGAGACGATGAGAGAGATTCGCAAGAATCCGGAGTTCCGAACGCTGCCCATTCTGGCGCTTACGGCGAAGGCGATGAAAGGGGACCGTGAGAAGTGCCTCGGAGCGGGCGCGTCGGACTACATCGCGAAGCCGGTCAACACGGAACAGCTGTTGTCGCTGCTCCGGGTTTGGCTCTATCGCTGAACTGTTCCAGGTTGTTGGTTGTCAGTTCTGAGTTCGAAGGGCACCACTGAATGAACGAGGACGTCAAGATCCTGATCGTCGACGACGAAGGGCGGAACCTGGACTCGCTGGAGATCATGCTTCAGCCGACCGGTTGTACGTCCATCCGCGCGACGTCTGCCGACGAGGCGCTCCTCGCGGTGCTGCGTCACGATTTTGCGGCGATGATCCTCGACATCCGAATGCCCGGGATGAGTGGGATCGAACTTGCGAACCTCGTCAAGCAACGACGCCGGACGCAGTACGTTCCGATCCTTTTTTTGACGGCACACCTTGTCGACGACGACGACATTCTTCGGGGATATGGCGTTGGCGCGGTCGATTACCTGAGTAAGCCCGTCAAGGGCGACATCCTGCGATCGAAGATCAACGTCTTCATCGAGCTGCATCGAAAGACGCGCGCGCTTGCGGCTCTCAACGAAGAACTGCAACGGCAGGTGGCGGCACGACAAAACGCTCAAGAGGCGCTTCAGCATGTCAACCAGGAGCTCGAGTTGAGGGTGGCCGAGCGGACCAGCGCGCTCGAGCAGGCGTTGCTCCGTGAGCGTCGCGCTCGCGACGAGGCCGAGCGGCAAAGCCGCATCAAGGATGAGTTTCTGGCGACGCTCAGCCACGAGCTACGAACGCCGATGAACGCGATCCTCGGATGGGTGAGTCTGCTGGCCCGAGGGGAGGGCGTCAAGGATTCACGACACGCAATAGAGGTCATCCAGCGAAACGCCCAGATGCAGGCGAAGTTGATCGAGGATCTTCTGGAGCTGAACAGGCTGGCGCTGGGGACGACACGGTTGGAGGTGGCACGTACCGATATCGGAGCGGTGGTTCTTGCCGCGGTGGAGTCGATGAAACCAGCCGCGGAAGCCAAGCACGTTCAGGTTGTCGCGAGTGTTGAAACGGGGTTGCCACAGGTGCAAGCGGATCCCCAGCGGGTTCAGCAGATCCTCTTTAACCTGCTGCACAACGCGGTCAAGTTCACTGGAGCGGGCGGCACCGTCGACGCGCGGGTCAGTCACGCGGATGGACACGTCCGCATCCTCGTGCAGGACACCGGGCGCGGCATCGCGCCGGATTTCCTGCCGTTCGTCTTCGATCGATTTCGGCAAGCTGATGCATCGCCGACGCGCGGCGCGACCTGGGGACTTGGCATCGGTCTGTCGATTGCGAAGTATCTGGTCAAGCTTCATGGCGGCTCCATTCAAGCCGCCAGTCCCGGCCTTGATCAGGGCGCCACGTTTACGGTGGACCTTCCGGTGATGGGCCAGCACGGTGTGACGCGTGGTGAAGACATGGATGGTCTGGCCGCTGCGGCACTGTCGTAGCGATACTGCCTAGCTTGAAATCACGGCAGAGAAACTGGTAACAGGTACGCACGGTATGTCTGTTTCGATAAGTTGTCCGCAGCTCGGTGATGCGGGTCTGCGCAACCAGCTCACGACCGCCGTCAAGACGGTCGTGAAACGCTGGCGGCCGGCCTTTGAAAGCTGGAGGCTCTCGCTGTTCAAATCGCAATCCGGCAGCGGTTGGGACCTGGCGATTTCGGGCCCGCGATTCCGGAAGATCTTTACGCTGAACGGCCCGGTCGACGATCTTCCAGGTCTCGTGAGTGCGTATATCGACGCCATCCTTTCTCAGCTGTCCGACCAGCGGCGAGCGGCTCCGAATCACTGATCACTGATTAGATGCCGAACTGGCTGCGGGTGATCGATACGGTGACAGGGCTCGCGCGAACGGCCGGGCGGCTGCGCGCGACATTTGATCCCGGGTCCACCGACATCGCCGAGGGAACGACTCGCGGGCTGGAGACGCGGTTAGCCGGTGTCGTGGTCGCGGCGTTGAAAGAGGCGTTCGATCGCGATCGCGCCCGGATGGACCTCGAACGCACGCAGGTCGAAGCTGAGCAGCGGCGTGCGGAAGAGGCGCTTGCTGCAGAGCTGCGTCGCCAGGCGGCGGATCGTGCGCTCGGTCAGCTCAAGCTGCTCGCGATCATGGCGATCGCAGCGTGGATGCTGTCGGCAGCCCTTGCCGTCTGGCTGCCAGGGATGCGCGCCGGAGTCCCCAGAGGTCTCCTCGGTGCCGGCTGGGCGCTCTCATTCGGCGCGCTCGCCTGCACGTTTGTGGCCTTTCAGACAATCTCGACCTGGGGCGCCTCGGGGCAGCCCAACACGTTGCCCGCAAGCCGCGCCTCCGCGGTCGCGCCGTGGCTTCTCGTTCTCGCCCTCGCCAGCACTGGCGCCAGCCTCCTCGCCGCGCTATAACATGGC
>Ga0310897_10000094_pt1 | contig 15393 bp, 12 predicted proteins | sample C8D2metaG_FD_203913 | JGI IMG/M metagenome (GOLD analysis project Ga0310897, IMG submission 203913) | Lab incubated soil microbial communities from West Virginia University Organic Research Farm, Morgantown, WV, United States - C0D1 | ecosystem: Environmental > Terrestrial > Soil > Agricultural...
TTGAATCCCCCGAGAGCGATTCGATGATTCAGCGATTCAACGATCCAAGGATTCTAGGATTGGGGATTCACGGATTGAGCGAACGGCGACCGTGGTAACAAAACTGTCCGGCGACCTAGGTAACAGATTTCTATTCTCTACCATGTCACCGACCTTGCGTGTGGGAGCTGTGGAAAACGCGGGCTGTGCGTTTTCCAAGGAGGTTGTGCACGCGTTCGTGGCGTGCATACCTCCGGCAGCTTCCACGCGCGCGCGCTCATCGCTGCCGCCGCGCGGCCGGTTGAATGCGCCGCGTGCGTTCATCGAACCGTCCGAGGCGAATCGGTCCGAAATGAATATCCCATTCGCCGTCGCCGATCGGTTCCAGGCCAATCGATTCGCCAATCAGCACCGTACTGATGGAGACCCGACGCGAGTGCCACCACATCACCCCGGGCGCGGCGACGCGGCGAATTTCATAGTGGCCGGGATAGACGAGCGGTTCGACGATCTTCGGCCAGCGGCGCGGCGACGGCGTGTAGAGACGCGCCGGCGGCTGCTGGCCCAAGGCTTCATGCGGGCGGACGCGATTGTAGCGACGTCGAAAGGCGGCAAAGCGGAGATGCTGGCCGCGCAAGCTGGTGGCGGGCGGCCGGGTCGTGTCCGCTTTCAGCGTGCGATGCATCCGCTCGTGCGCCCCGTTCTGCTGCGGCGCGCCCGGCGCGATCAGCTCCGGGTAAATGCCCAGCCGAATCCAGTCCACCGAGAGCCGCGACAAGCGGCCGAGCGAGGCAGCGGCAAACGGCTCGCCATTGTCGGTGCGGATCCGCTCGGGCAAGCCGTATTCGCGGAACGCGCGCCGGAACATCTCTTTGGTCGCCGTCGTGCTCGGGGTCGGCAGCGCGTGGCACATCAACAGAAAGCGGCTCCACCGATCACAGATGGTCAAGGGATAACACAGCTGGCCGTTCCCCGTCCGAAATTGCCCCTTGAAGTCGGCGGTCCACACTTGATTTGGCGACGACACCGCCGGCGCGGTATAGACGGCGGGTGGCACCGGGCGCGCGCGGCGTCGCGTCGTGACCAGGCCCGCCCGTTTCAGAATGTCATTGGCCGTACTGACCGCGGGCATCACCCACGTCGGATGGCGCTCGGCGAGCACGGCGACGATTTTCTTGCCGCCCCACGTCTCGCGCCGGCGGAGCTCAATGATCGCCTTGGCAATCGCGGGATCGGTCGTTTGTGGGCTGTGTCGCGGGCGCGACGTTCGGCTCTCCAGACCCGCCGCGCCCTGTCGCACGTAGCGATCAATCCATTTGTACCCCGTTTTCCGACTCACACCGTATCGATCACACAGCGCCGTCATGCTCCACAGCTGCCGCGTGTGATCCGCAACGAATTGCATCCGTTCATCCATGGGCGACCTTTCTCGCCAGGGCATCGCACCTCCATGTGCTGGTGTTCCTGGCAAAAAGTGTTACCCATGTCGCCGGACAATTGTGTTACCCATGTCGCCGGACCGTACCGATTCACGATGAGTGATCAGTGATTAGCGATTCACATCACAATACCTCGCCAGCCCTGAACGGAGGCTGAACTGCTGGTTCATCGGTCGTTCAGCCGGAGATGCGCTATAACGGCGGCAGGAGATCGCACTGCGTGCATTGATCGCGGAAGACGAAGCGCATCTGTCGGAACAACTGGGTGCCGCCCTGACCGACGCCGGGTATGCCGTCGACTGCGCGGTCGACGGCGAGCGCGCCGAATTTCTCGGCCAGACGGAATCGTACGACGTCGTCGTTCTTGATCTCGGTTTGCCCAGGCTCGACGGCTTGACCGTGCTCAGGCGCTGGCGGGAAGCCGGGGTGACGGTCCCGGTCCTGGTTCTCACCGCCCGCGGCAGCTGGTACGAAAAGGTGCAGGGCATCGACGCCGGAGCCGACGATTACCTCTCCAAGCCGTTTCGCATGGAGGAGCTGCTCGCGCGCCTGCGTGGACTGATTCGCCGGTCGCGACACATGGGCTCGTCAGAAATGCGCTCGGGTTCGCTGGCCGTTGATTCGCGAACAGGTCGAGTGACGGTCGGCGGTCAGCCAGTCCGGCTGACCGCCCTCGAGTTCCGCGTGCTGTTGTACTTGATGCATCATCGCGGTCGCGCGGTCCCGCAAGGAGAACTCGCCGAGCACATCTATCCGATTGACGCAGAGCGCGACTCGAACACGATTGAGGTGTTCATCGCACGGCTGCGGCGCAAGCTCGGCGCCGGTGTCATCAATACGGTGCGCGGTTTCGGGTATCGCATCGAGGACGGACGGTGAGTTCGGTTCGCCGCAAGGTGCTCTATGGCGCGCTCTTGTGGACCTTTGGCATGCTCGCGGCCTTCAGTGTCGTCCTCACCTATCACCATCCGGTATTCGATGCCTTGCGGATCGTCCACGCCCATGCGCCGTTCATGGGGCTGCTGGCGATCGCCGGCATGGCGGCCGGAGCTGCCGTCGTGCGCCGCGCGCTCGCACCACTGAAGGACATCCGTCGAAATCTGTCCGCGGTGCGCAATGGATCGGAATTGCGTGTCGGCGGCAACTATCCGCTCGAAGTACAACCGCTCGTCGACGATCTCAACGCCCTGCTCGCGCATCTCGAGAACGTGGTGGCTCGTGCCGGGACGAAGGCGGGCGATCTCGCGCACGGACTCAAGACGCCCCTCGCCGTGTTGTCGAATGAAGCGGATCGACTTGCCGTGCACGGCGATCCCCAGCTCGCCGCGACGCTTGCCGAACAGGTCGGGATCATGCGCCGCTATGTCGACTATCACCTCGCGCACGCGCGTGCCGCGGCATCCGGTACGGCTCTGCACGCGCGGACGAGCGTGCGCCACCCGATCGACGGCCTCGTGCGCACGATGCATCAGCTTTATGCCGATCGACAGATTGCCATTGATATCGACATCGATTCCCGCCACGTGTTCAAAGGCCGACGCGAAGATCTCGTCGAAATGATCGGAAACTTGCTCGACAACGCGTGTAAATGGGCACGGAGTCGCGTGTCGATCACGTCATCGGTACGGGATACCAGGCTGATGATCGAGATCGACGATGACGGCCCCGGCCTGGATGCGGAGGCGAGTCAACTCGTTCTCCAACGTGGGGTACGCCGCGACGAACGAGTCCCGGGATCGGGCCTGGGGCTCGCAATCGTCCGGGATCTTGCCGATCTGTACCACGGCGCAATCTCACTGGGTCGCTCCGCGGCTGGCGGCGCGATCGCCCGGCTCGAGTTGCCGGGCGATATCGATAATTAGGGCCGGCGACGAAGATATAATCCGGTGGCGCCCCAGCGTGAGCGAGAGAGGCCACCGTGTTGATTCGCGTTCTCGCACCCTTGCTTGGATTGTTGCTGACGGCTCAGACGCCAGCGCCGCAAAGCCCTGCAACACCTGCCGTCCCGGATTTCTCGCAGGAAGCGTTCGTCATCGAGCAGTCGCGCAACGCATATCGATTCGAGGAAGACGGGACCGGCCGGCATGACACCTATCTGAGGGTCAAGGTTCAAAGCGAGGCCGGCGTGCAGTTCTGGGGGCAACTGTTACTCGGCTACAACGCGGCGACGGAAAAACTCGACATTCTGTTCGTCCGTGTTCACAAGGCGGACGGTAGTGTTGTCACGACGTCAGCCGACTCGGTCCAGGATCTCAGCGCGCCGGTTCAGCGCGAAGCACCGATGTACACGGATTTCCGACAGAAGCATGTCACCGTGCCATCGCTTCGTCCCGGCGAGACGCTTGAATTCAACACGATCACCACGATTCATACGCCGCTGGCAGCCGGCCACTTCTGGCTGGAATACAACTTTCAGGAGCGCGGCATCAATCTCGACGAACAGCTCGAGGTTAACGTCCCGTCGGCACGCGCCATTACCTTAAAGACGGCCGACAACCGGAAGCCCGCGCTCTCGGACGCAGACCGACGACGAGTCTATCGTTGGAAGAGTTCGCACACAGAGTCACCCAAGAAGGAGAAAGACGAAGCCACGGGCGACGCGGAAGACGGCGATCGCGTCGCCGCCGTTCGGCTCACGACCTTCCGGAGCTGGGACGAACTTGGCCGCTGGTACTCGTCAATCGAAGGCGGTGCACGCACGCCAACACCGGAGATTCAAAAGAAGGCGACAGAACTGACCGCCGGAAAAACCACGGCGCTCGAGAAATTGGAAGCGCTGTACGATTTCGTCGCCCCCAACTTCCGGTACGTCAGCATCTCGCTTGGCGCCGGCCGATACCAGCCGCGCCGTGCCGCAGACGTCCTGCGCGATCAGTACGGAGACTGCAAAGACAAGCACACGCTCCTCGCCTCGCTGATCGAGAGTGTCGGATTACCGGTCGCAACGGTCCTGATCAACTCCTCGCGGAAGATCGATCCCGATTTCCCCTCGCCGTCGCAATTCGATCATGCGATTACGCTCGCGTGGGCGGGACAGGACGCGGTGTGGCTCGATACGACCGCAGAGATCGCACCGTTCCGGCTGCTCATGCCGGGACTGCGAAAGAAACAGGCGTTGGTGGTCAGCACACGGGAGCCGGCACATCTCGCCGACACACCTGCTGATCCCCCTTTTCTCAACCAGCAGATTCAGGAGGTTGACGGCAAGTTGGGTGACCTGGGAAAGCTGACCGGCCGAGTGAAACTCACCGCACGAGGCGATGTCGAGCTGTTGCTACGAACCATTTTCCGGCGAACGCCGGCGGCCCGTTGGCAGGATGTGCTTCAAGGCATCAACGATTCCGCCGGGGTTGGCGGCGAGCTCAGTGACTGGAAAATCACCGACCCGGCGGCGACCAGGGAACCGTTCGTGATCGAGTATCACGTCGCCAAGGCCAACTTCATCGATTGGACCAAGAAGGAAGTTCAGCTCAAGCTGCCATTGTCGGACTTCGAGCTTCCGATTGCGACCGACGACAAAAAAGACGTTGAGCTCGGTTCTCCGATGCGAGTTCAGTACCGGCTGCGGCTGGAAATGGATGCTGGGTACGAGGCCCGCTCGCCGCTCGCCGTTTCGATCAAGCGCGACTATGCGGATTACGAGGCCGTGTACGGGCTGAAGGAACGTGTCTTCACGGCTGAACGCACGTTTGCGTCGCGACTTCGTACGATCCCCGCGGATCGCGGCGGTGACTACAATGCGTTTCGCCGTGTCGTCGTCGCTGATGATGCGCAGGCGCTCGCCCTGACCCTGCCGGCCTCCGCGGGGAATGCAGCAGTCACTGATCTGAAAGCATCGGATTTGTACCAAAGCGGCTACGAGGCGCTTCGCGCCGGTAATTACGACCAGGCGGTCACGCTCTTGAAGCGGGTCGTCGAGCTCGAACCCAAGAGCAAGACCGCGTGGATCAATCTGGGCTCCGCTTACGTCGCTCTCCGTCAGTACGATCCAGCGATCGCCGCATTCAACAAACAACTCGAAGTCAATCCGTACGATGAGTACGCACATAACCATCTGGGCCGCGTCTATACACTTCAGCGCCGTTACGATGAAGCGGAATCGGCGTTCCGCAAACAGATCGAGCTAAACCCGCTCGACAAGTACGCTGCCGGCGCACTCGGGAACCTCTATATCGAGGCGAAGCGATACGCTGAAGCGGTTCCGCAACTAGAGAAAGCGATCTCGCTGACACCTGACCAGGCCTCGCTGCATATCGATCTCGGCACCGCCCACCTGAACCTGGGGAACTCGGAACGTGCGATGGTCGCATTCGCGCGAGCCGCGGAGCTGGCTCCCACACCGCTGACGTGGAACAACGTCGCGTACCAGCTGGCGCTGAAAGGGGCCTACCTCGATCGCGCGCAGCAATACGCCGAGTCGGCACTCTCGGCCGTCGCCGCCGATTCGCGGAATTTCAGCATCGGCCATGTGACGGCGCGCGAGCTGGCGATTACCGAATCAATCGGTTCGTATCTCGATACGCTGGGTTGGGTGGCATTCGCGAAAAACGATTTCGCGTCTGCCGAGACGCTGATTTCGGCGGCGTGGTGGATCACCGAACACGCCGAAGTCGGGGATCATCTCGGTCAGATCGCCGATCGTCGCGGCAACAGGGACGAGGCAACGCGCTGGTATGCGTTTGCCCTCAACGGAGACCGCCCTGAAGCTGCGACACGGGATCGCCTGGGGGCCGCGGCTGGAAAGAACGTGAACATCGACGAGCTCGTCCGGAAGTACAGGGCAGAGCTGTCGCGCACTCGGTCGATCGGCATCAAAGGAACCCCGGCGATTTCGGGGAAGGCAGATTTTTTCCTGCTCGTGGGTGGTGACGGCAAAGTCGAAGATGCCGAATTCACCAGCGGGGACGAGACCCTCAAGCCGTTGTCGGCGACGTTGAAAACCGTCCAGTTTCAAAACATTAGTTCCGCCAGCCAGCCGCTCAAGGTGCTCCGCCGGGGAACGGTGGTCTGTAACCCCGCGTGTGCCATCACGTTGGTCCCGGCCTCCGAGGCCAGACCCGGTCGGTAGGCGGTAATGGTCTGCGGCCATCGGCCGAAACCTGCCAACTCGGCGGCCGTTTCGGCGAATCGGGTGTCAAAGAAGGTGCGTGTCAGGCGGCAAAAACCCGTGCATTTCTTGACACTCTTACAATGCGCGTAGTACGCTGCCCGGTCTATTTCTTGTAAACCGTAGGGCCTGGCAGGCGCTTCGGGCGGTTGAACGTCAGGCCAACGGCGGGGGCTCAGACGGACCCGCCGGCGCAGTCGGACTTGGAGGAGCGGCGATGCTGCAGATCGACCAACGGGTCGTCAGTGGGGTGACGATTCTGGATCTCAAGGGGAAGATTACGCTCGGAGAGGGCGACGAGCTTCTGAAGAAAGAGATCGATTCGCTCATCCAGAAGGACCAAAAGAAGCTGCTGCTCAACCTCGAAGGCGTGCCCTACATCGATAGCGCGGGCCTGGGTGAAATCGTCCGCACGTATACTACGGTGAGCCGTCAAGGGGGGAAGCTGAAGCTGCTGAACCTCACCAAGCGCATTCAGGATCTGCTCGCCATTACGAAGCTGTTGACCGTGTTCGAGACCTATGAGTCCGAGCCGGATGCCGTCAAAAGTTTCGGCAGTTAGCCAGGCCGCGTACATACCCGCCGCGCTGTAGATGGCGCGACACAGTATTCCGGACATCATCGATCAGGCCGAGCCGCGCCAGGGAGAAGTCCGTACCGACGCGCGGCCGGTCGCCTGGAACGTGATCCGCTCGCTGCGCCCCGAGCAGTGGACGAAGAATCTCATCATCTTCGGCGGTCTGCTGTTCGGTCAGCGGCTATTCGATTTCCGTTCCGTCGTGCTCGCAACCGCCGGCTTCGCGGTGTTCTGCGCGCTGTCGGGGGTCGTCTACCTGTTGAACGACGTCGCGGATCGCGACGCCGATCGCCGTCATCCACTGAAACGGCGCCGGCCGATTGCATCTGGCGAGCTCGCGACCTCAACCGCGCTCGTCGCCGCCGGGATCATCGGCATTGCCGCCCTGGCCGTTTCGTTCGCACTGCACACGGAATTCGGATTCCTCGCGACGGCCTATGTCGCGTTGCTGGCGTTCTATTCGGGGCCACTCAAGCACGTCGTCATTGTCGACGTGCTGACCATTGCCATCGGCTTTGTGCTACGTGCCGCGGCGGGGGCCGCCGTGATCGACGTACCAATCAGCAACTGGCTGCTCTTCATCACGATCCTCGGCGCCCTGTTTCTGGCGCTGAGCAAACGTCGTCATGAACTCGTGCTGCTGGCAGACGATGCGACGAGCCATCGGCCCATCCTGCAGGAATATACGCCGTATCTGCTGGATCAGATGATTTCCGTGGTCACTGCCTCGACGCTCGTCGCCTACGCGTTTTACACGGTGAATCCGGAAACGGTTGAAAAGTTTCACACGACGCGGCTCGCACTGACGCTGCCGTTCCTGCTCTACGGAATCTTCCGCTACCTGTATCTGGTTCACCAGAAAGAAGGTGGCGGCAGCCCGGCGGCGATGCTGCTCAACGATCGCCCCCTGCTCGTCTGCGTCGCGCTGTGGGCGCTCGCAGTCGCGTTGATCATTTACGGACCGATAAAGTGAAGTGATGCCCAAAGCTAAGGTTGCCATTCTCCGAACGTCGCCAGGCACGGTGCTGCGCGACTATCACACTCTGTTGAATCTTGCGGGTTATCAGGACGTCATTGCCCGCGATGCCGATACTGCGCTCAAGGTCAATATTTCGTGGCACTTCTTCTTTCCCGGCAGCTCGACAACGCCATGGCAGCTCGAAGGCGTGATCCGGGCGATGAAACAGGACGGTTACGATCCGTCGCTCATTCATGCCTGCCACAACCGCACCGTCGTCATCGACGCCCACCTCGGTGAGCGTGAAAACAAGCAGATCAATGTCGTCCAGGCGCATGGGCTGCGCAACATCCACATCTATGAAACCGAAGAGTGGATCAACATCCGCGAGGCTGTTGGCGACCTGACGAAGAAGTTCACGTGCCTGAACGAGGTCTACCCGAAGGGCTTCATGATCCCGAAGCGGTTCATCGGGGAGAACATCATTCACCTTCCCACGGTGAAGACGCACGTCTTCACCACGACGACCGGGGCGATGAAGAACGCGTTCGGGGGACTCCTGAACGAGCATCGCCACTGGACCCACCCGGTGATTCACGAGACGCTCGTGGATCTGTTGATGATCCAGAAGAAGATCCACCGCGGTGTGTTTGCCGTGATGGATGGCACGTTCGCCGGCGACGGCCCTGGGCCGCGCTGCATGATGCCGTATGCGAAGAACGTGATTCTTGCGAGCGCCGATCAGACCGCCATCGACGCGGTGGCGGCAAAGTTGATGGGCTTCGATCCCATGTCGATCAAGTTCATCCGGATGGCGCACGATCTCGGCCTCGGCTGCGGCGATCCACGGGAGATCGAGATTGTCGGGGACACGTCAGCCGCGGCAGAAGACTGGCATTTCGTCGGACCGTTCAAGAAGATGACGTTTGCGTCCCGGATGCAGCACAAGATCTACTGGGGACCGATGAAAAAGCCGATCGAATGGTCGCTGAAGACGGTGCTTGCGCCGTGGGCGTATATCGCGAGCGTCATCTATCACGACAGCTTCTGGTACCCGTATAACGCCAAACGCATGATGCGCGACGTGCTGGACGCCCCGTGGGGACGGTTGTTCCGCAACTGGGAGACCGCGGCAGCAAATGCCGATGGCTACCCCGATGTTGGAGCTGGCGGCGGCGAGATCACGTTGACCGGCGGCCGAGCGCTCGCGCGATCACTCGGCATTCTCGGCACCTGCATCGTCCAGGCACCGGAATTCGTTCACAAGAAAGGCGCGGGAGCGCGCGACTAATGACTGATTTCTCCATCCGCTCCGACAACGTCGACGTCGAGCAGATCATGCGCCAGATCAGGGCGCGCATTCGCGAGAAGCGGGGCGTCGACTATACCGAGGAGGAAATCCGAGAGCTGGCCAACGTCAAGCTCGAGAAGTTCCTCGATCCGCGTGGTGTTCGATCCGATCTGCTCGAGCAGTTCCGCCGCAAGCGAGAGGCGTCACTGCCGCCGAATTTCAAGTTCGAGGACACGACGCTCTTCGAAACGCATCGGGGATTGCTGGCGTTCATCCGCCGGCTGCTGAGACCCGTGCTGAAGCTGTTCTTCAATCCCAATCCATTGATTGACGCACTGCACATTCAATCAAAACTGAATGCACAACAGGCGGCGCTGGAGCCGCTGTACTACGAAGTCATCCACAATCTCGTGTTGGAGACTACACGACTCGGCATCGACGTCAAGAACTTGAAGATGCGGGTCGAGTCGATGTCGAGCCGCCTGGATTTCGATGAGCGCCGAGCACGCGCCCTCGAAGGGGTCGTCCAGTATCGTCCAGGCGCCGTTCCGCCACTTCAGCCACCAAGCGGCGGAGGGGATTCCCGTGCGCCGGAGTCCGCCGAGCAGTCGGAGCGCAGGAACCGGCGCAGACGCCGGCGCGGACGCCGGAGGCCTGAGGAGCGAACGGGTGGCAGGAGTGGTCAGGGTGCCCAGGGTGCCCAGGGTGCCCAGGGTGCCCAGGGTGCCTTGGGTGCTGGCGGCACGCCGATGTCGGAAGGCGGAGAGGCGGAGCCGATTGGTGAGCAGTCCGACGACCGCGACGACCGGGGTCTGCCCCCTGTACACCGCGACACGGACGGGGAACCCTCAGAGTCGTGAAGCTCGCGGTTGCGGTCCAGCGCTACGGCGCGGATATCAACGGCGGCGCTGAATTGCATGCGCGATACATCGCCGAACGCCTGGCCCGTCACGCCGAGGTCGAGGTGGTCACGACCTGTGCGCGCGATTACGTGACGTGGAGGAACGAACGGCCTGAGGGCGTCGACCAGGTCAATGGCATCCCGGTGCGCCGGTTCCCGGTGACCCACGAACGCGACCCGAATCATTTCGGCCGACAATCGCGACGGGTGTTCGACCAGCCCCACTCGATCGCGGATGAAATCGCCTGGCTCGAGAGCGAGGGACCCGCAAGTCCGGCGATGATCGATTACCTCGAACGATCGGCGTCGAAGCTCGATTTCATTCTTCTTTTCAGCTACCGCTACTACCACGCGTGGCACGGCGCGCGGCGGGTTCCGGCGAAGGCACTACTGGTGCCGACGGCAGAACGCGATCCCGCAATCGGTCTTGGGATCTTTGGCGCGACGTTTCGTAGCGTGCGCGCGGTCATGTACAACTCGCACGAAGAGCGGGCGATGATCCAGGCGGCAACGCGCAACGAAGAGGTGCCTGGCGTGGTCGTCGGCATCGGATCGGAGATCCCGGCCCGCACTGACGGCGAACGATTTCGGCGTAAGCACAACGTGCGAAAGCCGTTCGCCATCTACGTCGGGCGCATCGACGAGAACAAAGGCTGCAAGGAGCTCTTCGATTTCTTTCTGCGCTACGCCAACACGTTCCCTCGGGGCCTCGATCTGGTCCTGATCGGCAGCGCGATCATGCCGATCCCACAGCATCCGCGCATTCATCATCTGGGCTTCCTGCCTGATGAAGACAAGTTCGACGCAATTGCCGCCTCGGACCTGTTGATCATGCCGTCGTATTTCGAGAGCCTATCGATGGTTGCGCTCGAAGCGTGGGCGCTTGGCCGGCCGGTGCTCGCCAATGGCCGATGCGATGTGTTGAAGGGGCAATGTATCCGCAGCGCCGCCGGGCTGTATTACGAACGCTACGAGGAGTTCGCAGAAACGCTGTATGCGCTCGAGTCAAACGGTCCGCTGCACGCGCGGCTCGGCCGAAACGGCCGCGATTACTTCACCCAGCACTACACCTGGCCGGTGATCGAGCGCAAGTATCTCGATATGTTTGACCAATTGAAGCGCGAAGACGCGTCCGGCGCGCGCCGGCCGGTCGAGTCGCTTGGCGGATGGTTGGCTCGACGACAGCGTCACCAGCGCCCGGCAGCCGAAGTGCTCACGAAGATTCCGTCCAACGCAGTCGTCCCAGGCAGCGGGGCAGCGGAGAACCTCTCCAGATCGGCATGAACGCTGCGCAGCCATCCCGTCCTCGGGTCCATCAGGTCCTCGCGACACTGGGGTACGGTGACGCCATCGGACACGAAGTGCTCGGGATTCAGCGTGTGCTGCGCCGTGCGGGATACCAATCCGAGATCTTCGTCGAGACCGCCGATCCGAGACTCGAGTCATTCACCATCGACTATCGTGATCTCGTCGGCGCCGTCGGTCCATCCGATGTTCTGATTCATCACTTCTCGATCGGCTCGCGCGCGTCGCGGACGGCCTACGCACTGCCAGGGCGGATGGTGCTCATCTACCACAACATCACGCCCCCGTCGTACTTCATCGGGATTCACAAGGATCTCGTCAAACTCTGCTTTCATGGACGCCGCGAGCTGACGGCATACATCGATCGCTGTGAGCTGGCACTCGGGGACTCGGAATACAACCGTCAGGAGCTCAGCGACCTCGGCTATCCCCGGACCGCGGTCCTCCCTGTCGTTCCCGATTTCAGTCACCTCGATGGCGACCCCGATCGCAGACTTGCGGACCTCGACGACGAGTGGACTAACGTCCTGTTTGTCGGGCGCGTGATCCCGAACAAGAAGTTCGAGGATGTGATCCGCGCCTTCCACGCCTACCGAACGCGTCACAACCTGAGATCGCGGCTGCTGCTCGTCGGCTCCTACAGTGGCTTCGAGAGATACCTGGCGATGCTGCAGGCGCTCATCGCGAGGCTCGGCACCCCCGACGTGCACTTCCTCGGCCACGTCTCCAACGAGGAGCTGACGGCGCTGTACGACGTGGCTGACCTGTTTCTGTGTGCCAGCGAACACGAGGGATTCTGTGTGCCGATTATGGAGGCCTTCTACAAGCGGGTGCCGGTGCTCGCCTACGCTGCGACTGCCGTTCCGGCCACGATGGACGGCGGCGGCGTTCTCTACGACACCAAGGATCCGTTGGAGATCGCGCGGTTGATGGACGCCATGCTCGATCCGCTTATCGAGGAAGCGGTCCTGCAATCGCAGGACGCCTCGCTTCAGCGTCTCCGCGCCCGCGATTTCGAGGGAACGCTTCTACGGTACGTTGACCAGGCGCTGGCGACGCCACCTCGCGAACCACCAGAAGTCGCGTGGGATTTCTGGTATCAGTTCGATCAGTTCGACCGATTCGAGGAGCTCCGCCAGTTTCGGCCGGCGTTGTATAAGGCGCTGCCGACCGATCCGCGACTGGCGACCGGCGATTGCCGATCGGCGAACGACGACGAAACTGCGGCAAAAACGCCCACAAACCAGCCGCTAGCCGCCAGCCGCCGGCCGCCGTCATGATCATCAACCAGTGGGTCCCTGCGGCTCACCAGGGTGACGCCATCGGTGACAGCGCGCGCCGGGTACGCGGCATGTTGCGTGCTGGAGGGCACACCTCAGATCTGTTCGCACTGACGATGGATGATGCGCTTCGCGGAGATGTGCGCCCGTTCAGCGATCCGGATGCGCACCGTGGCGACATCACGATCTTTCATTTCGCGCTCCCCTCGCCGATGACGCAGGCGTTCACAACGCTCGGCGGCACTCGCGTTCTGCAGTATCACAACATCACTCCCGCGGCGTTCTTCGCTCCCTACGATCCCGGCCTGTTTCGACTGGCCGCGATCGGACGCCAGGAGCTGCAATCGCTGGTCGGGCACGTTGATCTTGCCCTCGGCGACTCCGAGTTCAATCGGCAGGAGCTGGAGGACCTTGGATTCGAGCCGACCGGCGTGATGCCGATTGCGGTCAACACTGAACGGATAACGTCAGCACCGCGGCGCCCCGCTCTCGAGAAGATTCTCGGCGATGGCCTCATCAACATCCTGTTTGTCGGACGCATCGTCCCGAACAAACGGATCGAGGATCACATCCGGCTGGCGGAGGCCTACAAGCGCTACATCGATAATTACTATCGCTTTATCTTCGTCGGCCGCTATGACGGCCTGCCGCGATATCACGCCCGGGTGCAGGCGTTAATCGCGGAATTCCAGATGTTGCCCGATCGCTTCTGGTTTACCGGCCCGGTTCCCGACGAGGATCTCGCCGCGTTTTATCGCTGGGCAGATGCTTACGTCTCGCTCAGCGAGCACGAGGGATTCTGTGTACCGCTGGTCGAAGCCATGGCGGCCGACGTGCCGGTGCTCGCCTACGCCGCCGGGGCGGTACCGGAGACACTGGGCGGTGCAGGAATGCTCTTCAAACCGAAGGATCTGGAACTAGCTGCCGAAATGCTGGGGATGCTCGTATACGATCGACCGGTGCGGGATCGGGTAATTGAAGGACAGCGGCGGCGGCTCGCTGATTTTTCACCCGCGCAAATCGAGAGCCGGCTCATGGAGATCGTGGCAACTTTGCGCTGAAGTTGCTGCTGATTTGAGGATCGATTGAAGATTGCGTTTATCGTCCAGCGTTACGGCACGGAGATCCTCGGTGGATCCGAATATCACTGCCGGCTCATTGCCGAACGCGTGGCGTCCAAGCATCACGTCGAGGTGTTGACGACGTGTGCTCAGGACTACATCACCTGGAAAAACGAGTATCCCGAAGGATCGGATCGGGTGCGCGGGGTCACGGTCCGACGCTTCGCCAATGCCCATCCGCGCGATATCCACGCCTTCAATCGCTACTCGGAATGGATATTCAACAATTCGCACACGCGCGAAGACGAAATCGAGTGGCTCAAGCAGCAGGGTCCATGGTGTCCACCACTGCTCGAGTACATCGATCGTAATCAACAGCAGTACGATGTCCTGATCTTCTTCACTTACCTCTACGCTCCAACCGTGATGGGCGCCAGGATCGCGCCCCACAAGAGTATCCTCGTGCCAACGGCGCACGACGAGCCGGCCATTCACCTCGACATCTATAAGGAGCTGTTCAGCCTTCCGGCCGGGCTCGCCTACAACACCGATGTCGAGCGGCGATTCCTGACGACGCACTTCTCGATTCGGGCCATCGAAGAAGAGACGGTCGGCTGCGGCGTCGATTTGCCGCACGCACAGCCTTACCCCCGCGAACACACCTCACCGCGGCATGGTGAATCGGAGGACTCAGACGATCACGCGAGCGTCGATGATTCGTCCCCCACGTTTCGTCCCCATCTCGCGCATCGCGGATCGATGTTCCGGCGGCGTCATCGGCTCCACGGACCGATCGCTTTGTACGGGGGACGGATCGATCCGGGCAAAGGCTGCGAGGAGCTGATCGAATATTTCAGCAGTTACGTGCAGGACGGAGGGGACGCCTCACTGGTGCTGATGGGCGTCAAGCTGATGCCACTGCCTGAGGAACCGTTCATCCGTTTCGCAGGCTATCTTCCCGACCAGGAACGGGTGCAGGCGCTCGAGGCCGCCACGGTCGTCGTCGTTCCGTCTCCGTACGAGAGCCTGTCGCTCCTCGCACTTGAATCATTCGCCGTCGGTACGCCGATTCTGGCTAACGCACGCAGCGAAGTGCTGGTCGAGCATTGCCGCAAGAGCAACGCCGGTTTGTACTACGCCGATCGCGATGAGTTCGTTGAGGCACTGAAGACGTTGATGGCCGAGCCCCGGCTCCGCGCCCGAATGGGCCACAACGGCCGCGATTACGTGAGAACCAATTACCGGTGGGACGTGATCCTGGCGAAGTACGAACGGATGTTCGCCAGGTTGCGAACCACGACACCGCAGCGACGATCGACCGGTTAGCGGCTTAATCCCGGTTGATCGCGCCGACCTCATCCCCCTCGTCGATGTCTTCGACATCGGGAAGATCGGCACCGGGACGACTGGCCAGCGTGCCGCGCTTGCGTCGCGGACGGATGTCGTAGCGTTTGATCATCTCGTTGAGTGTCGTCGCCTTGATGTGGAGCAGCTC
>Ga0310897_10000096_pt1 | contig 15308 bp, 13 predicted proteins | sample C8D2metaG_FD_203913 | JGI IMG/M metagenome (GOLD analysis project Ga0310897, IMG submission 203913) | Lab incubated soil microbial communities from West Virginia University Organic Research Farm, Morgantown, WV, United States - C0D1 | ecosystem: Environmental > Terrestrial > Soil > Agricultural...
GGAACAGCTCATCGCGAGCAGGCGGATGATGCCGGCCGGGCTGAGGGCGATCGAGAACGCGAAGCGGAACGGGCGGTGGGAGAACGCCTACCATTCGGCGAAGGGTTCCACCACACCGGAAGATTTTCTGGTCGCGATGGCGAAGAACAGGAAGGCGAAGACCTTCTTCGAAACGCTGAACAGCGCCAACCGGTACGCGATCCTCTTCAGGATTCAGACCGCGAAGAAGGCGGAGACCCGCGCCCGGCGGATCGAGCAATTCATCGGGATGCTGGAGAGGCACGAGACGATCCATCCATGAGCGGGCATCACCCCGCGCCCCGGCGTCAACGGACGCGATATCCGGCGGCCTGCGCATGTCGTGATCGATCGAAACGCACGTTCTACCGTCTTCCGAACCGCGGCCAGGTACCGTAGCGGCGCCGGGACTGCTACCGAAGACTCGCCGGCTGACCATCGGCGCCCCTTCGCCTGGCCCCGGAAAAGTAGTCGAGCGACGGGGCAGTACGCTAGACTCCCGTGTTCGGCAGCGTACCTGCCCATCCCAAATTCAGCGGCTCTCGGAGGATCCGAACGACGGACCTGTTTCTCAACGGTCGTGTCTATGATTCTTATCGACTTCGGCGACGTAATTGCGGAACGGATACGCGCCGAACATCGGGTGCTCGCCACCCGATGGTTCGAACGCCTCCTCGATCTCTTACCGGTCGATGCGCGACAGATCTTTCCGACCGACAGCTTGCTGGACCACGTGCCGGCGTTGATCCTCGAGATCAGCGCCTACCTGCGGCACCCGGAAGAAGCCGCGATTGCGGCCAACACCGCGATTCTGGACAAAGCCCGCGAACTCGGGTCGCTCCGTCACGCCCAACGCGCGTCGCTGCACCAAGTGCTTCGCGAATACCAGGTTCTGAGCGGAGTACTCGTCACATTCGTCGTTGAGGAGATGAAGCGACTCGGGATCGCGCCGCCTCCCGACGAAACCGCATTGCTGGTATCGCGGCTTCATCAGGCGGTGGACGTCCTGTCCCAAGCGACGGTCGAAGCATTTGTCACGCTCTACACGCAGACGATTGACGATCAGCGCGAGCGGCTCGAACAGTTCACACGCATGGCGGCACACGAGTGGCGCCAACCGCTCGGGGCCCTGCAGTTCGGTGTTGCTCTGCTCGAGCAGGCACACCTGGATCCGGAGCGAACACGGCGGACGCTCGAAACCGTCGACCGGAACGTCCGACATTTGATCGATCTGACGCACAAGCTCGAGACCGTCGCCCGGATGCACAACGATGGAGACAACCCAGTTATTCAAGAGGTCTCGTCCGGGACTGTGGCGGGTGAAGCCGCGCGGCAGGTGCGTGAGATGGCTGACGCGCGGGGTGTCGAGATCCGGGTGCTGGATGCACTGCCGACGCTCACCATCGACGTCGGCCGCCTTGAACTGGCATTTGTCAATTTGTTGTCGAACGCGATCAAGTACTCTGACGACGCCAAGCCTGTGCGATGGGTCGAAATCAGCGGGCTCGAGAGCGCTGACGATAAGTGTCAAATTACGGTGCGAGACAACGGCCTGGGGATTCCGCCCGACTCAGTTGCCAAGATCTTCGAGCGATTCACGCGCGCACATGCACAGCGCGACGACGTTGTGCACGTCGGCGGCCTGGGCTTAGGCCTGTCGATTGTCGAAGACTGTGTGGGGGCGATGCACGGTCGGATCGAGGTCGAGTCCGCCGAAGGCGTTGGAACCACATTTGTGCTGACGCTTCCGCGCACACCTCCAGAAGCCGCGAAGCTGTAGCCCTATCACTGCGCCGCAGGTCCCCGGCTGCGAGATGATTGCGCCACGATCATCGCGATGCAGGGCCATGAGGAGCCCACCGGCTGCGCGAAGGCGACACGCGCATATGACCTGCCGTCGCGGTACATCCTCCAAACCGTCGGACCGATCGCGCAGGGTGTGCATAACCGCGCCAATGCGGACGCGCTGGCGCAGTCTCGGGTCAGGGTTCAATACTCGATCGGAGGCGTCGTGCTTCAAGAAGACAACAAGGCCACCGTCACGGCTTTCTACGACCTGATGTTCAATCAATCACAACCGGCTGAGGCCGTGCGTCGCTACGTGGGCGCGACGTACACTCAGCACAATCCAGTCGTGGCGGACGGCAAAGAGGCCTTCATCGAATACTTCGAGAAGATGGCGCGCGAGTATCCGGGCAAGCGCGTCGAGTTCCGCCGCGTGCTGGCGGAAGGCAACTTCGTCGTCCTGCACTGCTACCAGCACTGGCCGAAGGACGGCGACTGGGCCGGGATTGACATCTTCCGATTGGATGACGAAGGAAAGATTGTCGAGCACTGGGATGTGCTGCAGAGGATCCCGAAGGAGGCGGCCAACGCGAACACGATGTTCTGACCAGTGTTGAGCCGCCGCTCCGGTGTGCCGGCTCCTGAGCAGCGCAAGGTGCTTAGGACGCCCATGTCCGGAAGCCGATGGCGCGCGGGTGCCGATCCTGATAGTTGGGGCCACAGGTGTCACTGCGGCCCGTCAACAAGAACCCCGGGCCCGAAGAGGTGCGGAGCGAATTAGTTCCACTGGGACTCCACGAACGGGATAACCACTTTCAGCAGGTCGTTCTCCGGCGGCTTGGAGTGACGTTCAGCATCGGACCATTCCTCGTGATCCTGCCATCACGGAAGGGTCGAGATAGTTGCGTGATCGAAACTAACGGAGTGCCGGCGGCATCAACATCGGTGACGCCGCGCTCGATTCACCGACCGACGCTGAACGCGCGTGCCAGAAGCGGATGAAGCGCGAAGGTTAAGGTTCAACGGTCGCGATTCCGAGGCGATGCGTGAGACATTTCACATGACCACATTCAGCGCGACGCCACGTTCTACAGGGCATCGTCTTCGCCGTTCCGATCATGTACATGCGTGCGGCGATCGGCCTTTGGTTCCGCCGTCCATTCGCGGAGTTCCTCTCTTACAGCGTGCCCCCACGCATCGGTGGCATCTTCCTGACTGCGGCGCCATTCGTGGGGGACGGTGGATGGCCCAGCGAAGATATCTCGCTGTCCGACATCGGTGCCAGGCTGCCTGAAGCGGCACCGATCTTTCTCTATCACGGCAACAAGGACCAAACGGCCCCGTTCGGGCACGTTGACCTCTACGCGAAGGGCATTCCGCAAGCGCGTCGCTGCCGATATCCGGCGCGTTCGAGCTGGGCGTCGGATGCGGCGGCGCTCTACGTGAGCGGTGCGGATGCGGCTTCGTACGATCCGATGTGGGTCCGCGGAACGCTCTTCGGTTGACGGCAAACCAAGTAGCTCCCGGATTCCATCCAATACAGACGTCGGGTCACCGTACAGGTAAGCTGAGAGAGCACGTTCGATACGCTTGCGACCGTTGTCTCGGCCATTCGCCGGCTCGGACTGAGGCCCGTGAGTAATCGAAGTCGTTGCATGGCCGACACCAAGGGATGTATGCCTTTGAGGACGACGCACCCGCGCACCGATGGCCTCGTTGACGAAAACGCCCGACGAACGCTCACCGATGAGACCGACCACGTGCGACGGACGCTGACCGATGCGTTCGAGCGTATCGACGGCGCCTTCGTGATGCTGGATCGCGCTTGGCGATTCACGTTTGTCAACGGCAACGCCGCCGCGACTCTCGGCAGCCGTCCGGGCGAGTTGGTCGGCAAGAATCTCTGGGATTCGTTTCCAGCGCTCCGCGAATCGGCCATCGCGGCGCACTACCGGCAGGCGATGGACCAGCGAGTCACGGTCCACTTCGAAGAATTGAGTCCGCTGAGCGGCTTGTGGTACGAGGCGACGGCCTACCCGACCGACGAGGGTATCGCGGCGCACTGGCATGACATCACCGCCCGCAAGCGGGCAGAGCAGGCCCTGCGGCAAAGCGAGGAACGGGCCAGGGTCGCGGCGGAAGCCGGCGGCACGGGGCTGTTCGAATGGGAACCACACACCGGCCAGATGTACTGGTCGGATCAGAATTACCGCACCCTAGGCTTCCAACCTGGAGAGCTCGAGCCGAGCTACGCAGCCTGGGCTTCGCGTGTGCACCCCGACGATCTCGGCCGCGTGGAAGCGAAGGTCGCCACCGCGCAGGCCGAGCGTAGCGGCTATCACGATGTCCATCGCATCATCTGGGCCGATGGCTCCGTCCACGTCATGGAGTCGCGGGCGCAGTTCTCGTACGACGAGGCGGGCGTTTGTACCGGCATGCGCGGCACGTATGTCGATGTCACGGACCGGGCGCAGGCCGAGGACGCCCTTCGGGAAAGCGAGGCACGCTTTCGCCTCATGGCCGACGGAGTGCCCATCTTGATCTGGACGACAGACGCCGCCGGGCGTGTCGAATTCATCAACCGCACGTACGCTGAATTCTTTGACGTCAGGCCCGACTCGCTGCGTGACTGGCAGCCCCTGATCCATCCAGACGACAATGCCTACGTCGCGGCGTTCTTCGCGGCGCAGGCGGCTCAAACAGCGTTCGTCGCCGAAGCCCGCGTACGGAGGGGCGACGGAGAATGGCGCTGGATCAAGTCTCGTGGCATGCCACGCTTCTCGCCAGGCGGCGCGTTCCTCGGCTACGTCGGCGGGAGCCTCGACATCACCGAGAGCAAAGCGCGCGAAGATCGCGCCCGAGACGCAGCGGTTCAGGCGCACTTCCGATCGCTCTTCGAGAGCCTGCCGGGATCGTATGTCGTGCTGACGCCAGACGAATATGAGATCGTCGCCGCCAGCGACGCCTACCTCGCCGCCACCCGCACAACCCGTGCGACACTCATCGGTCGCAGACTGTTCGACGTCTTTCCTGACGATCCTGCGTACCCGTCAAGCGCCTCGATCGTCAGCCTTCGGGCGTCACTCGCCCGCGTGGTGAGCGAGCGGTGTGTCGATGTGATCGCCGTGCATCGCTTTCCATTGCGACAATCCGATGCTGACGACCACGCGTCAGAAGATCGTTGGTGGAGTCCGGTGAGCGCGCCGGTCATCGGTGCCGACGGCAAGGTCGCCTTCATCATTCACCGGGCCGAAGACGTTACCACGTTCGTCACCGCCCAGCGGCGGATCGCCGAAGGTGGTCTCACCGAGGCTGAGCATCATCGGCTCGAACATATGGCGGCGGAGGTGGTCATGCGCGCGCAGGAGCTCCAGCGCGCCAACGAGCGTCTCCGCGGTGAAGTCGCCGAACGGTCGCGTCTCGAAGGCAGCCGCACCCGTCTGCTCGCGCAGCTTGTTTCGGCGCAGGAGGATGAACGGCGCCGAGTCGCTCGGGAGCTACACGACAGCCTTGGCCAGCATCTGGCGTCGCTCGGTGTGCGCCTCGACACCCTGCGAGCACGCGTCGGCGACGCCCACGAGCTGGCCGCGCAGATCGACGAAGTGCAGGCACACGCCGCGCTGATCGATGAAGAAGTCGACCGTCTGGCGATGGAATTGCGGCCAATAGCGCTCGACGATCTCGGCCTCGACGCGGCGTTGCGGCGGCACGTCGATGAGTGGGCGAGGGACGTGGGCATCCCCGCAGACCTCCACACCCGCGGAGTCGACCGTCGCTTGCCCGAACCGGTCGAAACAACCGTGTACCGGGTGGTCCAAGAGGCACTCACGAACGTGCGCAAGCACGCCCGCGCGAGCCGCGCCAGCATCGTCGTGGAGCGCCGCGGCGAGGAGCTGGTCGCCATTGTCGAGGACGATGGCGCAGGTTTCGCGACGGACGCATGCGAATCCGAATCGTCCTCGCGCCGCCTGGGTCTGTTGACGATGGCCGAGCGAGCCACTCTCGTCGGTGGCCTCCTCGAGGTCGAAAGCAAGGTGGGGCATGGCACCACGGTCTATCTACGACTCCCGCTCCATGACGCCGACTGACAAACTGGAGCCGCGCATTCGGATCATCATTGCCGACGATCATCTGCTGTTGCGTCAGGGGCTGCAGGTTTTGATCGAAACCGAGCCGGACATGGCGGTGGTCGGTCAGGCGGACAGCGGCAAGAGTGTCGTGCGCCTAGCCATCGCGCAGCAGCCTGACGTCGTGGTCATGGATCTCTCCATGCCCGACGGAGACGGAATCGAGGCGACTGCGCACATCGTCCGCGACTGCCCCACAGTGCGGGTGGTCGGCTTGAGTCGGCACAGCGAACCCGGCTATGCGCGACGGCTTTTCGAGGCTGGCGCGGTAGGTTACGTCGTGAAGAAGACGTCCGTCGTGGAACTGGTGAAAGCCATCCGGGTGGTGTTCGCCGGTGGCATCTACGTCGATTCCGTCATGAAGCCGTTGCTGAAGGATCGACCATTCGGCACGGCCAATGTGCGGGCCAGGCAGCCTGGGACTCTGACGGATCGGGAGACCGATGTGCTTCGGCAAATCGCCCGCGGCCGCAGCAACAAAGAGATTGCGCTGAACCTCAAGATCAGCGTCAAGACCGTCGAGTATCACAAGGCGCGTTGTAGCGCCAAACTCCACTTGAGCAGCCGCGCGGACATCGTGAAGTACGCGATCAGCCAGCGCTGGCTCGAAGAATAGCCCACCAACGCGTTTGTAATGCCTCACGCCTATCAATTGCCCTAGGTGCCTAGGAAACCTCCTAGGTCGTCGAGGCATCACCCCAGTAGCGCCGCACCTCGTCCACGTGGGATTGTAGCGGCTCTGCGGAGCCACACACGCCCGTCGGCGGGGAACACTTTGACCAGCGAACTATTTTCCCAACTCAGGAACGCGACCACTGCGTCCCATCGCCGGCTCGATGCAGAGATCGACGTGTGCGGCGAAGGGCTCACGCTCGAGCGATACGGCTCGCTGTTGATGCGATTCCACGGAATATTGTCGGTCTTGGAGCCGCAATTGGCCGCCGTACGTGGCCTGGATGAACTTGATCTCGATCTCGATCTGGCGCGTTGCTGTCGGACCGGATGGTTGTCCGAGGATCTCGAGGTGCTGGGCGTGGGGGACAGCCGCATCCTCGACGTCGACCAAAGCCTGCGACACCTGGTGACCGCCGTGCCAGAGGCCCTCGGGTGTTTGTATGTCATCGAGGGCGCCGGCCTCGGCGGCCAGGTGATAGTGCCATGTGTACAGCGGCAGTTGGGATTGACAGCCTCCCACGGCTGCCGATTCTTCGCGGGCCATGGCTTCGCCACAGGTGCCCGATGGCGGCGCCTGCGCGCTACGGCCGACGAGTACGCACGGCGTACGAACACGCACGCACGGATTGAGCAGTCTGCCGTGGATTTGTTCAAGACGTTCGTGCGTTGGTTTTCGGAGGATGCCCATGGAAACGGTATTGAACGACGTGCCGTGGTCGGCCGAGCCGTACAGCATTAAGCGTCACGGCGTCCAGATCACCAACTGCGACAGCGAGCCGGTTCAGACTCCTGGCTGCATTCAGGCCCATGGCGTGCTGGTGGCTTTCCGACCCGCGGACCTGGCGATTCAACAGGTCAGCGAGAACGTCGGCCGCCTCTTGGGCATCGAGGCGGACGATCTGCTCGGAAAGCCGTTGACGGCCTTAGTAGGCGACGCTGGCGCACGGCGGTTGCAAACCTTTCTGACGTCCGAACCCACCGATCGCAACCCGTTGTACTACCAGACGCAGGCGCTGGGAACTGCGAATGCCCCGTTCCACCTGATCGTCCACTTGAACGAGGGCGTCGGCCTGTTGGAGCTAGAGCCCTCCGCGCCGGACGACGCGGGACCCGACTTCTATGGCCTCGTCAAGAAGAGCATCGTTCGTCTTCAGGGCGTCACAAGCGTCCAGGAATTCTGCCAGGTCGCCTGCGACGAAGTCCGACAGCTCACTGGACTCGATCGCGTGATGGCGTATTACTTTCACGAGGATGGTAGCGGTGAAGTGATTGCCGAAGCACGGCGCGAGGATCTGCATCCGTGGCTGGGTCTCCACTATCCCGCCCATGACATTCCGCAACCGGCGCGAGAGATCTTCAAGCGAATCTGGATCCGGCCACTGCCCGATGCCTCTGGCGGCGTCGCGGAAATGGTGCCGTTAGCCAATCCTGACACCGGTCGTGGCCTGGACATGACCTACTGCGGTCTTCGCGGCGCATCGGTGATGTACACCGAATATCTCCGCAACATGGGGGTCGGTGCGTCGTTAACGCTGTCGATGCGTTACTCCGGCAGGTTGTGGGGGCTGATCGCGGGGCATCACGTCACGGCGACCCCCTTCCCATGGCAGGTGCGTGCGGCGTGCGAGCTACTAGCCCAAACCGTCTCGCTGCAACTGGCCTACGTTGAAGAGCGGCAGCATGAACGCTATCGCGCGCGCATGCAGGCCGCGCATCTGACGGCATTGGCGAGCGTAGCGCCAAACGGTGATCTGTCCAAACTGACACAAGCGAGTCCGACATTGCTGGACGGAATCCAGTCCTGTGGCGCAGCTGTGTATCAACACGACAAGTGGTCAACAGTAGGTGACGTGCCCGGACCGTCCGAGCTCGCGGAACTCGCCGCGTGGCTGCGTCCCCTTCTCTCCGCGACGGTTGGAGAATCGCAGCCGCTATACGCCACCGACCGGCTGTCGGCGGTGCATCCGGCAGCGGCCGGCTACGCCGATGTCGCGAGCGGTCTTCTCGCCATACCGCTGTCGAGGACGGCGCGTCACCTGATCCTCTGGTTCAGACCGGCAGTCGCACAGACCGTGTCGTGGGCCGGCAATCCTTCGGATGCCCCGACGGTCCTCGGCCCGCATGGGCCGAGGTTGACGCCGCGGGCCAGCTTTGCGCTGTGGCAGGAATCGGTGACGGCGCGGTCGCTGCCGTGGACGACGGCTGAACGCGAGGCGGCCCTCTATCTGCGTACGCTGGTGATGGACCTGGTCGTCAGCAGAGCCGAGGAACTCGGCGCGCTGAATTCCGAGCTCGCGAGCAGCAACGAAGAGCTCGATGCCTTCGCCTACGTCGCCAGTCACGATCTGAAAGAGCCGTTGCGCGGTATTCATCGCCACGCGGCGTTGCTCAAGAAAGAGATCCAAGCGGGGAGGGCGCTCGACGCCCAGGCGCTCGAGCGGCTCGAGGCCGTAACGCGACTAGCGGTTCGGATGGACGGACTCCTGGATGCGTTGCTGCATTTTTCCCGCGTCGGCCGCCTCGAGTTGCAGCCCCAGATGGAAGATCTCAACGAGGTGCTGGCCGAAAGCATCGAGATGCTGGGGCCGCAGCCGGCCGAGGCGCACTGCAGTATCCGCGTTCCGAGGCCGTTGCCCAATGTGTTGGGCGACCGTGTCCGCATTCGCGAGATCTTCACCAATCTGATCGGCAACGCCATCAAATACAACGACAAGGCCGAGCGCTGGGTTGAGATCGGATACATCGACCCGCAGGACACCACGTCCCTACTGCTGGCGAGCGATACGCCGGCCGTACGGAATCAGACGATCTATTACGTGCGCGACAACGGCATCGGCATCGCCGTCAAGCACCGGGCTCAGGTGTTCGGCATCTTCAAGCGGCTCCATCCCCGCGACGCGTTCGGCGGTGGCACCGGAGCGGGCTTGACGATTGCCAGACGCCTGGTCGAGCGGCACGGCGGGCTCCTGTGGCTCACGTCTGCGCTCGGCGAGGGATCCACATTCTTCTTCACTCTGGCGGCAAGTGAGGAGGCCGGATGACCCCCGGGGCGACGGCTAGCGTTCTCGTCGTCGAGGATTCTGATGAGGACTTCGACACGGTTGCGGATGCGGCCGCACGGCTGCAGGTGCCATATGCCCTCGTCAGGGTGCTCTCGGTGGACGACGGCCTCGCAGCACTTCTGTCGGGCCAGCCGTTTCGTCTCGTGATTCTCGACAATAGTCTGCCGGGAGATCGGGGAGACGTGTTCCTGTCCGCGCTGAGAAGGCACCCGCTGCACTGCCGGGTCCCTGTGGTGGCGTTTACGGCGTCCGGTCGGCAGCCGGAACGCGATGCCCTCCACGCGGCGGGCGTGAATGCGTTTCACGTGAAGTCTGTGAATTATGAGGACAATCTCTGGACGCTCGAGATGATCTTCAACTACTGGTTGCGAGCGGTCGCCGAGTAACGTCATGCCACGCGAGGCCGGAGATTCGATCATGAAGCCGTGGACAGTGCTCATTGTTGACGACAACCCAGACGATCGTCTGGATATCAAAGCGGCGCTACGAAACGGGTCCGCTCGATCCTTTGCCTTTGTAGAAGCCGGCACGGTCCAAGAGGCGGCCACGCGGTTGAAAGATGCGCACTTTGACTGCATCGTGCTCGACTTCAATCTTCCGGACGGCACTGCGTTCGACCTGCTCGATGTGATTCCGCACGAAGCGGCATTCGACGGTCTGACGACGCAGCTGCGGGAACCGGTCGTGGTGATCACCGACGGCGCCGACACGCGAACCGGACGACGTGTCCTCGAGAAAGGTGCTCAGGAATTCGTGCCGAAGGGCGGAGTCACCGGCATCTTGCCGTTCGTCGTCGCGCGCGCCGTGGACACCGCCGTCGAGCGACATGCGCTGGCTGGACAGGTGATCGACAAGACGCGAGAACTCAGAGCGAGCGAAGAGCGGTTGCGTCTGGCCGAAACAGCCGCAGGCATTGGCGTGTGGGATTGGAACATCAAGACCGATCAGGTCGTCGTGTCGCATCAATATCGGGCGCTGTATGGACTGGGTACCGACGAAGAGGTGAGTTACCAACGATGGCTGCACGCGCTCGTGCATCCCGACGACCGCGAGGCGATCGTGGCCGCAGGCAAGGCGCTGTTTGACGGCCGCGGCGATTACCGTGTGGAGTTTCGAATCGTGCACCCGCAACTGGGAGTGCGCTGGGTGGCCGGCGAGGGCCGTCTACTTCGGGACTCCGATGGGCTGCCTTCTCGATTCATTGGCGTCAACGTCGATATCACGGAACGTCACAAGTCCCGCCTGGCGCTCGTCGAGGCGGATCATCAGAAGGATGCGTTCATTGCCTTTCTTGCCCATGAACTGAGGAATCCCCTCGCGCCGATTAGAGTCGCCGCGGCGCTTCTGCGCGCTCATCCGAGCGAGCAGTCGGTCGCCAAATGTAGCGCGGTCATCGAGCGGCAAGTCACTCAGCTGACGCGACTGTTGGACGATTTGATCGACGTGTCGCGCATCGCTCACAACACGGTGTCCCTGCATCTCGAGGATGTGCCTCTGTCGGACGTGATCAGCGCGGCGATCGAAACATGTCAGGCACTGTTGGACAGCCGGAATCAAGTGTGCCTCGTTGACATCGCAGACCAGGCCATGGTGGTTCACGCGGATCGAGCGCGGCTCGTCCAAATCTTTGTCAATTTGTTGAACAATGCCGCGAAGTACAGCGATCCGGGCTCCCGCGTGTGGGTGACGGTCCGCACCAACCATGGCCGCGTGACGGTATCGGTCAAGGACGAGGGACAAGGACTCGATACCGACCTGCTGCCGCGGGTGTTCGAGCCGTTTAGCCGCGGTCACGGTCAGTCGGTGGAGACACCTGATGGCCTGGGCGTCGGGCTGACGCTGGTAAAGCGGCTGACGGAATTGCACGGTGGCAACGTCCGCGCCTTGAGCGCGGGGCCCGGTCGCGGCAGCGAGTTCATCGTGAGCCTGCCGGCTGGAAACGATCGCGACGAAGTGCAACCGGTACACTGCAACGCCGGCGCCCACACCGCACCATCCGTCGATGGTTCAGTCGTGGCCAAGGACACCGATGCTTCCTTGGCCTAGACGGAACGGAGCGGTTGCGATCTTCTCGTGTTTGGTCTCGGACAAGCCAATGACCGCAGCTGTGCCTTCATACCAAAAGGAATGGATCGAGATGGAGCATCGGTGTTGCGCCTTTCTTGACATCACCTATGGGTCGCCGCGAGTCCAATGATCGACTACGACCTCGAGCTGCGACAGCACAACGAGGTATTGCGACGCGCTATGGCGTCCGCGCATCGGACCACGTGCTCGACGTCGGATGTGGGACCGGGCAGACCTCGCGCGAGGCGGCGCAACTCGCGCCGACGGGAGCGGTGCTCGGAATCGATCGATCGGATGCGATGATCGCGCGCGCCCGGGCGCTTGCGTGCGCGGCGAATCTCCGCAACCTCGATCACCAGTGCGCGGATGTCGAACGGCATGCGCTCCCGCGCGAGCGCTTCGACGTGGCGATCAGCAGGTTTGGTACGATGTTCTTCGACCATCCGATCGTCGCCTTCTGCAACATCCGAAGCGCACTACGGCCCGACGGGCGTCTCGTCCTTCTCCTTGGGCGACCCTGACGCCGTACGGCGCATCCTCGATTCCGCCGGCTTCGCTGATGTGACCTTCGACGAGGTGCGAGCTTCCGTCTACTACGGCTCCGATGTCGATGCCGCGTTCGAATTCGTCTCCGGATTCGCGATGGTGCAGGAAACGGCCGCACGCCTCGACGTCGGTCAGCGCGAGCACGCGCTGGATCGCCTCCGCCACCTGTTGGCCGCGCACCGGGCGGGCCGATGGCGTCTGGTTCGACTCACGCGCCTGGATCGTGGCCGCGCGCCGCTTATGACGATCGAACGTTCCCACACCGCGACGACTAGTGATCCCAGTAGTCCACATCGATCCTGAAACTTTGGGGAGCGGGATCAGGGTTGAGCACCCAGATTGTGTAGCGGTCACCACCGGTCACAGGGCTTGTGACTACGCCCGGGAGACTTCCCGGGCGCGTGCTGCCCACGATGGTGCACCCTTCAGTCACAAGACTTGTGGTGTCGGCACACACGCCGCTGGTCACATACAGCTGAAGGCTGAAGTCTGCGTTCGGCCACGTCAGCGTCACCGTGGCCGTTCCGCTCAGCGCCATCATGACGTCCGATCTGTAGAAGCCAGCCTCACCGTTGTTCGCGGCCGGCACCGTGTTGGTCGGCGGCCCGGGGCTCGGCGGGCTCGACGACGCTGGTGTGGGCGCCTTTGGTGCCGTTGGGCCGGTCTCATCTCCGCAGCCAATGCTCGTCGTCAGGATCACTGCGATGAGCACGGCCGTCACGGTCACTCGAGTCAATCGCGTATTCGTCCCTGGGAGCGTTCTGTCGGTCATTGCGCCATTCCCCCTATCTGAGAAGCGGAATCGCGCAGCGGAAACGTGAAGACGCCAAGGGGTCCGGCAAATCCCGCGATAAACCTCTTGGCGCGCGCACAGCTTCAGCATGCGGATACAGGGTCTCGTCTGTGTTTTGGTCCCCTGGATCACCGTCGCTCAGGGACCCGGGCGCTACTTCGTCGGCAGGTTGATCAAGACGATGTCGGAGTTCTGGCGCGTGCGGTCGAAGATGAGGTATTTGCCGTCAGGCGTAACGTCGAACGTACTCAAGAAGCCGCGATCGCTGAAGTGCGTGAGCTGCCGGGTCGTGTTCGTGGCGAAGTCGAGTAACCAGAAGTCTTTGGATTCAACGTTGCGCAGATAGATCAGGCCCCGACCGCTCGGGAGGAAACGGTGGGCTCCGCCGACACGGACCCCGACTTCCGCCATTGAGACTGGTGTGCCGTCCGCTCTTATGCGACGAAGCACGCTCTGGCCGCCTGCACCGCCGAATCCGCTGGCATAGATGATCGATTCACCGTTCGGCGAATAGACCGGGTTGTACGCCCATCCCTCGACGAGCCGCACAGGCGCACCGCCGTCCACGGGAATTTTGAATAGCCCCGGCGATGTGCCGTCGCTGCCGGCGGCGACAATCCAGGAGCCATCTGGCGACCAGTCAGCCGCGCTTTGTCCCACGACGCCATGAATCTCGATGGACGGGGCCAGTGTCCGCGAGTTGGTGCCGTCTGCCGACATGATGGCGAGTTGTCGTTTCCCGGCCTGCCTGACGACGACCACGACACGACTGCCATCGGGCGACACGACCGGGGGCTCGGACAGCACGTTGTCGGCACCCTTCGTGACTTCGAACGCGTGGCCGTCGTGAAATCGCCAGAGACCGTCACCGATCCCACGGGTCGAGAGCGAAAGGTAGAACAACGACGCGCCACGATGGCGCGGTGCCAGCGCCCGTTCGGTTGATAGGGGGTACGGCCGCGCATCGACGTCTTCGGCGTGGCGATCGTCCAATGCGACTCGCCAGAGGCTGGCCGTGGGTTTCGCCACAGTCGCGACGACGCGACGGCCGTCACGGCTCGCCGACACGGACGTGTATTGCTCGAGCCCCACGGTCACTCGACGCGTCGCCTTGCTCTCGATATCGAGGGCCCACAGCCACGGTCCGGACCAGTCGTCGGCGCGGGCCACATAGAGCAGCGTGTTCAGGTTTAGGAGCGCCAGGAAATTCACGTCCGCGTGCTGGTGGGTGAGCTGCTCCGGCGACCCACCTGACGGTTTCACACGCCACACGTCCATCCGCCCGGTTGGTCCGGTCCCGTAGACGAAGTAGATCCATTCGCCGTCGGACGACCACACCGGATTGTGTGTGTGCCTGCCTTCCCTGAAAAACGGCTGCGTGTCCTGGGGAGCGACGTTGACGGGGTGGGGATTCGCCCCGATGCGATCTGCAAGGTAAAGGGGATCGCCATGAGCATCGGAGTCGATCAAGGCGAGCCGAGCGTTGTCTGGCGACCAGGACGGCGTAGAGTACCCGCGGCGCAGGAAGGAGCGAGGCGTGCCGCCGGAAAGCGGCAGGAGCACCTTCTCTCGTCCTGGATTACCCTCGGGGTTGAACCAGATCTCCGATCCGTCGCCATTGAACCCAAGACTTCGCAGGAGATTTGCCGGCGTGACCATGGGGGGGCTGTCGACGGTGAGATTCTGGAATCTCCCGGTGCCGACCTGACTAACCCAGACGTCGAATTCTCCAGCCCTGTCGGCGACGAACGTGACCCACCTGCCATCGGGCGAAATGTCGGCCTGCTCTTCGGTGCCCTCCCAATTGGTGAGGCGCGCGAACGTGGCGTTGGCGAGCGGGTTCGGGGCGACCTCGATGGGCACTCCGCGCCAGACTTCCCGCGCGACCATTCCCGCGGCGAGTACTATCACCGCCACCCACGGCAGCCATTTCAACCAGCCGTTCGCCGAAACGGCGGGCGCTCCCTGCGCGTCGGGAGTCCCCGGGAGCACTTCGTCGATAGCGTCGATCTCGATCCGGACGTCACCGATATCTCTCAGGCGCTGCTTCGGGTCCTTCGTCAGGCAGCGGAGCAGAATCCGTCGAATGGGCGCAGGTGTCGCGGCGGGCAGGGCGGACCAGTCCGGCTCGCGCTCGAGGATCTTCGCGATCGAGTCCGAGATTGTGTCGCCGGAAAATGTCACCCGTCCGGTCAACATCTCGTACAGGACGCAGCCAAAGGCCCAGATGTCCGT
>Ga0310897_10000100_pt1 | contig 15104 bp, 10 predicted proteins | sample C8D2metaG_FD_203913 | JGI IMG/M metagenome (GOLD analysis project Ga0310897, IMG submission 203913) | Lab incubated soil microbial communities from West Virginia University Organic Research Farm, Morgantown, WV, United States - C0D1 | ecosystem: Environmental > Terrestrial > Soil > Agricultural...
GCTGGTAGCTCGTAGCTGTCGGAGTCGGAAGAGTCTTTGGAGTCGGAAAAGTCCTGCCTTAATCCAGCCCGTAGCGCCGCATCCGGCCGTAGAGTTGCGCCCTGGTGAGTCCGAGTATCGCGGCCGCCTTCGACTTGTTGAACCGCGAGTCCTGAAGCGCCTTCTCGATCATCGTTCGCTCGATCGATCGGATGTCGTTCGCCGAGCGAGCCGGCATGGCGGCGGCCGGAAGCTGATCGGGAAGCCGCGAAACATCGACCGATCCGAGCGCCTGAAACACTCGCGACGGCGAGGGGGACGGCAGCGACAGCGCGAGGTGCTCCGCGAGAATCAGTCCGCCATCGCAGAGAATCGCGGCACGTTCGAGGACGTTCCGCAGCTCGCGCACGTTGCCCGGCCAGTGGTACTCGAGCAGCCGTGCGCGCGCATCGCGGGAGATGCCCGCGGGCGGACGGCCGAGCCCCTGGCTGATCTCGCCCAGGAACGCTTCGCTCAGCGCGAGGACGTCTTCCCGCCGCTCGCGGAGCGGCGGCAGGTGAATCGCAAAAACGTTCAGCCGGTAGTAGAGATCTTCGCGGAACTGGCCGCGCTCGATCGACTGCGGCAGGTTGCGATTGGTGGCGGCGATGACACGGGCGTCGGTCCGCAACACTCGCGTGCCCCCGAGCCGCTGGAACTCGCGTTCCTGGAGCACACGCAGGAACTTCGCCTGCGCCGACGGGCTCATCTCGGCCACTTCGTCAAGGAACAGCGTGCCCCCCGAGGCCTGCTCGAGCTGCCCCGGCTTGGTTTGTGTCGCTCCCGTGAAAGCACCGCGCTCGAACCCGAACAACTCGGCTTCGAGCAATTGTTCCGGCAGCGCCGCGCAGTTGATGGCCACGAACGGCCCGTCGCGACGCGACGATGCCCGATGGATGAACCGGGCGGCCACTTCTTTGCCGGTGCCGGATTCGCCGAGCAGGAGCGCCGTCGTGTCTGTGGGCGCGACCTGCGTCGCCTGCGTCAACACCTGCCGCCACGCGTGCGAGTCGCCGACCACGCGGCGATATCCCGTTCGCGCATCGAGCTCCTCGGTCAGCGCCCGCACCCGCGATTCGAGCCGCGAGGCGCGCGCGTCGGCGGCATCCGCCCGCTTGTTTGCCTCTTGCTGGCTGTCGCGCGACAGCCCGAGCGCGAGACGATCGGCGATTCTGCGCGCGATGATCACGTCTTTCTGGGTGTAAAAGCGCGGCGTAAACGACGACAGGACGAGCGCGGCTACCAGCCTTCCGTCGAACTTGATGGGCACGCGAAGGGACGAACGCAATCCGAGCCTGGCCGACGGCAGATTGCGCTGCACCGGGTCAGCATGGGCGTCGTCCATGATGTCGTACTCCCAGGACGAGCTTCGCAGATGCGGGGGGATCTCCGCCGTTTCCGGATAGGAGGCCCCGCCGGGAAGCGTGCCCGCGAGCATCCGAACGTGCGTACCGTTGGGCAGCAGGACGGGGACGAGCATCGCATCGTGCGGCAGCACCTTCTGCGCGACGGTCGAAATGCGGTCGATGACCTCGGCCAGCTCGCCCGAATCGGTCAGCTCGGCCAGCAGACTGTCGAGCAGCTCCATGTTGGCGGTTTTCGATCGCAGCTCTTCGGCCAGGCGCGCCTCCTCGGCGAGCCGTTGATGCGACATCGCGAGCGCCACGTGATCCGCGATACGCTGCGCGACGACCACATCGTCGCGCACGAACTGGCCGACCCCTTTCGCGTAGAAGTTCAGGCTGACGCAGAGGCGTCCCTGGACGCGGATCGGCACGAAGAGCATCGACCGCATGCCGGCCAGCACGCCGGGACTCTGCGCGTAGTCGGGGTCCGCCTGCGCGTCGTCGATGAGCACGAAATCCCAGTGTTCGGTGACCAGCTTCCGGTTCGGCACTTGGATCTCGATCGGCTGCGGGAGATCGCTCAGGCCCCGGCTCGCATGCAGGCGCACGCGTTCGTCGTTGTCGATGAGCTCCGCAATCGAGATCGCGTCGTGCTTCAAGACCTTCTGGGCGATGTCGGAGACGCGGTCGAACACTTCACGTACGTCGAGCACGCCGGAAAGCGTCTTCAGCAGCCCGTCGAGCATCTGGAGATTCGCGGCGCGCTCGCGCAGGGCGGCGGTGCGGCGGCTTTCCTCGGCCATCCGATGGTGCGACAGCGCGAGCGACACGTACTCGGCGATGCGACGCGCGACGGTGACATCGAGAGGCGTGTACTTGTCCGCCTCGTAGCTCATGAAGTTGATGCCGCCGATGAGGCGATCGCCAAATCGGATCGGAATGCGCAGCGACGACCGGTATCCCGCGCGGCCGGCTTCGGTGTCGCGTTCCAGCGCGTCGGCTGAGAGATCGTGATGCACGTGGTGATCCCACGAGTTTGTCGTCACGAGCGGATACTCGTTCCTGACGACAACCGGCTCTCCAACCGGCATCTGGCAGCTGCAGGCGTACAACGTGAGCTCGCTGAAGTCGTCGTTGTACATCCCGAGGCCGACCACGTCGTGCGGAAGCACCTTGCGCGTAATCTCCGACACGCGCCCGAAGACCTTCCTGATGTCGAGCACGCTGAACAATTCGGGCAGAAGCTCCGCCGCGCCTTCCAGGCGCTGAAGCCGCTCGCGCTCCGATGCCGAAGCGTCGGTGCCGATTAAGATGGCCGACCCAAGCTCACCGAGGTTGGCGAGACGCTGCAGCCGATCGGAATCGAGCGGGGACCCATCGCGAATGCCCATCCAGAAGCGCACCGATGGCGAATGATGCGAAGGAATTGTGACGAGGCGGCCGACGTCCATGAACGAGAGGATGGCGTCGAGCGCCGCCGTCGCCGGAGACCGGAGTTCGTCTGCCGACGCCTGAAGCCATCCGGTCGCTTCCGGTAGGAGCAGGTCTGGCACTTCGGGTTCGTCGAATCGATGCGCGCCGAAGCCCCTCGGCCGCCAGTACCGCATGATGATGCGGTTATCGGTGCCCCGGCGGAGCGTGCCGAACATCGACATCGGGGCGATGGCGTTGGCCGCCTCGCTCAGCGCCGCCACGTCTCGTCCGGTGGTGGCTTCAATCATCGAAGCGGACAGTCTCTCATACCTGTCGCCTGGCGAGGACGGTGTTTGCGTGAAAAACGCCAGGTTGATGATTTTCCGGCGATCTGCGGAATCCGTCCTGCCCAGACTGTTTGACGCTAAGTTATTCATTTTTCAGGCTCCTGGAGACCCTCTCCTGGTCCAACGTCCGGCTGGCAGTGCCGTTGCTGTGCCATTACACATGAGGGTGCTGATTACAGGTGCAACGGGACAGTTGGGCAGAGAGGTCGCCCGGTTGTCTGCGCTGGCGGGACACTCCGTTGTCGGATTGAGCCACAGCGTGCGGTCGCCGAAGTTCCGCGACGCCGGCTGGGTGCTCGGCGATCTGGCAACCGGCCAAGGCGTTCGCGTGGCAGTCGGTGATGTCGACGCGATCATTCACGCCGCCACCGACCCGGCGCGTCACGACGAAGTCGACATCGAAGGAACCGCGCGGCTCGTGCGGGCGGCGCGCGAAGGACGCGTACGGCACTTCGTGCATGTGTCGCTGGCGGGTGTCGACGACATCCCGCTCGCGTACTACAAGGCGAAGCGCACGGCCGAGCAGATTGTCATGGGCGGCGGGCTTCCCTTTTCGGTCCTGCGCGTGACGCAGTTCCATCACGCGGTCGAGCGTCAACTCCAGACACTCGCCGGCGTGCCGCTCGTGCTTCCGATTCCCAAGGCGTTCGTCGTACAGAGCGTCGACGTGCGCGAAGTCGCGGCGCGGCTGGTCGGTTGTCTCGACGAGCGGCCACGCGGCCGGCTCGCTGATTTCGGCGGACCGCACGTGCTGCCGCTGGCCGACGCGGCTTCCGTGTGGATGCGAATGAACCGCGTGCGGAAGCGCATCGTGCACGTGCCCGTGCCGGGCATCGCGGCGTCGGCGTTCAGGGCACAGATGAACACCGCGCCGTTCGGCGCACGCGGCAAGGTGTCGTGGCGCGAATGGCTGCTGCGGCGCAACACGATGAGCCCGCTCGACACACTCGAGTGGCGTCAGGAACCGCAGCACCTCGAGGTCCGTAAAGTCTCGTGAGGGTGAAATCGCTCCGGGAGCTGTTTCAAGATTGATTCCGGAACAGTTTTCGAAATATCTCCCGGAGTGTGTTCGTAGAAGGAAACCAACGGGTCGGTTTGCGAGTCATAACAGTAGTGATGCAGGCGATTGGAGGCTAGATATATGCGTGTCGTGCGTTTCGCTTCGTTGATTCTTGCCGCTGCGTTTTTTGCCACGGCGACGCCGGTGGCGCAGACGGTCTCACACAAGCAGACGATGTTCGAGGTCGAGAACGAGCTGCAGAAGCTGCCCACTTACGGTGTGTTCGATTTCGTCGCGTTCGGCGTCGAGCGTGGAAAGGTGACGCTCGTGGGCTATGCCTATGGTGGCTTGAAGTCGCATGCCGAGCGTGCGGTGAAGCGCGTGCCGGGCGTCGATGAGGTCGACAACCAGATCGAGCTGTTGCCGGCTTCGCCGATGGACGATGACATCCGCTGGGCCACGTTCTACAAGATCTACGGCGATTCCTCTCTCTCCCGGTATTCACCCGGCGGCGCGACGACTGCCCGGTACGAGCTTCAACAGTCGCGTCGGTTCCCGGGCCTGCAACCCTTCGGCACTTACCCGATTCACATCATCGTGAAGAACGGCCGAACCACGTTGATGGGCGTGGTCGACTCGGAAGTCGACAAGCGGATAGCCGAAATCCGTGCCCGCGAGATCCCCGGCGTGTTCGCGGTCGAGAACGAGCTCGTGATCGACAACAGCGACTAAGCTCCGGCCAACGAAGCAGGGTCGGGTGTGAGTCCGTAACAAGCGGACTTACACCCACCCTCCCTTCCTCACTGCTCTCCATCGGACTTCCTGGACTCTCGCGCCGACTCCAAGACTCTGCCGGACTCCCGGACTCTTCCCACTCGGTGACTAGATCAGCAGAATTTCTACCCGGTGCGCGTGCACGGTCTCCTCGCACGGAGACCATGCGAACACGGTGAAGCGCCGATCCTGTGACGCGACCAGGGCGATCGCGTTCCGCTGATCGTGCACGAACTGCGCGGCCGAGAGGTGCCGCGTGCCGCCCAGCTGCGCGGCGGCGAACGTCGACGGCACTCCACCCTGGACCGGTTCGGTCACCCTCACGCTCTCCACCGGCGCCGCGCCGCGGCGGCGCTGAATCTTGGCGCCGAACGCGAGGATTTCGTACTGGTCGGTCATGACGGCGGCGCCGTCCACCGCGGTGAGCCCGGCGATCGACTGCACCGTCTCGCGGAGCGCCTCCTTCCAGATCTCCGCTTGACGTCCCTCGCGCGTCTCTTTCAGCAGCCCGGTCAACTCCCGGAACGGGGGCGACACGGCGTACACCACCGGATGCACGATCGACTCGCGCCAGCTCTCGTCGTTCGACGGCACCACGAGCAGCAATCCCCCGCGGCCGTGGCGCCGCATGGCCACGGCCAGCTGCACGAGGATGTTCACCGAGTCGACCCACGACGCGGGCGAATCGAAGCCGAGCAGCGAGGTCACGAGCTCGGGACAGTCGGGAAGACTCGACGCGGTTTCGTCCACGAACTTGATCTGTGCGCCTTCGAGGACCGCGACGTTGACGTACTTGCCCGTTTGCTCGCCACGATGGTGCTTGATGACCATGAGCCCAGGCTCGATGACTTCGAGCACGAAGCAGAAGGTCGGAATGTTGTGGGTCGTCCCCCAGATGCAGAGCTGGCCGTCGTACTCCCACACGCCAAGATGAATGCCCGCCGGTTCCACGATCGCGGCGATTTTCGTGAGCGTCGCCGGCGTCAGCGGCAGCGGCTGATGGACGAGCAGCGGGGACTCGTCCTGGTCGGGCGGAAGGAACGCCATCGAGATCTTCGGGACGTAGCCTTCCTCGCGGCGCAAGCTGGCCCAGAACGTGGCGTTGATCATCCTCTCGATCACGTCGGCACTCGGCACCGTGGCGATCGGGTTTTGGCCCCGCAACTGTGCGGCGCGAATATGCTTCGCGAAGTGGTCGTGCGCTTTCGGGGCGACGAGGCGAGCGGGTGGATAGGTCTCTTGGGTCAACGGACTCCGCCGATCGTACTACGGTCCAGCAGGTGGGGCTTCTGGGGGCGCAGGAGGCAGAGCGGGAAGCAGATGCTCCTCTGCGGGAGCCACGACCGCTGCGGGTTTCGTATCGGGTGGCGCTGCCGGGAGATCGGGCATCCGCGTCTGCGCAACGGGCGTGACAAGGGGTGGCTCCGGGAACACTGACTGCATGCCCAGAAGCGGCGGAAGACCGTCGAATGCAGACACGGCGATGTAGGGCTCAGGGTATGGCAGATACTCCGCCTCGTGAACCACACAACTACGCAATGGTTCTCTTCCGCGTACGAAGTAGTCGGTGTACACCATCGACTTGTAGCCGATCTCGCCGGCAGGCCCGATCGACATGGCGTGGCGACAACCAGGAGCGGGAAGATCGCCGGAGACGCGGCAGACTTCGACGGCGATAACGTTCGGCGGCGGCTCGAACCATGTGCTGGGAGCGCCTGCCGTCGCCGCTTTCATGAACCTCGCCCACATGGGCACCGCAAGCTGTCCGGCAAATCCGTTTTTGATGATGGTACGGGGCTGATCGAAGCCCACCCACACTCCCGCCACCAGTTTCGGTGTGAACCCGACGAACCAGGCATCGACGAAGTCATTCGTGGTGCCAGTCTTGCCCGCCGCCGGCAGAGTGAAGCCGGCTTTACGCGCGCCATTGGCCGTTCCAGCATCGATGACGTCCGCCAGCATCGTCGCCATCATGAATGCCGTCTCCTCGGACATGGCGCGCCTCGGTTTTGCGTCGTTTTGGAACAGGGTGTGCCCTTCGTGATCTTCCACCCGCCTGATGAAGTAGGGTTCGCGGACGATGCCGCCTTGCGCAAACGCCGCATAGGCAGATGTCATCGAGGCGAGCGTGACTTCGCCCGAACCCAGGGCGAGTGAAGGCACGCTGGGAACCGTTCCGACGCCGAGGCCTTCGGCATACGACACCGCCCGTCCGATACCAATGTCCTCGAGCACACGCACGGCAGCCCTGTTGCTCGAGGTACGCAGTGCCGCGCGCATCGTCATCGACTCCGCCGAAGAATGTTCGTCTTCGGGCAACCATCGGCCGTCATACGTGTCGATCGGCTCGTTCAACCCGCGGATTACGCTCGCCGGCGAATACCCGTTTTCCATTGCGGCGGCGTAGACAAACGGCTTGAACGCCGATCCAGGCTGACGCCTGGCCTGAAGCGCGCGATTCAATCCAATATTCGACACATCGCGCCCCCCGACGATGGCGCGAACGGCGCCCGTCGAGGGATCGAGCGCAAACAGCGAGCCCTGCAGCGGGTCGCGGCGCTTTCCAGGTATACGCGCCTCGATCGCAGCCAGCGTGAACGCGACTGCTTCTTCCGCGGCTTTCTGCATAGCTGGATCGATCGTCGTGTACACGCGCAGGTGCCCTTTGTAGACGAGATCCTTTCCGAATCGCTCGACGAGCTCGCGGCGAACGACCTCCTTGAAGTGGAGTCCGCTTGGATCCTCATGACGAAGCGTGTCTTTCAGCACGACCTTTTCCGAGAGGGCCTCGTCGTAGGCGCTCTTCTCGATAATTTGCTGGTCGCGCATGAGGCCGAGCACCAGGTTGCGTCGATCGACGGCGCGATTCAGGTCGACTGTTGGATTCAGCGCCGAGGGCGCCCGGACAATCCCCGCGAGCAGCGCGGCCTGTGCGAGGGTGAGATCGGCCGCAGGCCTCCCGAAGTAGCCGAGAGCTGCCGCTTCGGCGCCGTACAGGCCGTCGCCGAAATACACCTTGTTCAGGTACAGCTCGAGAATCTCGTCTTTCCCGTAGATCCGCTCGATTCGCTGCGCGAGAATCGCCTCGCGCAGCTTCCGGCGCAGCGTTTTGTCGCGCGAGAGGAAGCTGACGCGTGCGAGCTGTTGCGTGATGGTGCTCGCGCCCTCAGCCGCCCGCCCCTTGCGCAGGTCCGTCAGAACGGCACCAACGACACGTATCCCATCGATGCCACCGTGGTCGTAGAAGCGCGCATCCTCGACTGACACGATGGCATCGCGCAGATGGCGCGACATGCGATCGAGAGGAACTTCGACTCGGTACTGCGCCGGTATGGAAAACAGCGGGCGATTGGACGCATCGTACAGAACAGTGCCTTCAACGGCTTCGCCAAGCTCTCGCAGCTGTTCTTTGCCGGGAAGCCCGGACAGTACCTGATACAGAAACCAGCCCGTGAAAACGATGACGATACAGCTGATGGCGGCCAGCGCCCGAACGGCGTTCTGATGACGTGGGGCAAAGTCGTCCCACGCGTCGTGCAAACGGTCCAGCCAGATTCGTCTGGTAGTGGATTTGGACAGGTGGGCGTTTTCGTCGATCACAGGATCGATTGGAGCAACGGCCGTACCACCTCGCTGATTCCGGCTATTCCTTCTTCGTGGCGCGGTCTTCCCGGAAGAGCGCCAGCAGGTCGCGGTGAGCGAACACGGCGTCGGGGTGCTCCTGCAGGGCCATGTCGTAGCGGCGCTCGTAGGTATTGCCGGTTTCGTTGGGGGACGTCAGCGTTCGTACCTGCGCCACGACGGCGTCCACGTCGTTGCGCATCGGCGGCGTCTTGTCGCTGAGGATCTCGTCGATCCGGACGATGAGCTGCGACATCGGCCGGAGCCAGGCAAACTGCGGATCGTTGAGCAAGGCTTTCAACAGATCGTTGCTCGACTGACGTCCGTGAATGCGCTCGTAGCCGCCCCGCTCCCAGTCCAGCAGCGTCTTGTGCAGACGCAGCAGCGCCTTGCGGAGATCGGTCAGCAGCTTCTCGCCTTGTCGAGCTTCCTCGGCATCGGCATCAATCATGGCGTTACCGTCACTATATCGGAGTTGATTGCCCGACGGACCAGCCGGGTGATAATGACGACCGGCCGATGACGCTCGACGAACTCCAGGAAGCTATTTCCCGCTATTGGGGCTACACGACCTTCCGTCCGCTTCAGAGAGATGCGATGGATGCGGTGCTTGCCGGACGCGATTCCATCGTCGTGCTGCCGACCGGGGCCGGAAAGTCTCTCTGCTTCCAGGCGCCCGCGGTCGTTCATCCCGGCGTTGCCCTCGTCGTCTCGCCGCTCATTTCCCTCATGAAGGATCAAGTAGACACGCTCGTCGGCAACGGCGTGGCGGCGGCAGTGTTCAACAGCACGCTGACGCCAGGCGAGAAAACAGACGTCGTGGCCGGGTTGCGCCAGGGACGGTACAAGCTGCTGTATGTGTCACCCGAGCGCCTGGTCGGCGAAGGATCCGAACAATTTCTCGCCTTGCTCTCCTCGCTCCAGGTCAGTTTCGTCGCCATCGACGAGGCGCATTGCATCAGCCAATGGGGACACGACTTCAGGCCAGAGTACCGCCAGCTCGGCCGTCTGCGGCAGCTGTTGCCTGGGATTCGCCTGCACGCCTACACGGCCACCGCGACGCGCCGGGTGCGGCGCGACATCGCGACGCAGCTGGGTCTCGAGAATCCGGCGGAGTTCGTCGGGTCGTTCGATCGGCCGAACCTGATTTACCGGACGCTGCCCCGCGCCACGCTCAAGAAGCAGCTCGCCGACGTCCTTTCGCGGCACAAAGGTGAAGCAGGCATCGTGTACTGCACGTCCCGCCGTGAGGTCGATGCCCTCGCGGCATGGCTGACCGGGATTGGCCATACAGCCCTGCCCTATCACGCCGGACTCTCAGACGGCGAGCGCAGCCGCCACCAGGATGCGTTCCTGAGCGAGCGGGCCGACATCATCGTCGCAACCGTGGCCTTCGGGATGGGCATCGACCGATCTGACGTGCGATTCGTCGTGCACGCCGGCGCACCGCGATCGCTCGAGCACTATCAGCAGGAATCCGGCCGGGCCGGCCGCGACGGCCTCGAGGCCGAGTGCCTGCTCATTTACTCGCCGGCCGATTTCATGAAATGGCGGGCGATGCTGGAGCAGAACGGTGAGCTCAACGACGCCAGCCGCACGCTGCTGCAGCAGATGGAGCGCTACGCGTCGAGCATCGGCTGCAGGCACCGGCATCTGTCGGAATATTTCGGCGACCGATTCGACAAAGACGGCTGCGGCGCCTGTGACGTGTGCCTGAACGAGCTCGAGACGGCGCCCGAGCCCATCGTGCTCGCGCGGAAGATTCTGTCGTGCGTGGCGCGGGTGGGACAGCGATTCGGGGCGACGCACGTGGCCGGCGTGCTGCGAGGCCAGGCGAGCGAGCAGGTGGTGGCGCGCGGGCACGACCGGCTCACCACGTTCGGGCTGCTGCCCGACGCATCGGTCGCCGAGGTTCGCGGCTACATCGAGCAGCTCATCGGATCGGGCCTGCTGCGGCAGAGCGACGGTGTCTACCCTGTCGTCTCGCTCACGTCAAAAGGTCTCGAGCTCTTGAAGAACGCGGAGAGCCTGCCTGGCCTGGCGCTCGCACGACAGCGTCCTCCCGTCAAGGGCGCGCCGCGGGTGCAGTCGCGCATCGAGGCCGAGTCGTGGCAGGACGTCGATCGCGCGCTCTTCGATCGGCTGCGCTCGGTCCGGCTCGAGATCGCCCGCTCGCGGGGCGTGCCTCCGTACGTCATCTTCCACGATGCGACACTGCGGGAGATGGCGCGGGTGCGGCCGACGTCCATCGACGCACTGCTGGCGGTCAAAGGCGTCGGCACCCGTAAGGCCGACGATCTCGGCGGCGTGTTTCTCGAAGCCATCCGCGCTCATTGCTAGGCATGCCGCTCGTTTCGCTCGACCACATCTCCATGGCCTACGGCCATCTGCCGCTCATCGACGACGGCAGCCTCCTGGTCGAGGCCGGAGAGCGCGTGTGCGTGATCGGCAGAAACGGCACGGGCAAATCCACCTTGCTGCAGATCATCAGCGGCGAAGTCCAACCCGATGCCGGCAGCGTCTGGCGTCAACCGGGCCTGCGTATCGCGAGGCTCGTGCAGGACGTGCTTCTTTCGGCGGACAAGTCGGTGCGAGCTGTTGTCGCCGAAGGGTTCGGCGAGACGCCGGAGCACGAACCGTGGCGCATCGATGTCAACGTCGACATGGTGATCTCGAGGCTCGGGCTCCCGGCCGATGCCAGCGTCAACACATTGTCCGGCGGCTGGCGCCGCCGGGTGCTGCTGGCACGTGCGCTCGTGGCCCATCCTGACGTGCTCCTGCTCGACGAGCCCACCAACCACCTCGACATCGAATCGATGACGTGGCTCGAGTCGTTCCTCGACGACTACGCCGGCGCCGTCGTCTTCGTGACGCACGACCGCGCGTTCCTGCGGCGTGTCGCCACGCGGATCGTAGAGCTCGATCGAGGCATGCTGACCTCGTGGCCCGGAGACTATGAGACCTTTCTGCGCAACAAAGAGGACTGGCTCGCGAACGAGGCCGTGCGAAACGCGAAGTTCGACAAGAGGCTGGATCAGGAGGAGGCGTGGCTCAGGCAGGGCATCAAGGCCAGACGCACGCGCAACGAGGGTCGCGTACGCGCGCTGATGGCGATGAGGCAGGAGCGCGCATCGCGACGAAGCCAGGTGGGCCGCGTCCGGCTTCAAGCCGAGGCCGGCGATCGATCGGGGCAGATGGTCTTCGAAGCCATCGCGGTGAACAAGTCGTTCGACGGCGAGCCGATCGTGAAGGATGCCGCGTTTCGCGTCATGCGCGGCGATCGCGTCGGGCTCATCGGGCCGAACGGATCGGGAAAGACGACCCTCCTCCGCATGCTGATGGGCGATCTGCCACCCGACTCAGGCGAGCTGCGCCTTGGAACGAACGTTCAAATCGCGTACTACGACCAGCAGCGCGAGCAACTCGATCCCGAACGCACGGTGTTCGACACGGTCGGCAACGGAAACGATACCGTTACCGTCAACGGTCGGCCGCAGCACGTGCATGGCTACCTGCGTGACTTCCTGTTCTCGTCCGAGCGCGCGAATTCGCCGGTCAAGGCTCTCTCGGGCGGCGAGAGGAACCGGCTTCTCCTGGCACGGCTGTTCACGAGGCCGGCAAATGTGCTCATCCTGGACGAGCCGACCAACGATCTCGATATCGAGACGCTGGAGCTGCTCGAGGCGTACCTCCTCGACTGGCAGGGCACGCTCCTGCTGGTGAGCCACGACCGCACGTTCATCGACGACGTCGTCACGAGCACGCTGGTATTCGAAGGCGATGGACGGGTGGAGGAATACGTGGGCGGATACGAGGACTGGCTCCGTCAGAAGCCGCCTGCCCCATCCCCAATTGCCAATCGACAATCGGGGCAGCCTGCGTCAGCTCCCACGGACGGCAATGCAGGAGTCAGAAAAAAACTTTCCTACCGAGAGCAGCAGGAATTCGACGGCCTTCCGGCGCTGATCGAGCGCCTCGAGTCCGAGCTGGACGGGCTGAATACAGCGGTCGCCTCTCCGGAGTTCTACAAGGAGGCTCCCGACGCCATTACCGGTGCGCTCGCGCGCGTGGATGAGTTGAAGGACTCGCTGCTGCGCGCCTACGCGCGTTGGGACGAGCTGGATTCGCGCAGGCGTTAAGGGCGATGGGCCATCGCCCATCGCCCACCCGGCTATGCCGGGACGAGGGTCTTCCGCCGCCTCGGCGTTTTCGCGCCCGTCGGCTTTCGAGCCGCCGGTTTGCCTACCTGCGAGGTCTTGCGCGCGCGCCGCGTCCTCACCTGAACAGGTTGCGGTTCATCGCTGTCGATGACGTCGGCCATCGCAGCGTCGGCTTGAACCGGCTCGTCGAGCGGCTCGCTCTGAATACTTTCCTCCCGAGGCTCGACCGACTCCGAGTCGAACGTCTCGCGGATATCGTCGGACTGGACTTCGGCGGGCACGTGTGTCGGGGTTACTTCACGCTGCAGAGCCGCCCCTGGGAACACCCGGATCTGCCCGCGCCGATCGCGCTCGAGCCGGAACAGCCCCTCGCGCTGAACCACGCGGAGGAATTCCATGATCGTCGCGAACCCCCACTTGTGCTCGTCGAAACTCGAATCGACGCCCCTGACAAACTGCTTGAACTGGCGCACGTACATCGGCCATCGGGGCGACTGCGACGCGCGCGCGATGGTGTCTCGGGTGTAGTCGACGATTTGCTGAACCTGCTCGGGATCGCGAACCGCGGGAGGAGCCATCGGCGTGGCAGCCGGCGGCATGGGCGGGGCAGGCTGTCCCGCATCTACGGGCTCGCTCGCCTCACCAGGAGAAGCGGCGATCTCGGGCTGCAGCCTGACGCCGCCTTCGCTTTCGACGGCGTCGACCATCATGCTGCGGCCCGCATGCCGCAAGGTGACCACGCCCGTCTTCGCGAGCTTCTCGATAAAGTCGCGGAAGGTGCTGACACCGTAGTCGCGCTCTGAAAATGTCGAGTCGAGCTGGAGCAATGTGCTCTTCAGCAGGCCGAGCTGCGGAGACACTTCCCGGTCTGTCAGTACTTTCAACGCACGCTTGACGAGAGGGATCGCCTTGGCAACCTCGGCCGTCGTCGCGCTCACGCCACCGTTCTCGCGACGCGGCCCCGGGCCGGGGGGCACGATGTCCCGGCGCCTGACCACCAGGTTCTCGTAGGCGATGAACTCGTGGCAGTTCTTCTGCATCACCTGGCTCGTGAACTGCCGGCCGCCCACCACGAACACCTTCTTGTCGTACTGCTTCAGCTTCTCGACGAGCGTGATGAAGTCGCTGTCGCCACCGACAATCACGAACGCATTGATGTGATCGTGGGTGAACGCCATCTCGAGCGCGTCGAGCGCCAGGTTGATGTCGGCGCCATTCTTGTCGCCGCCAGGTGTCAGGTTACGCTGCACCATCCGAATGGCGTGTTGCGACATCATCCGGCCGTAGTCGCCGGCACGCTTCCAGTCGCCGTAGGCCACTTTCGTGACCACCTCCCCGCGCTCCTTGATACCGTCCAGAATCGCTGCGATGTCGAATTGCGTGTGCAGCGTGGTTTTGACACCGATCTCGATGTTGTCGAAATCGATGAAAACCGCAATCTTCAGTCGTTCGTCAATCAAATCTCACTCCTAGGTAAACACATAAGTCTACTCTGTTCGGGGCCAGAGGACAGCCGGACGCCATCTACACATTGAACGGTGCGTGACCGACTCGTCGGTACGCGGCTTGCTGTCAAAAAATCGAGGTTGAACGATGGCCCAGACACTGGTTCAGTTCGACACGCCCGTTGTGCGCGCCGATGGGGCCCTCTACCGCGCGTGCGCCTGCGGCCACGAGCGTGCCGACGGGTTGTGGGAAGGGTGGATTGAGTTTACAAGTGAGGCCACGGGCGAGGTCGTGCGCACCGTACGCGAGACAACACAACCAAACCTGACCGATCTGACGTATTGGGCGACCGGACTCGGTGCTGTTTATCTCGAAGGCGCCCTCGCGCGCATCTTCGCCGCGAGGAAACCTGTCGAAACCGTCCCCGTTTCGCGGCCACGCTACGCCCGGCCGGCCAAGCCGCGCGAGAGGCAGTCTGCGCGGCACGAGGCGGTGCTGAATCCCTTCACGGTGTACGAAAAAAATCCAGATGTGCTCGCCCAGGAACTGACCGCGCTGCGAGCCTGGCACTTGAGGCAGATTATCAGAGACTACTCGCTGGTGGACGAAAGCGACGTGCGCATCGAAAGCATGAGCGAGCCAGAGCTCGGGTCGCTCATCATGCAGCGCGTCCGCGCGCTACACCCGTGATCGGCGGGCGACCCGCCGGTCGTGCGCCAGATGGTTCACCATACGAACAATCTCGCTCGGCTCGACCGGCTTGGCCATGTGGACGTGGAACCCCGCCGCCAGGGCCCGAATGCGCTCGTCATCTCGTGCGTGGGCCGTTACCGCCGCCGCGGGAATCGACGCCAGCGGGCTGGCGCCGGCCCGTATCCGCTTGATCAGCGAGTAGCCGTCTTCGCCAGGCATGGCGATGTCGGCGAGCAACACGTCGATTTCGTTGCGCTCGAGAATCTCGATTGCTTCCTGCGAAGTA
>Ga0310897_10000101_pt1 | contig 15102 bp, 10 predicted proteins | sample C8D2metaG_FD_203913 | JGI IMG/M metagenome (GOLD analysis project Ga0310897, IMG submission 203913) | Lab incubated soil microbial communities from West Virginia University Organic Research Farm, Morgantown, WV, United States - C0D1 | ecosystem: Environmental > Terrestrial > Soil > Agricultural...
AGCGCCAGCCGAAAGCCTGAATGCGTTCCAATGGCACTCGGTGAAGTCCGGCGAAACACTGCAGTCGATTTCGCGGAAGCTGAATGTGCGGCAGGCAGATCTGGCCGAAGCCAATTCGCTGACGCTAAAGTCCCGCGTGAGGCCCGGACAGCAGCTCATCATCCCGCGCGCTCCGACCACGCTTCTGAATGCCAGGCTCGAGACACCGGCGCCAGAGATGACTGTGGCCGACACCAAGCCGGCAGCCGCCGCGAAGGCCAGCGTCGACTCGTCAGACGACAAGAGCGAGAAGGACGACAAAGCCGAGACCCAGCGCATCGTGCACCGCGTCAAGCGGGGCGACACGCTTTCGTCGATTGCCAGGCGCTACAACACCTCGGTGGCCTCGCTGAAATCGTGGAACGCCCGCGTCATCCACGGCAACCGCATCAACATCGGCGATCGCCTCACGGTCTTCGCCGCCCGCTCATCCAACTAACCACGAAGACACGAAGACACGAAGACGCGAGGGTGCGATTACGGCAGGTGCTCGATGCGCTCGAGCTGGAAGCCAGACGGCTTGGCGGCGCGCGGCTGCTGCTCGAAACGGGTACGCGACAGCCGGAAGCGATCGCTCTCTACAAAGGGGCGGGTTCTCAGAGACCGGGCCCTTTGAGGAGTACAGGCCCTCCCCTCTCAACAGGTTCATGGAGAAATCGCTCTAGTTCCTCCTTCGAGGTATTGATCACAGCCGGTGTAATTCCTGCGCGCTCGTCCAACGTGATGCGCGCAGTTCTTTCAACGCAGTCTGCGCGTGCTCTCTAAAGTCTGGGTATTGCACGGGTTAAGCCGTAGACCCGCAGGAGAAATACTTGCAGCCGTTCCCGTGTGCTCGCCAGCCTCCGGAGTGCCGCGGTGTTCGGGGTCGAAGCCCTCGCGGTCATCGTCGAGGTCGATGTGTCGTTCGGCTTGCCAGTCTTCACGATGGTGGGCCTGCCTGACGCGAGCGTGCGAGAGAGCCGCGACAGGGTTCGCACCGCTATCCGCAACTCGGGGTTCGAGTTTCCCGGCCATCGCATCACTGTGAACCTGGCGCCGGCCGACATTCGCAAGGCGGGAGCTTCATACGATCTGCCGATCGCCCTTGGCGTGCTCGCCGCCAGCGGGGTGGTTGAGCCGCGGTTGCTCGACGGTGTCCCTCGATGGCTCGATTCAACCGATCCGCGGCGTGTTGCCGGTGGCGATTGCGACAAAGCGTGAAGGGAAAGCTGCGATCCTGCTGCCGCAGGCTAACGCGCCCGAAGCGTGTGTCGTGGAGGGCCTCAGGGTGCTGCCGGTAGACTCGCTGCTGGAGGCCGTCCAGGCGCTCAACGGTCCTTACCAGGCGGACAACATCTGTGCGAAAACCGGCACGGTGGCAGTGCATCCTTGCACAGATCCCGAGCCAGACTTCGCCGACGTGGCTGGCCAGGGTCTGGCCAAGCGTGCGCTGGAGATTGCCGCTGCCGGCGGGCACAACATCCTTCTCATCGGCGCACCGGGCGGCGGCAAGACGATGATGGCGCGACGGCTGGCGGGCGTCCTTCCGGCACTCGATTTCGAGGAGGCGCTGGATTGCACCTCGGTACACTCGGTGGCGGGCACGCTCCCTGCCGGGACGGCGTTGATGCATCACCGGCCGTTCCGGGCTCCGCACCACACCATCTCCGAGGTCGCGATGGTCGGCGGCGGATCAATCCCGCGTCCCGGTGAAATCAGCCTCGCTCACAACGGAATACTGTTCCTCGACGAACTGCCCGAGTTCGAGCGCCGGGTGCTCGAGGCGCTGCGCCAGCCGCTCGAGGAGGGGCGCGTCACGATCTCCCGTGCCTCGAGGACCGCGTCATTCCCTGCGCGTTTCATGCTCGTAGCAGCGATGAATCCGTGTCCGTGTGGGTTTTACGGCGATCGCCGCCGCGCCTGCCGCTGCACGGATCCGCAGATTCAGCGCTATACGGGGCGGATCTCAGGACCGCTTCGGGATCGCGTTGATCTTGTCGTCGATGTGCCGGCAGTGGGATCGACGGTTCGCGACGACGGCGATCGATCCCGGCGCGAGCGGTCGTCGGCCATTCGTGCACGTGTCGTCGAAGCACGACATCGGCAGCACGCGAGATTCGGCGAATCAGACTCCAGGTTGAACAGGCAATTGGAAGGCAGCCAGTTGCATCAGCACTGTCGCCTCGACGGGCGCGGGACGAGGGTGATCGAAACCGCGATTGAGAAGTTCTGTCTCAGCGCGCGCGGCTGTGATCGGGTGCTGCGCGTCAGCCGGACGATTGCAGATCTGGCAGGCCACGCCACGATTTCGTCACTGCACGTGGCCGAAGCGCTTCAGTATCGACTTGTCTAAAAATGGTTCAGAACGTACTGTATTCGCCTGACCTTCGCCCAACCCTGAACTTCCGGTACCATTTCTCCGATAACCTATGTTAAAGTGCTCAGGCTTTTCAGCTTGTAGCTGGTTAGGCGCTTCCCCCAATTGAAATAAGGACTTGGACCGACACCAAGCGGATACCTATTGATGTCGAAACGATACACGATTGTCCTCGCAGACCGCCAAACCGGCACCGTTCGCCGTGTCACGATACGGTTACGTCCGTTCGCTCTGGCGTTCTTCGCCGTCCTCGCCTTCCCGGTTCTCGTGGGTGTCGGCCTCCGGGTGAGCGCCACGACCGAAGTGAACCACCTTCGCGTTTCAAACTCCACGCTCGAGCAGGAAAACGCCAGCTATCGCGAGGCGACGGGCGCGCTGACGACGCAAATCGAGTCTCTCCAGTCGGCAATCAGCGAGCTCGGTCTCCGGTCTCGGGTGGATCCGATGTCGGCCCGTGCGATGGAAAAGCTGCCGTCCGCGGTGAAGAATCGCGCCGAGGGTGGGACGTCGGTGGCGGGCGCCAGCGCGATGCTGACGCCGACGTTCACCGAGGCGTCGACCTCATCGCTCGATCAGACGTTTACCATGCTGCGCAACGTGCTTGGCAGCCTCGAAGGCCATCTCAGCATCGTCCGGCGCAATGTCGAAAAACGGGAATCCCTAATGAACGCGACGCCGTCCATCTGGCCCGTTCATGGCTGGCTGTCGGCGGGCTACGGCATGCGAGCGGATCCGTTCACGGGAGACAGGGACTTTCACCCGGGCCTGGATATCTCAGCCGAACGAGGGACGGCGGTTCGCGCGACGGCGGCGGGCCGGGTGGAACTGGCTGCGCCGAGCGGCGACTACGGCAACCTGGTTGTCGTCGATCACGGCTACGGCATCGTGACCCGTTACGGGCATCTCTCGAAGTTCGCGGTCTGGCAGGGGCGCGACGTGAAGCGCGGCGACATCCTTGGGTATGTCGGCGCGACTGGCCGTGCCACAGGCCCTCACCTGCATTACGAAGTGCTCGCCAACGGCCAGCTGATGAACCCGCTGCGGTTGTTGACGGGCAAATCGCCGCAGGAATAAACCCGAGACCGGCCGCCCTGGCCGGGCCTAGGTCCTTCCCTGTGTTAGAATTGTCAGAATACCCTCGGAAATATTCCTCATGCTGGGTACTCTCCTCGCAAAAGTCATCGGAACTCAAAACGACCGAGAACTCAAACGGTTACGTCCGCTTGTCGAGCAGGTCAATGCCCTGGAACCCTCGGTCAAAGCGCTGACCGACGAGCAGCTTCGGGCCAAAACACCGGAATTCCGCGAGCGCCTGGCCAAGGGCGAGACGTTGAACGATCTCATGCCCGAAGCATTCGCCGTCGTCCGCGAGGCCGGCCGCCGGGTGCTGAACATGCGGCATTTCGACGTCCAGATCATCGGTGGGTCGGTTCTTCATATCGGCGCCATCGCCGAGATGAAGACCGGCGAAGGCAAGACGCTGGTGGCGACGCTGCCGGCCTACCTGAACGCCCTGGAAGGCAAGGGCGTCCACGTCGTCACGACCAACGACTACCTGGCCCGCCGCGACTCGGAATGGATGGGCAAGATTCACCGCTTCCTCGGCATGACGGTGGGCGTCATCCAGCACGAGCTGAACGATGCCGAGCGGCAGCAGGCGTACTCGTCCGACATCACGTACGGCACCAACAACGAGTTCGGCTTCGACTATCTCCGCGACAACATGAAGTTCGAGCTGTCGCAGTACGTTCAACGCGGCCATCACTTTGCCATCGTCGACGAAGTGGACAGCATCCTCATCGACGAGGCGCGCACGCCGCTCATCATCTCCGGTCCGGCCGAGGCTTCGACCGAGCTGTATTACGAAGTCGATCGCATCATCCCCCGCTTGAAGCCCGGCGCGAAAACCAAGGGCGACGTCAAGGCTGAAGAACGAGAAGCGCTCGACTTGACGGGTGATTACATCGTCGACGAGAAGCACAAGACGGTCACGCTGACCGAGAGCGGCATGCAGGCGGCCGAGAAGCACCTCGCGAACCGTCTGAACGGCGGGCACCTGTACGACATGGAAAACGCGCACGTCAAGCACCATGTCGAGCAGGCACTGCGCGCGCACGCGATCTTCAAGGTCGACGTCGATTACATGATCAAGGACGGTCAGGTCGTCATCGTCGACGAGTTCACCGGCCGTCTGATGCCGGGCCGCCGCTGGAGCGATGGTCTCCACCAGGCGGTCGAGGCCAAGGAAAAGGTCAAGATCGAGCGCGAGAACCAGACGCTCGCGACCATCACCTTCCAGAACTACTTCCGCAAGTACAAGAAGCTGTCGGGCATGACCGGCACCGCCGAAACCGAGGCGGAAGAGTTCGCCAAGATCTACAAGCTCGATGTCATCGTCATTCCGCCCAACCGGACGTTGAGACGGGTCGAAGAGCCTGACTCGATCTACCGGACGGCGACGGAAAAGAACGAGGCGATCGTCAACGACATTCTGACCAAGCAGGAGGCCGGGCGTCCGGTCCTGGTCGGCACGGTCTCCATTGAGAAGTCCGAGAAGCTGTCGTCGCAGCTCAAGCGCCGGGGTATCAAGCACGTGGTGCTGAACGCGAAGTACCACGCGCAGGAAGCCGAGTTCGTGGCGCAGGCTGGACGAAAGGGAACCGTGACGATCGCGACCAACATGGCCGGCCGTGGCACGGACATTTTGCTCGGCGGCAATCCCGAGTACATGACGCGCCAGCAACTCCTTGGCGAGCAGAAAGCCGAGCGGCTGCCGAAAGGCGAAGAGCGGTTTACCGACGACGACGCGTTCGTTTACTACTACCACATCGACGGGTTCTACAAAGCCGCCCGTGCGGATTGGGATCGCATATTCGGTCACTTCAAGCGTCAAACCGATGCGGAGCACGAGGAAGTCGTCGGTCTCGGCGGCCTGCACATTGTTGGCACCGAGCGTCACGAGGCACGCCGCATCGATAACCAGTTGCGCGGTCGCGCGGGCCGGCAAGGCGATCCCGGCTCTTCCCGCTTCTATCTGTCGCTCGAGGACGACCTGATGCGGATCTTCGGATCCGATCGCATCGCCGGCCTCATGCAGCGGCTTGGTATGGAAGATGGAGTGCCTATCGAGCACGGGATGGTCACCAGGGCGATCGAGCGTGCGCAGAAGCAGGTGGAAGCACAGAATTTCGGGACCAGAAAGCACCTCCTCGAATACGACGACGTCATGAACAAGCAGCGCGAGAACATCTATGCGCTGCGCCGCGAGCTGCTCGAGGGCAAGATTCGCGTCGAGGACGAGGAAGCGGAGGAGGTCAACGAGATCGACACCCGCGCATATCTGATGATGCTCGGCGAGGACGTCGTCGACGACGCCATCGAGGCGTATGCGGGTAAGGACACCGATCCCGAAGAATGGGACCTGGACTCGCTGAGGATAGACATGTCGCGGGTTTTCGGTCTCGACGCAGGAGACTACGTCGGCCTGGATCTCTCAGGGAAAACCGCGGAGGAGATTCGCGAGGCCCTGTGGGAGCGCATCGTCAAGAAGTACGACACAAAGGAGCAGATGCTCGGGGCCGAGGGCGCCACTGCGATGCGGCAGGTTGAGCGATTCGTCATGCTCGAGACCGTCGATCGGCAGTGGAAGGACCACCTCTACAGCCTCGACCACTTGAAGGAAGGCATCGGGCTGCGGGGATACGGCCAGAAGGATCCGCTCGTCGAATACAAGAAAGAGAGCTTCGACCTGTTCCAGGACATGAAGCGTCGTGTCGACGAGGACATGGTGAACAGGCTCTGGACCGGGCACTTCGTCTTCAGAGAGGACGCGCCTCCACGTCCACCACAGCGCCGCGTGTCAGTGCCAATGACGTTGAACGAGCCGAGTGCCGAGCCAGTGGGGGCTTTCGCCTCTGCACCGCGGGCCGCTGCGCCTGCCCCCCTGGGGCTGCCGACGCGGCCAGCGACCCCGGCGCGTGTGGGCGGCGACGATGCCCCTGTGCAGACCGTCCGCCGCGACGAGCCGAAGGTGGGCCGCAACGACCCGTGCCCGTGTGGCAGCGGCAAGAAATACAAGAAGTGCCATGGCGCCGCCACGTGAAGTCATGCCGTCCTTCAGAAGACGATCGTAGGGCCGACCTTCAGGTCGGCCGTTGAGGAGCGATGGACACAAAGAACGCAACGTCAATCCTTCAGTTGGGCGCGGCCGATCTCATCACCGACCTCCCGACCGCACTCACTTTCGACGATGTGCTGCTGGTCCCGAGACTGTCGAGGGTCATCCCCAGCCAGGTCGACGTCACCACGCGGTTCACACGAAACATTCAATTAAACGTCCCGATTTCCAGCGCTGCGATGGACACGGTCACCGAGTCCGCGCTGGCGATTGCCATGGCGCAGCACGGCGGGATCGGGGTCATCCACAAGAACCTCTCGATCGAGGAGCAGGCTTCCGAGGTCGACCGCGTGAAGCGATCGGAAAGCGGCATGATCGTCAACCCGATCACGCTGTCGCCCGAGCACCGCATCTACGAGGCCCTCGAGCTGATGAAGAAGTACCGCATCTCGGGCGTGCCGATTACCGAAGGCGGCGCGAAGGAGGGGCGGCTCGTCGGGATTCTGACCAATCGCGACCTGCGCTTCGAAACCAACGTCGACCGGCCGATCTCGGCGGTGATGACGCGCGAGAACCTCATCACCGTGCCGGTCGGCACCACGCTCGACGCGGCGCGCGAGATTCTGCACCGTCACAAGGTCGAAAAGCTGCTGGTCGTCGATCGCGATTTCAAACTGAAGGGCCTGATTACAGTCAAAGACATCCAGAAGCAGATTAAGTATCCGAACGCGAGCAAGGACAGCCTTGGCCGCCTGCGGGTCGGCGCGGCGGTCGGCATCGCGCGCGACACACCCGAGCGGGCCGCTGCCCTCGTCGCCGCTCATGCGGACGTCGTCGTCGTCGACACGGCACACGGGCACTCTCAGAACGTGCTCGACATGGTCGCGAGAATCCGGCGCGAGCATCCGGAGATCGATCTCATCGCGGGCAACGTTGCGACGGCGGAAGCCACCGAGGCACTCATCGAGCGCGGAGTCGATGCCGTAAAGGTCGGGATCGGCGCCGGGTCGATCTGCACGACCCGCGTCATCGCCGGCATCGGCGTGCCGATGATTACGGCGGTGATGGAATGCGCGCGTGCGGCGGCCGCGCACAACGTGCCGGTGATCGCCGATGGCGGCATCCGCTTCTCGGGTGACATCAGCAAGGCGATCGCCGTGGGCGCCAGTTCCGTGATGATCGGCAACCTGTTTGCCGGCACCGACGAGAGCCCGGGCGAGCTCATCCTGTATCAGGGCCGCAGCTTCAAGGAATATCGGGGCATGGGCTCGATCGGCGCCATGCGCCGGGGCAGCCGCGATCGGTACTTCCAGGATGAATTCGATCTCGAGGGCTCAGGAAAAGGCGGCCCGGAAAAGCTGGTGCCGGAAGGCATCGAGGGGCGCGTCGCGCACAAGGGCAGCGTAGCGTCGATGATCCATCAGCTCGTCGGCGGTCTCCGCGCCGGTATGGGTTACTGTGGCTGCGGGAATATCCCGACGCTGCAGAAGGAAGCGCGCCTGATCAAGATTACGCAGGCCGGGTTCCGCGAGAGCCACGTGCACGACGTGACGATCACGAAGGAAGCGCCGAACTACCGGTCGGAGTAGGAGAGGCTTGCTGCATTGGTAGATTCGCAGATTGGTAGATTGGCAGATTAAGGATTGAATCTCTCAATCTTCGAATCTGCCAATCTGCGAATGGTGGATCGCTATCCTCCGGTTGTCCCCGCCCAAGTCCTCGATTCTTACAGTAACGCTGCCTTCGAGCGATTGCGGTAAACGTTCCGCCCATTCGATCGCGACCACTCCCCCGCTCGCCATTTCCTCGAGCCCAAGATCGTCGACCGCGGCGCCGCTGTCCAGGCGATAGAGGTCGACGTGTGTCAGCGGCAAGCGTCCTTTGTAGTGCTGGATGATCACGAAGGTCGGGCTGGATACGTCTTCCGGATCGGCGCCAAGACCAGCGGCCATGCCGCGGACGAAGGCCGTTTTGCCGGCCCCGAGATCGCCGTGCAGCAGCACGAACGTGCCGGGCGCCAGGGTTTCCGCCAGCGTCCTTCCGATCGCGAACGTTTCCTGTTCGGAACTGGTCGTGAGGATCTCAGGACTGGCCATTGGACGGCTTCACGCGGCGGCGCGCGGTCACATCGAGCACGGCGTCGCCGAGATGTGCCGCCAGGTCGCCCGCGGTCATCGCCACTTCGCCTTCGTCGGCTTCCGTGAGGTCGCCGGCGAGCGCATGCAGGTACACGCCGAGCTTGCAGGCCGCCTCGGCGTCGAGGAGTTGCGCCAGCCACGCGGCAATGACGCCGGTGAGCACATCGCCGGTTCCCCCGGTGGCCATGCCCGGATTGCCAAGCGGGTTGATGAACACCTTGCCATCGGGTGTGGCGATGAGCGTGCGATAGCCCTTCAGCACGACATAGATCTGATGCTGCACGGCGAAGTCGCGGGCGACGTCGAGCCGGCTCGCCTGCACTTCGTCAACCGACGTGTTGGCGAGACGCGCCATTTCGCCCGGGTGCGGCGTGATGACGATCAGCCGCGATCCTTCGCCACTTCCCTGCAGCAGATCGGGCTCGGAGGCGAGCGCGTTGAGCGCATCTGCGTCGAGCACGAGCGGGCTCTCGCTCCTGGTGACGAGCCCATGGACGAACGCCGTCACTTCGGGACTGGTTCCGAGTCCCGGCCCGGCGGCAATGACGTCGGGTTCGACGTCGAGCACCTGATCGAGCCCGCCCACGGCGACCTTGCCTTCGAACGTTTCTTCGAGCGGCATGGTCATGTATTCGGGACCCATGGCCGCAATCACGGGTTGCGACGAGCGCGGCGTCGCGACGCTCACGAGTCCGGCGCCGGACCGCAGCGCGCCGACCGCGGCGAGGTGTGCGGCACCGGTCTTGCCGAGTGATCCGGCAATCAGGAGCACGTGGCCGTAGTCACCTTTGTGTGAATCGGACTCCCGCGGCTGAAGAAGCTCGCGCATGCTCTCGCGCGTGAGCAGTTCGATGCGCGGGCCCGCCAGATTCTCGATGACCTCCGGGGGAATCCCGATGTCGGCAACCACGATGCTGCCGGCCTGTCCCTCGCCGGGGGGCAGCACCAGAGGCAGCTTGGGAGCGGCCAGCGTGACCGTCATGCTGGCGTGAATACACTCGCCGATTGGTTCCGGGCGATCGGCCGACATGCCGGTCGGCAGATCGACGGCGACCACGGGGATGCCCGACGCGTTCACGTCTGCGGCCACGGTCTCCATCATGCCGGCGAGCGCAGACTTGAGGCCCGTGCCGAAAATCGCGTCGACGATGAGGTCGCACTGGGAGATCTCGGAGAAATGGAGGTCCCACGCCTGTTCGTCTGAAATCTCGACGACCGTCAGTCCAAGCCGCCCGAGAATCTCGAGATTCAGCCTGGCGTCGCCCTTGATGGCGGCCATGGTGGCGACAACAAACACGGAGACGTCGATCCCGCGCTGATGCAGCGTGCGGGCGACGACAAAGCCGTCGCCACCGTTGTTGCCGGGACCGCAGAGCACGGCGACATGACGGTCCGAAAGGTCGTCGTACCCCGCTTCGAGCGCGGCCACGACCTGACGGCCGGCATTCTCCATGAGCACCATCGACGGAATGCCGATTTCCTCGATGGTCTGGCGGTCCGCGTCCCGCATTTGAGCGGCGTTGAGGACGCGCATGGATGTGTCAGTCCTGAACTGCGTACTCGGCGACGTCGGGGCAGGTACAAATCAGGTTCCGGTCTCCGTGCGCGTTGTCGATGCGACCGACCGGCGGCCAGAACTTGTCTGCTTTGACGAACGGCAGCGGAAACGCTGCCTGCTCGCGGGAGTACGGGTGGATCCAGTTGTCGGCGGCGATGGCTGCCGCAGTGTGCGGCGCGTTCTTCAACACGTTGTCTTTGGGATCGGCCTTGCCGTCGACGACCGCCTGGATCTCGTGGCGAATCGCGATCATGGCCTCGCAGAACCGGTCGAGCTCTTCCTGCGACTCGCTTTCGGTCGGCTCGATCATCAACGTGCCGGCGACCGGAAACGAGACTGTCGGCGCGTGAAAGCCGTAGTCCATCAATCGCTTGGCCACGTCGAGCTCTTCGACGCCGGAGGCCTTGAACCGGCGCAGGTCGAAGATCATCTCGTGTGCGACGGTGCCGTTCGGCCTCGTGTAGAGCACGTCGTAGTGGGCCTCGAGGCGTTTCTTGATGTAGTTGGCGTTCAGGATCGCGTGCTTCGTCGCGCTGGTCATCCCCTCGGCGCCGAGCATGCGGATGTAGCCGTACGAGATCAGCAGGATGCTGGCCGAGCCCCATGGCGCGGCCGAAACCGCTCGAATCGCTTCCGGTCCGCCAACGCGGACGACGGAGTGTCCGGGAAGGAACGGCGCAAGGTGCGAGGCGACGCCAATCGGTCCCATGCCGGGTCCGCCGCCGCCGTGCGGGATGGCGAACGTCTTGTGCAGGTTCAGGTGACAGACGTCGGCGCCGATCGCCGCGGGGCTCGTCAGCCCGACTTGCGCGTTCATGTTGGCCCCGTCCATGTACACCTGACCTCCGTGCTGATGCACGACGGCGCAGATCTCCTGGATCGAGTCCTCGAAGACACCGTGGGTCGACGGATACGTGATCATGAGCGCCGCGAGACGCTCGCGGTGCTGCTCGGCCTTTGCTTTGAGATCCGGCACGTCGACGTTGCCGTTCGTGTCGGTAGCGACGACCACGACCTTGAGAGCGGCCATCACCGCGCTCGCCGGGTTGGTGCCATGAGCTGACGAGGGTATCAGCACCACGTCGCGCCGGGCGTCGCCCCGCGAATGGTGGTAGGCGCGAATGGTCATGAGGCCCGCGAGCTCGCCCTGGGCGCCCGAGTTGGGTTGAAGCGACACGGCCGCGAAGCCGGTGATTTCGGCGAGCGCCTGCTCGAGCTCGCTGATGATCTCCGCGTAGCCCTGCACCTGGTCGACCGGCGTGAACGGATGCACCGCCGAGAACTCCGGCCAGGTGACCGGAATCATCTCTGACGCGGCGTTCAGCTTCATCGTGCACGACCCGAGCGGAATCATCGAGCGATCGAGCCCGACGTCCTTGCGCTCGAGGCTCTTCAGATAGCGCATCATCTTCGTTTCGGAGCGATGCGACGAGAAGACCGGATGCGTCATGAACGGCGACTTGCGCGCGAGAGCCGCCGGCATGTCGCGAACCCCTTCGACTCCGGCGATGTGCGGTGCCGCCTTTTTGGCGGCTTCCGCGAGCACGCCGGCGATGGCCCTGACGTCGCGCAGCGTCGTCGTTTCGTCGAGCGCGATGCCGACGTGGCGGCTGTCGACGTACCGGAAGTTGAGCCCGGCGCGCTCGGCAATCGCCTTGATGGCCACCGTAGTCTCGCCGATGCCTTCAGGCACCTGGAGCCGCAGTGTGTCGAAGCAGGTCTCGTTCTTCTGAGCGTAGCCCAGCGACCTGGCGGCGGTCTCGAGCGTGGCCGTTAGAGCATGGACACGCCGGGCGATAGCCGTCAGACCATCGGGGCCGTGATACACGCCGTACATCGCCGCGATGTTCGCGAGCAGTGCCTGAGCGGTGCAGATGTTCGATGTCGCCTTCTCGCGCCGGATGTGCTGTTCGCGCGTCTGCAGCGCCATGCGATAGGCCAGGTTGCCGTGCGCATCGATCGAGACGCCGATGATGCGGCCCGGCGCCTGCCGGACGAACGCCTCGCGTGTCGCCAGAAATGCGGCGTGCGGTCCGCCGTAGCCCATCGGGACGCCAAAGCGCTGCGCGCTGCCGACGACCACATCCGCGCCGATTTCGCCGGGAGGCACGGTCATGGTGAGCGCGAGCAGATCGGTAGCGACCGCGACGAGCACGTTGCGCTCGTGGGCACGAGCGACGAACGCCCGCAGATCGAGCAGGGCACCGAAGTCGTCCGGTGACTGAACGTACGCGCCGAAGACGTCGTTGCCAAAGCTCGCGGAGGCCGGGTCGCCCATCACGATGTTGATGCCGAGCGGCTCCGCGCGTCCTTTCAGGACGTCGAGCACCTGCGGATACGTGCGCTCCGATACCCAGAAGGTATTCCGCGCTCCCGCGGACTGGCGAGCCTGGACGCGATGCAGCAGCGTCATCGCTTCGCCGGCCGCCGTCGCTTCGTCGAGCAGCGAGGCCGTGGCCACCTCCATCGCCGTCAAATCGCGCACCATCGTCTGGAAGTTGAGAAGCGATTCCAGGCGTCCCTGCGCAATCTCGGCCTGGTAGGGCGTGTAGGGCGTGTACCACGACGGGTTTTCGAAAAGGCACCGCAGGATCACGCTGGGTGTGATGGTGCCGTAGTACCCCATGCCGATGAACGACTTGAACCGCTGGTTCCTCGCCGCCACGCCGCGAAGGCGATCGAGATACTCGTGTTCCGTTTCAGCGGGCGGCAGTTGCAACGGTTTCTTGAGCCGAATCGCCGCCGGCAGGGCCGCGTCGATGAGCGCGTCGAGCGAGCGCGCACCGATGACGCGCAGCATCGTAGCCTGTTGCTTCTCGTCTGGTCCGATGTGCCGTTGTCCGAAGGTGTCTGGAGAATCTATGGGCATGTCGTGCGTGGGTTACTTCACCAGTTCCGCGTACTGTTGATTATCGAGCAGATTCGCGACCTCGCCCGGATTGCTGAGCTCGATCTCGAACAGCCACGTGCCGTGAGGGTCTGTGTTCACCAACTCCGGCTTCGCACTGAGGTCGCCGTTGACCGCAATCACCTTGCCCGTTGCCGGGCTGTAGAGCTCTGACACCGCCTTCACCGATTCGATGTTACCGGCGCTCTGTCCCTGCGACACCGCGCGGCCGACATCCGGCGGCTCGACGAACACGACGTCCCCGAGCTGCTTCTGCGCGTAGTCGGTGATGCCGACCCGCCCGAGGTTGCCGGTGACGACGATCCACTCGTGATCTTTGGTATAGCGACGGTCGGCTGGGTACATGTGTCAGCTCTTTCTCTAGCGTGGACGTTTGTAGAACTGCCGTGGCACGACGCGCGCCGGCGTGCGGCGGCCGCGAATATCGATCTCGAACTCGGTGCCCGGCGTGGTTGCGGCAGTCGGCAGGTACGCCAGGCCGATCGCTTTCTTCAGCAGCGGTGTTTGGGTGCCGCTCGTCACGATGCCGTCGCCGCCGCGCGCGTGCGCCGGGTAACCGTGACGCGCAATCCCGGGCGCCGCCATTTCAAATCCGACGAGCTTGCGGGTCACGCCCGCCGCCTTCTGCTGCTCCAGCGCCGCCTTGCCGATGAAGTCGTGCTTCTTCCAGCCGACGAGCCAGCCGAGATCGGCCTCGAGCACGGTCGTTGTCTCGTCCATGTCCTGGCCCGACAGGTGCATGCCGGCTTCCAGGCGCAGCGTGTCGCGCGCGCCGAGACCGACCGGCACTATCCCGGCAGACGCGCCTGTTTCGAGAATCGTGTTCCACACGCGCTCCGCGCTGGCGGGCGGGATGAACAGCTCAAACCCGTCTTCACCCGTGTACCCCGTGCGCGCGATGATGCTGCGAACCCCCGCGACTTCACCGTGGGTGAACCAGTAGTACTTCACTCCGGTGAGATCGGCAGCCGTCAGCTGCTGAACGATAGCGGGTGCCGCCGGTCCTTGCACGGCCAAGAGCGCGTATCGCGCGCTCGAGTTGACGACGGCGACGTCGCCAACCGCGCGAGTCTCGTCGGCGATCCATTTGTACGCCTTTTCGATGTTGCCGGCGTTCACCACGAGCAGGAAGTGATCGCTCGCTAAACGATAGACGATCAAATCGTCGATGAAGGTGCCGGCCGGCGTCGTCAGCGCCGAGTACTGCGCCTGGCCGACGCTCAACTTCGTGGCGTCGTTGCTGGAGATCCGCTGCACCGCGCCGAGGGCATCCTTCCCCGCTACCTCGATCTGCCCCATGTGGCTGACGTCGAACAGGCCGGCTTTGGTGCGCACGGCCATGTGCTCGTTGACGATGCCCGAGTACTCGACGGGCATGTCCCAGCCGCCAAACGGCACCATGCGTGCGCCGTGCGCGCGATGGCGTGCGTTCAGGGGCGTTTTCTTCAGCTGTTCGGTCGACGGCTGGTTCATTGAGGCGCGAAAATGCGGTCTGCCAGAACGACTCAAGGTACTATGCGCCCGAACGGCGGTCAAGCAATCGAATGAGCGGCCGTTTCCGGTCGAACGCTCCGAATGCCCGTCGATGTCACGCCATCACGATTGACACGCTAACAGCCGATGTGGAAGGATGCCCGAAAAATGATCATCGACGCTCGCACGCTCGCCGACGGCGCGACGCTCGAGGCTGATGTGTGCATTGCCGGCGCCGGCGCTGCGGGAATGACCATCGCGTTGGATCTGCGTGCGTCCGGGCTGTCAGTCCTGCTCCTCGAGAGCGGCGGCACTGAACAGGACCCCGGGGTGCAGTCGCTCTCCGAGGGTCGAATGATCGGCATCGACACCTGGAATGTTCGCACGATGCGGATTCGCGCCCTCGGCGGCACGACCGGACACTGGGCTGGTTGGTGCCGCCCGCTCACGCCGCAGGATTTCGAAGCGCGAGACTACATTCCGCTGAGCGGCTGGCCGATCAAATATTCCGAT
>Ga0310897_10000102_pt1 | contig 15099 bp, 14 predicted proteins | sample C8D2metaG_FD_203913 | JGI IMG/M metagenome (GOLD analysis project Ga0310897, IMG submission 203913) | Lab incubated soil microbial communities from West Virginia University Organic Research Farm, Morgantown, WV, United States - C0D1 | ecosystem: Environmental > Terrestrial > Soil > Agricultural...
CTTCAGCGAGGGATCCTCGCAATGCTCGAGCACCGGCATGTTGAACATGCTCGCGTATTCCAGCGCACGCCGCATCATGAGCGCGGTTCTCACCGGCCACCCGTCGTCGGTGATGGCCACGCAGCCGGCCGCGCGCAGCTCGGCGATGTCCGACAACTGCTCCCCTTTGGATCCTTTCGTGACGGCACCAATCGGATGGACGCGCGCGAGGTTGGCGTGCGCCGCTTTCTGGAGGATGAACTCGGTGACGCCCGCGTTGTCGTTGATCGGCGAGGTGTTGGGCATGCACGCCACAGCCGTGAACCCGCCGGCCACCGCCGACGCGGTTCCGGTCGCGACCGTCTCTTTGTGTTCCTGCCCGGGCTCGCGCAGATGGACGTGCATGTCGAACAGTCCTGGTGTGACGACGAAATTCGCCGGCACCTCGATGACCTGCGCGCCGTCTGCCGGCAGATCCTTGCCGACCCGCGCGATGCGTTCTCCGTCGATCAGAATGTCGAACGATCCGTCGCGTCCATTCGCCGGGTCCACGACCCGCCCGCCCTTAAGCAGCCGTCTCATGTTCAGCTCCACCCGCCAGGAGATACAACACGGCCATCCGGACCGCCACGCCGTTGGCCACCTGCTCGAGAATCACCGAGTCTGGACCGTCGGCGACATCGGAATCGATCTCGACTCCACGATTCATCGGTCCGGGATGCATGATGATGACGTCGGACTTCGCGCGGCGCAGCCGCTCGCGCGTCATCCCGAACACATTGAAGTACTCGCGCAGCGAGGGGAAGAACGCCCCCTGCATGCGTTCGAGCTGCACCCGCAGCAGCATGACCACGTCGGCGCCCTCTATCGCCTCGTCCACGGAGGTCGTCCGGCGAACGCCCTGGCGCTCGATGCCGGGCGGCATCAGCGTCGGCGGGCCGCTCACCCACACGTCGGCGCCGAGCTTGGTCAGCAACTGCACGTTCGACCGCAGCACGCGGCTGTGAAGGAGGTCGCCGACAATCGCGACCTTCAGCCCGGCGATGCGCTTCTTGTGCTCGCGGATGGTGAACGCGTCGAGCAGCGCCTGGGTCGGATGCTCGTGCATGCCGTCGCCCGCGTTGATGATGCCGGCCTGGCAGATGCGCGAGAGCAGGTGGCACGCGCCCGAGTACGCGTGGCGCAGGACGATCATGTCGGGCGCCATCGCCTCGAGGTTGAGCGCGGTATCGACCAGCGTCTCGCCTTTCACCAGGCTCGAGGTCTGCGCCGCGATGTTCAGCGTATCCGCGCTGAGCCGTTTCTCCGCGATCTCGAACGACGTGCGCGTGCGTGTGCTCGCCTCGAAGAACAGGTTCACGATGGTCTTGCCGCGCAGCGCGGGGACCTTCTTGATGGGGCGCTCGCCGATTTCGCGCATCGCCTCGGCGGTGTCGAGGATGAGCAGGATCTCGTCGGGCGTCAAATCCGAGATGCCGAGCAGATCCTTGTGCTTCAGCTTCGAAATGGGTGCGACTTGTGGCATCGTCATGGGCTCGTCCTCATTGCGCCTGATTCACCGACACTTCATCGGCGCCATCTGTCTCCGTCAGCCGCACGGTGACGGTTTCCTTGAGTGAGGTCGGGACGTTCTTGCCGACGTAGTCCGCCTTGATGGGCAGCTCGCGGTGCCCCCGATCGACGAGCACGACCAGCTGAATCTCCTTCGGGCGGCCGAAATCGATCAGCGCGTCGAGCGCCGCGCGGATCGTGCGCCCCGTGTAGAGCACGTCGTCGACGAGCAGGATCTTCTGGTCGTCGATCGAAAACGGAATCTCGGTGCGGCGCACGAGCGGCTGCGGACCGACGGCGTGACGCATCAGATCGTCCCGGTAGAGCGTGATGTCCAGCGCGCCGGTCCGCACCGGTGCCCTGGTAATCTGCTCGAGCACGCCGGCGAGGCGCTTCGCGAGCACGTCGCCGCGCGTGCGGATGCCCACCAGGGCCAGGCGCTCGATGCTGCGGTTGCGCTCGAGAATCTCGTGGGCAATGCGCGTGAGCGAGCGGCCCAGGCGATCGGCATCCATGATGACCGGCATCAGGAACACCTCGACGGCAGAATGGTGTTGGGAGAATTCGAGAGAGGGGCGGTGCGCGTCTTCATAGCTCTTCTCGGCCTCTCAGGGCCGCTCTTAAAGAGACTGGGCGAGTATACCGTACATCTAGAAACTAGATTCCCGTATCAGTTCCTCGATTCAGCATCATAGAAGGGAATGAAGGTAATCGGCCGCAGTTCCGTGAAGCGTTGCGTGAAGATATCGGTGCGCGCAAAGCCGTCGAGATCGCGCGCGATGGGCAGGCCGAAGTAATACAGCACCGTCGGCGCGAGATCGACGACCGACGCGCGGGGAAAATTCCCTTTCGCCACGTTGCGGCCGAACGCAATGACAAACCCATCGGGCGCGCGCTCGTGGCTGCCGCTCAGATCCCGATCGCCGACGAGCCGCTCGAGCAGGCGCTTGCCCAGGCTGAGCGGCTCCATGCCGAATCCCGACACGACGAGCAGCAGATCCTCGGGACCGAGCGACGCCATCGCGCGGCCGACGATGCCGTCGAGATAGGTGTAGTACTGCTCGAGCACGCGTCCGTACCGCAGCCGCTCGTCGTCAGACACGTCACCGAACGCGCGCGGGACGGCGTAGCGGAGGTAGTAATGCCCGACGGCATCGATGCCTGGATAGCGCACCGCGGTGAACTGCACCGGACGAAGCCCGCTGAACACGTGCGCGATCTGTTCGGACGCGGCGTCGGCGGCGAGCGCGACGGCGGGCGCGCCCTGCCCCTCGCGAGCCTCGGTTCCCAAACCCAGACCCGACGCAAACGCCACCGCCGCCTGTTCAGGAGCGGCCTGCAGGCGCGCCAGACGCGCCGATTCCACGACATCGGGTGGATACGCGAGCGGCGGCTCACCGATGGACGCCAGCACCGACGTCGGATTGCGGTGCAGGAACTCGTCGGTAATCAGATAGCCGTTGACGCCATGCGCGGGATACGTGAGCGGCCAGTCGATGACACCCGCGCTCACGCCATACCGGCTCAACAATTCCCAGATCGGCCTCGCCCGCACGGCATCGGACGCGCGCTCTTGTTCCTCGATCAAGCCGAGGCGCAGCAGCGCCTGCGCGAAGCAGAAGTCAGGCAGGAGGTCCAGCGGCTGGGCCGATCCCGGCACCACGTAGCGCGCCGCCGAATACACGCTCGACTTGTACGGCAGTTTGCCTGTGGCCACCGCAGTCCACACCGGCGCGGGCTGTGTCGGCCGCAACGTCGCCAGGTGCATCACCGCTCCGCTGTCGAGCAGGCGGCCGAAATTCGGGAACCGGCCCCCCGCGGCATTCGGGGCAATGAAGTCGAGCGAGGCGCCGTCCAGCAGAATCATCTGCACGCGCGCGCTCGACTGCGCCGGCGCCAACTGCGGCGCCACGGGCGTGCGCGGCGGCGGAGCAGACTCGCCCGCTCCCCGGAAATACAGCGGCCCCGCGATCGACACCCCCAGCGTCAGCCCGAACACCGCCGCCAGGACGCCACGGCTGTACTCGAATCGCCGCTGCAGCAGCGACAGACACGCGCACATCGCGGCACACAGTGTGAGGACGACCGCGCCGTCCGTCATGCGTGACGCCGCATCGGGGCCAAGGACCGGCCGGAAGCCATACAGATTCAGCCAGGTGACGAGGGCGCTCATCGACACTGCGATCGTGCCAAACGCGGCGAGCAGTCGAAGGCTGACCCATCCCGGCGAGCGCACTTCCACGGCCAGCAACTGGCGCAGCACGGTAAGGCTGTAAAAGAACGCTGTCGCGTGCACGCCGTAGAAGGCCAGCCACGTCAGCACCAGGCGCGCGACCGCCATCGAGTTGAGCTGAACCGTCGGGTTCAGCTGCAGCACCAGGAGCGCGACATAGGCGCCCACGAGCGCGCCTGCCAGCATCGAGTTCGTGAGCATGCGGACGTACTGCATGTCGAGGGGACATCATACCTGCCATGGCCGCGATATACTTTTCGACGTGCCGCAGGACGTCGTCGCCGAGGTCATCTCGAACATCCACCTTTCTTCCGACTACAACGTGCTGGCCCTCGCGGCGCCCGATATCGCCGAGCATGCGCTGCCCGGACAATTCGTGATGGTGAAGGCGGGCGAACGTCTCGAGCCGCTCCTGCGGCGCCCCTTTTCGGTGTTCGAGGTGCTCACCGAAAACGGCCGCATCGTGGGATTGTCGCTCATCAGCAAGCGCATCGGCCCATCCACGAAGCTCTTGTTCGAGGCGAAGCCCGGCGATCGCATTCAGTGCCTGGGACCGCTGGGGCGGCCGTTCGTTCCCGTTGCCGCGCCCGATGAAGCGTGGCTCGTGGCCGGCGGCGTCGGCCTCGCGCCGTTTGCGACGCTCGCAGAGACCCTGCGGGCGCGAAATATCCGGACGAAGCTCTACTACGGCGCCCGCCGGGCGGCGGAATTGTTCTATCTCGACACGTTCGAGAAGCTAGGCGTCGAGCTCGTGCTCACGACGGAAGACGGCAGTCGTGGCGACCCCGGCCTCAACCCCATCAGCCGCGAGTGGGTGGCCGATCGCGGCCGCGTAACGATGCCGCTCGAGCGCGACCTGAAAGCGTCTCGCGACGTCGCCGGCCTCATGATTTACGCCTGCGGTCCCGAGCGCATGCTCGCGGCGGTGGCCAAGCTCGCCGCCGCGCATGGACGGCCGTCGCAGGTATCGGTCGAGCGCGTGATGGGCTGTGGACTCGGCGGCTGTTACAGCTGCGTGATTCCGGTCAGGACACCGGAGGGGAAATCGCACCTCGTCCGATCGTGCCTCGCCGGTCCGGTGTTCCGCGGCAGCGATATCGTGTGGCAATGAAACGCGACCAACCATGGATCTGTCAGTTCGAATCGGATCGCTGACGCTCAGGAATCCGCTGATTGCGGCGAGCGGCTGCTTCGGGTACGGCACCGAGTACGCCGAGATGGTCGATCTCTCGTCGCTTGGCGGCGTGGCCGTCAAGGGGCTGTTCCTCGCCGAACGCGAAGGTCATCCTCCCCCGCGCATCGTCGAGACGCCCGCCGGCATGCTGAACGCGATTGGCCTCCAGGGCATCGGCGTGCACCGCTTCATCGCCGAGAAGATGCCCGAGCTGCGGGCGCGTGGCGCCGTCGTCTTCGTCAACATCTGCGGCACGACCCTGCAGGAATACGTCGAGCTGGCGCGCATCCTGTCCGACGTCGAAGGTGTGGCCGCCCTCGAGTTGAACATCTCGTGCCCGAATATCAAGGAAGGCGGCATCACGTTCGGATGCAGCCTGCACGGCACCGCCGATGTCGTCGGGGCAGTCCGCGCGGCGACGAGGCTGCCCGTTATCCCGAAGCTCACGCCAAACGTCACCGACATCAGCGCGATCGCCAAAGCCGCCGAAGACGCAGGCGCCGACGCCGTGTCGCTCGTGAACACGTTCCTTGCGATGGCGATCGACGTCGAGACGCGCAGGCCGAAGCTGTCGAACATCGTCGGCGGCCTCAGCGGTCCGGCCATCAGACCGATCGCCGTGCGGATGGTCTACGAGTGCCGTCAGAAGATTCGCATTCCCATCATCGGCATGGGCGGCATCGCGAGCGCGTCGGACGCGCTCGAATTCATCATCGCGGGCGCGTCTGCCGTGCAGGTCGGTACCGCGAACTTCGCCGATCCGTTCATCTGGCCGAAACTGCTCGAGGGCTTCCGCGAGTACGGCGAACGGCAGGGCGTGAAAGCGATTTCGGATCTGATCGGCACCATCGACACCAGCGCGCGCGAGAAGGAATGGATCAGCTCCTAGTCGCCCTCGACGTCGACAACGCCGTTCACGCCACCGAGCTCGCGCTCCGGCTGCGGGGAAAGATCGGCGGCATCAAGATCGGCAGCACCCTCTTCACGGCAGAGGGGCCGGCGCTCGTCCGGCGCCTTGTCGAGCAGGGCCACCGGGTGTTTCTCGACTTGAAGTTCCACGACATCCCGCATCAGGTCGCCGGAGCCGTGGCAGCCGCCACGAAGCTTGGCGTCTGGATGATGACCGTCCACGCATCGGGAGGCTCCGCAATGCTGCGCGCCGCAAAACGCGCGGCGGTCGAGGCCGCATCGGCCGCGGACAGACCGGTGCCGATTATCGTCGCCGTCACGGCCCTGACCAGTCTCGATGACGAGGCGCTCGTGGAAATCGGGATTGGCCGATCGATGGAGCGCCAGGTCGAGGCGCTTGCCGCCCTCGCGCTGAGCGCGGGCCTGGACGGCGTCGTCGCATCGCCGCGCGAGATCGAAACGCTGCGCGCGCGTTTTCCCGGGCTGACGATCGTCACCCCTGGCATCCGCGCCTCTTCGGCTCCCGCCGACGACCAGGCGCGCACGCTGAGCGCCCGCGAAGCGCTGGCTGCTGGCGCCAGCTATCTCGTGGTCGGCCGTCCGATTGTCGCGGCAGCCGATCCGCGAAGCGCCGCAGAAGAAATCGCCGCCACGTGCGCCTGACGATCTACAGCAAGCCCGGCTGCCATCTGTGCGACGAGATGAAGGCCCTGGTCCATCGGACGATCGCGGGCCGGCCGGATATCTCGCTCGACGAGATCGACATCTCCAGCGATCGAGACCTCCTCGAGCGATACGGACTCGAAATTCCCGTGCTGATGATCGACGGCAGAAAGGCGGCGAAATACAGGGTTTCCGAAGAGGGATTGAGACGAATGATCGAGGGGAAACCAGACGGTTCGGCGAGTTCGTGAAGGTTCGTGAAGAGTTCGTGGAGTTCGTGGAGTTCGTCGGTTCGTCAGGTTCGTGAGGTTCGCATCCACGAACCCAAACGAACCCGACGAACCTAACGAACGAACCATACGAACGTTCCGAACGTTCCGAACGTTACGAATCTACTTCGCAGTAACGATATGGAATCCCCGCCGGTTCCGCTGCCAGCAGGCGTCGTTCTCCTCGGTGCACACAGGCTGTTCCTTGCCCTTGCTCACCGTGACGACTCGATCGGCCCCGATGCCCAGACTGACGAGATATTGCTTCACCGCGGCCGCCCGGCGCTCGCCGAGCGCGAGGTTGTATTCCGACGTGCCTCGCGTGTCGGCGTGACCCTCAACCGTGATGCGCACCGACGTCCATCGCTTCAGATAGTCGGCGTTTCTTGCTGACGCCGCTCGGCCATCGTCACGCAGCGTCGAGCTGTCGTAGTCGAAGAGCACATCGCCCAGCGGCCGCTCGGCGTTGATCTGCTCGACGGTCTTCTGGGCGAAGATCTGATCTTCGGTCAGTGGCGGTGGCGCCGGTGGTGGCGGAGGCGCCGGCTTCGGTGGCGGTGGCGGCGGCGGCGCGGGTGCCGCCGGTGGCGGTGCCGGTGGAGGAGCCGGGGGCGGCACAGGCCGCTTGCAGGCAGCCGCCGTCAATCCCAGGATGGCGCAGAGCGCGCCTACCAGCAGGAAACGTCGCATGAGAATCTCCTCGGTTGAATTGTGCAGTGAGCGGATGATTTGGGAACAGAGAGTACCAAGGCGATGTACGGAGTGTCAATTATCTCAGGCATTTCGGGGAGCCTCCGGATAGAATGCGGCGCCCGATGGATGCGCTCCTCGACCGCACATTCGATGCGGAACAACGGCACTTCTGGTTTATCGGCTTCAGGCGCTTTGTCAACACTCTCCTGAAGGGGGCGACCGAGGGAATCTCCCGTCCACGGGTGCTCGACGCCGGATGCGGTACGGGCGTCAACCTCGCGCTGCTGGAAAGCTACGGCGTGCCGTTCGGCGTGGAACTGCTGTGGAGGGGGCTGCAGTTCGGCCACGCACGCGGGCGTACTCGCCTGACACAAGGCAGCGTCACGCGGCTCCCCTATCCGGATGCCTCCATGGACGTCGTCGCCTCGTTCGATGTGCTGTACTGCCTTCAGGACGCCGACGAGCAGGCCGCGATTGCCGAGATGTTCCGGGTTTTGCGCCCCGGCGGGGCCATCGTCGTCAACGTGGCGGCGCTGGCCATGCTCAAAGGCGATCACTCGACGCTTGCCGGCGAAGTCAGGCGGTACACCACGCGCGAGTTGAGAGAGAAGCTGGAGCGAGCGGGATTCCGAATCGCCCGGATGACCTACACAAACGCTTCGCTGTTTCCGATTACGGCGCTCGTTCGCGCCTTGCAGCGTCTGCGCGGCGTAAAGCCCGAAGCGAAAAGCACCGGCGATTTTTACATTCCACCCGAGCCCGTGAACGCGCTGTTATCCCGGGCGCTGATCCTCGAGTCGAGGCTGATAGCGGCGGGTATCGACATGCCCTTCGGAAGCTCGGTGCTGTGCCTGGCGCGAAAGCCTCGAGGATGCTGAGCTCTGCTATTCGACGTTCATCTCGAAGATACGCAGGCCGAGCGTGCGCCGATCGGGACTGCCCGATCGCTGGTTCGGCACGAACGTCTGGTCGGTCTCGATGGTGATCATGCCATCGGATGCGGCGAGGGCCGCAGCCGGGACGCTCACCCGCAGGTTGAAATCCGCCCCAGGTTCGGCGGTCGCCAGCACCTGATTGGCGGCGCGAATCGTCACATGCGGCGCGGTGTCGAAATATCTCAGCGGCGATTCGCCCGATAGCGTCAGCGTGACATCGCGCCCGCCGCCGTTCACGAACGTCTCCGCACGGCCGGTCGTCCACCACCAGCGGCGCTGCATCTGATCGCTGTACTCCATCTCGTTCCATCCGGCGTAGCGGAGAAAGAACATCGCCTGCGGTGGGGCGATCATCAGTTGCGTCAAGCGCACGCGTTCGGGCCGGCCATCGGCTCCCTTGTACGCGGCGACGAGGCGGCTGAAGCTCGTACCGGCGGCGAGGACACCCGAGTCCAGCGTCAGGCGTTTCAGGAAACGAGCTCCCGGCTCCAATTCCCATTCGCCGACCCCGCGATCGTCGATGGTCACCGACACACGCGCGGGTTTGCCGCCGGCTGGTTCGAAGCTTTCCGCGCCGAGGACGAGGAGAACCGCTTCCTGCCGGGTTCTCACGTGCGCCACGCCTTCGCTTCGGCCCTGGCGCTCGGAAAAGGTGAGCGTCTCGGGTGTGAGATGCCATCCGGTTTCCGCAAACCAGCCCGGAGGCGAATCCATGCGCACGAGATCGACGACGTCGGGACGCACGCCGCTGATGAACGACTCGCGAGGAAACGCCCACGTGTAATGCGCATGCCGCTTGATGCTGAGCGGATCGACCAGCTCCAGGTCGCCTCGCGCTGGATCGGCGAGATACCACACCGGCGCTGTCCCGCCGCCGAGCCAATACGCCGCGAGCTCGCGCGATTCGTTCATGACCGGCGACGGCAGAATCCGGGTCTCACCGAAATCGCGGGTTTCAAGAAGCCGCGCAAATCGCTGATGAGCGCCGATCACGCCCGGTTGGCTCGACAAGAGCGTCTTGAGCTCGTCCGCGGCGGCATACGCCGGGGCCGGATTCTCCGAGTACGCGCGCGCTGCCGGCAACGTCGTGGCCAGCGACACCACGACGATCGCCGCACTGCCAAGCGCCGCGATCGTCGTGCCGCCCGCCGAGAGGCCTTTGACCGCAAGGTACGCGACTGGCACCACGAGCGGGAGCGCGTATCGGGTATATGACTCCTGAACGACGAGGTGAAAGATCGCGTACGGCACGAACGCCACCATGACGAGCGTCGCGGCTCTCGGGGCCCGCCAGGCAAGATAGACGAAGCCGGCAAATCCGATGAAGATCACGAGCCAGCCGAGCGGCGGCAGCGCCCATGGTTCGACCAGCGCGGCCACCATGCCGAGCGCCATGCGCCGCGCGGTTGGGTTGCTGAGGAAAATATCGAGGCCGGTGAACTGCTCGGTCGTCTGACCGGCAAAGGCGGCACGATAACGGATGAAGCCGCCGCTCGCGACGATCAGCGGCACTGCCCAGGCCAGCACGCCGATCGAGAACGTCATCGCGCTGCCGAGAATCGCACCCGCCGCGCCGCGGCCCGCGCGATCGACCAGGACGAATGCGAGCAACGGCACCGTCAACCAGACCGTTTGCGTGCGGACGCCGATGGCGATCCCGGCGATGAGCGCGCCGGCGACGATGAGGCGGCCCGATGCGGCGATGGCCTGTGGACCGCCGCCGGCATTCAGCCGGCGCTCGACGAATGCCCCGGTCAGACACGCCTGCGACGCGAGCGCGAACGCGAGCCCTGTGGCATCGCTGAGGGGCCGCAGCGCCGTGAACCAGAACACCGGCGACGCGATCGCGACGATGGTCGCGAGCGCGGCGCGCCGTTCACGGTCCGCGGCGTCCGCGACGCGATCGAGCGCTTCGAGGTTACGGAAGAGCGCCAGCAGCAGAAACACCGACAGGGCGCCCGACAACGCGCTCCACCACGCCAACGCACCCGCATCGGATGGCCACACAGCATGCGACAGCTTGCCGAGCGCGATGAAGACGGGATAGCCCGGGGGATGCGGCTGATGCTTCGACGGATCGAAGTCGCGCACGCCGAGCGCGAAGTTCATCGAGTCGAGATCTTCGAGCGCGGGAGGCAGAGACGTGAGATGCGCGACGAGAAAGACCACCGCGAGCGCGGACGCCCAGATCGATGTTCGAGAGGTTCGCATAGTCGGGCCTGCCGCGCGGAGCGCTATCGGCGAAGGCGGGTCAAATCTGCCGCAGGATGAGGCCTTCGTTCAGGCTGCCGGTGCGATAGCCTTTCGGATCGATCGTCACCGTCTGGTACCCGGCGGCCCGCAGCTCGCGGACAATGGCATCCCGCATGCCGGGTTCGAACGCGCGCGCGAGATCTTCCCGCGCAACCTCCACGCGCGCCAGCGTGTCGTGGTGGCGGACGCGGCACACACGGAAGCCCAGCGCGTGCAGCGCCTCTTCGCCGCGCTCGATCTGTCTCAGCTTTTCGGGCGTGACTTCCTGGTGATACGGGATCCGTGACGACAGGCATGCCGACGCGGGCTCGTCCCACACCGGCAGACCAGCGAGCCGCGATGCCTCGCGGATCTGCGCTTTTGTCATCCCGGCTTCGTCGAGCGGGCTTCGCACGCCGAACTGCCGCGCGGCCACTCGTCCCGGACGATAGTCGCCGCGATCGTCGGCGTTGGTGCCGTCGGCCACGTGCGCGTACCCGAGCTCACGGGCGATCTGCGTCAGCCGCGTGTAGAGCTCGTGCTTACAGAAGTAACAGCGGTTCTCGGGGTTCGCGCGGTATTCCGGACGATCGGTTTCGCCGGTGAGGATGACCTGGTGATTCAGGTTGAACTCGCGGGCCACCTTGAACGCGAGCTGGCGATGATGCGCGGGATAACTGGGGCTGTCGGCGGTGACACACAACGCATTGGGGCCGAGCACATCGGTCGCCGCCCAGGCCAGGTACGCGCTGTCGACGCCGCCGCTGAACGCCACGATGACCGAGCGCAGGTCGACGAGGATCGCGCGCAGCTCAGGCGTCACTCGTCCCAGTCCTCTTCCTCCTCGGCCTCTTCATCCTCGATGTCGAGATCTTCGGCCTCACCCTCCACGACGGCTTCTTCCTCCTCCTCGTCGTCGTCGTCATCGTCGTCGTCACCGGCGATGTCCAGCTCGAGCGGGGAGAGGCCCGTGACTTCGAGGTTCGAGCCGCAGTCTGGACAGCTGATCAGGTCGCCCTTGTCCACGTCGTACTCGTCAACTTCTATCTCGGCGTCACATTCTGGGCAGGTAGCCATTTGTTCCGGATTATAGCGAGAACCTGATAAATTCTGCAACGCACGCTAACGGTTTTGCGGTCGCATTCCGATAAATCTCATGAGAGTTCTACCTCTTCATGACCACCAGCACAGCCGGCGTGAAAACCGTCCTGGTTGCCGATGACACGGCATTCGTCCGGGACCGCTTCAAGACCGCACTCGAGGGTGCCGGTCATCGTGCGGTCACGGTGAGAAGCGCCGCCGAGCTGCTCGCCCGCGTGCGCGCGGACCTGGCGGACATCGATCTGCTCGTGGTCGATCTGCGGCTGCCCCACGCCGCCGGGGTGGATCTCGTACGCAGCATCCGCAAGCTCGACGACGGCCGGCTGCCGATCCTGATTTTCAGCGGCACGATTACCAGCGCCGACGAAGTGCGCGAGCTCGCGGCGCTCGGGGTTGCCGGTTACGTCAACGAATACAGCGCCGTTCAGCACATCCTGCCGTCGCTCGCGCCGCATCTCTTTCCTGACAACTTCAACCGCCGCGGGAGTCCGCGCGTGGTGCTCGGCATTCCCATCGCCTACCGGTTTGGCAACACCATCGCGGCGGCACTGACGCTGAATCTCAGCCGCGGCGGCATCGCCATCCGCACCACGAGCCCGCTCGACCTCGGCTCGAAGGTGCGCCTCAGGTTCCGCCTGCCGGGATCCAAGCGCGACATCGACGCCGAGGGGCGTGTCGCGTGGAGCGACCGCCGCCACGGCATGGGGCTGCAGTTCGAGAAGGTCGATCAGCCCGATCAGGCCGCCATCGACGAGTTCGTCGACGCGCACTTCTTCAGCAGCAGAAAGTCCTAGCCGTTCCAGTAACATCAGCACCGGAGGTTCCGTCCATGGACAGCCTTGTCCTCGACGTCGGCATCCGCGTGGGCGCGGTGCTGGCGCTGGTGTTGGCCAACGGGTTTTTCGTGGCCGCCGAGTTCGCGATTATTTCGGTGCGCAAGACGCGCATCGACCAGCTGCTGGCCGAAGGCAGCCGGATGGCGCGGCCCGTGCGGCGCGCGCTGAATAATCCCGACCAGTTCATCGCCGCTACGCAGCTCGGAATTACGATGGCCAGCCTGGGCCTCGGCTGGATTGGCGAGCCGGCGCTCGCGTCGATGCTCGAGCCGCTGCTGCACAGGCTTCCGAGCCCGGTCTCCATCGCCACCACCCACACGGTCGCGTTTGCCATCGCGTTCAGCATCATCACGGCCCTCCACATCGTGCTCGGCGAGCTCGCGCCGAAAACCATCGCGCTGCAGTATCCCGAGCGGACGTCGCTGCTCGTCGCGAAGCCGACCGAAATCTTTCTCCGCGTCTTCCATCCGTTCATACGCGCGCTCAACGCCATGGGCTGGGCCGTTGTGAGGTTACTGGGCATGAAACAGGCGAGCGGGCACGGCCTGGTGCACTCGGAGGAAGAGCTCAAGATGCTGGTCACGGCGAGCCAGCAGGCGGGCGTGCTCGAGGAGGACGAAGAACAGATGCTGCACCGCGTCTTTCATTTCGCCGAGTTCACGGCCGCCGACATGATGCTGCCGCGCACCGAGATGGCGGCGGTGAAAGCCGACGCCACGATCGGCGAAGTCGTCGACCTCGTCTGGCGCGGCCGGCACGCGAGCCTGCCCGTGTACCGCGGCGAGCTCGACGACATCGTGGGCATCATGCTCGTGCCCGATCTGGTCCGCGCGCTGGCGTCGCCGCCGTTCTTCGACGCGGCGCAGAGCGTCCCGGGCGAGAGTCGGGCGACGCCGGCGTTCAGCGTGGCGACGATCGCGCGGGAAGCGCTGACGGTGCCCGAGACGATGAAGGCCGACGAGCTGCTGCGGCAGATGCGGCGCCACCGTACGCACCAGGCGATCGTCATCGACGAATACGGCGGAACGGCCGGGCTCGTCACCTTCGAGCGCGTCGTCGAACGGATTGTCGGCGGGTCACGTGGCGATTTCAGCTCAGGGGCCCCGGCGATGCCCATTCGACAGCTTCCGGATGGCTCGGCCGAGGTCGATGGCCTGGCGCTGGTCATCGACGTCAACGAGCAGTTCGCCCTCGATATCGATGAGGAAACGTACACGACGCTCGGCGGCTACATGCTGGGGCGCCTTGGCAGGCGGCCAGTGGTCGGCGACGTCGTGGACGCCGGAACACGCACACTGCGGGTGGAAGCCGTCGACGGGCTGCGCGTCTCGCGGGTGCGCATTATCTGAAGACCGTTTTTTCGTTCTAGTCCGCGTGCAGCAGGCGCAAGCCGTTCGCGATGACGAGCAGGGACGCACCCATGTCGGCCATCACGGCCATCCATAAGGTCGCCGAACCTGTGATGGCAAGCACGAGAAACACGGCCTTCAAACCGAGCGACAGCGCCACGTTGGTGTGAATGTTGCGCAAGGTGGTCCGACCCAGGCGGATCGCGAACGGAATCTTCAGCAGCTCGTCGGCCATCAACGCGATGTCGGCGGTCTCGAGCGCCGCATCGCTGCCGGCGGCGCCCATCGCGATGCCGATGTCCGCGGCGGCCAGCGCGGGCGCATCGTTGACGCCGTCGCCGACCATCGCAACCGTCCCGTACTTTTCGCGAAGCTTCTGCACGACCTCGACCTTGTCGTGCGGCAGCAGTTCGGCGTGGGTCTCGTCGACGCCGAGCTCGCGCGCCAGCGCCTCGGCGGCGGCGCGGTTGTCGCCGGTCAACATCACAATGCGCACGATACCCTGGCGCCTGAGCATCTCGATGGTCTCGCGCGCGCTTTCGCGCGATCGATCCGCCAGCGCGATGATACCGAGCGGGCGCTCCGGCCGCGCGACGAGCACTGTCGTCCGGCCCGACGCCGCAAGGAGATCGAGCTTCGAGTGAAGCGCGGCATTACAAAGCCCGCGCTCCTCGATCAGCCGATGATTGCCGACGAGGGCGTGTTCGTCTCCCACGATGGCCTCCGCGCCACGGCCGGGTATTGACTGAAACTCCCGCGACTGGGGCAACGCGATGCCAGACTCGACGGCGCGCGCGAGAATGGCGCGGCCGATCGGATGCTCCGAACGCGCCTCGAGTCCCGCGGCAATCTCGAGAATCTCGTCGATCGCCGTGTCATTGAGCGGGATAACCTCGACCACGTGCGGCGAACCTCTGGTGAGCGTCCCCGTCTTGTCGAACGCCACGCATCGCACGGCGCCCGTCCGCTCGAGATGCGCGCCGCCCTTGATCAGTACGCCCTTGCGGGCGGCCGACGCGATCGCCGACACAACCGCGATGGGCGTCGAGATGACGAGCGCGCACGGGCACGAAATGACCAGCAAGACGAGCGCCCGATAGAGCCAGGTCCCGAACGGCTCGCCCATCACGAGCGGCGGCACCAGTGCCACGACGACGGCAATCGCGATCACCGCC
>Ga0310897_10000104_pt1 | contig 15061 bp, 14 predicted proteins | sample C8D2metaG_FD_203913 | JGI IMG/M metagenome (GOLD analysis project Ga0310897, IMG submission 203913) | Lab incubated soil microbial communities from West Virginia University Organic Research Farm, Morgantown, WV, United States - C0D1 | ecosystem: Environmental > Terrestrial > Soil > Agricultural...
CTCGTCGTGTCCCGCCCGGCTTCGCCGGAGCCTCGAGCACTTCGCCTCTCGCAACGCCATGAACATCGAAGGCCTGGGCGAGTCGCTGGTCGATCAGCTGATCGAGCAGGGTCTCGTTCACGATTTTGCCGATCTCTATCATCTCGAGACGTCCACGCTCGAATCGCTGGTCGTCGCGCCGCGCAGCCCGAGGTCCGAGCGAGCGGTTCCGCGGAAGCTCGGCAAGGTCGGGCGGAACGTTTACGAGCAGATTTCTCGCAGTAAGCAGAACGATCTGTCGCGTCTCATCTACGCGCTCGGCGTTCGACACGTCGGTGAGAAAGCGGCGGCGACGCTCGCACGACATTTGCGGACGATGGACGCAGTGCTGGATGCGCCGCTGGAGGCGTTACAGGCGGTCCCCGATGTCGGGCCGGTGTTGGCTGCATCGGTTCGAGCCTTTGCCGACGAGCCGCACAATCGGGCACTGGTCGCAAAGCTTGCCGCAGCCGGCGTCAACATGTCGACGCGTCAACCGGACCCCGTGGTCGCCGTCCCCGGCCGGTTGTCCGGAAAGACGTTTGTGCTTACCGGAACGCTCGAGACGATGTCGAGGGAGGAAGCCGAGGCGGCGATCGAACGGCTCGGTGGGAAAGTCTCCGGCTCGGTCAGCAAGAAGACCTCGCATCTGGTTGTCGGCATCGACGCCGGCTCCAAGCTCGAGAAAGCCCGCTCACTGGGTGTGCCGACGATGGACGAGGCTGAATTCAGGACGCTTATAATGGAGTAGCAGGTGGCTCGGCCGAGGCCGGGTGCCTCGGCGGTCCGGTGCGCCTCTCGCCATCGGACTGGTGGGCGGCGGTTGCGCAGCAGGTTTGTATGTCGAAGCGTTTCACGTTCGTGACGGTCGCGCTTTCAGCCGCGGTGGCGTTTCTCGTCGGCCTCATCATCGCCGGCGAGTTCACACCGACGTCAATCGTCGCGACAGCGCCGCACGGTCCGGCGCGAAACGGGCAGGCCGTCCGTGCAGCGGGCGTGTCTGTCGGGCCTGCAGTTGTAAACTTCGCCGACATTGTCGAGCGCATGAACGCAGCGGTCGTCAACATCGACTCGATGTCGAAGGGCAGCGACACGCGCGAACTGCCGCGATTCTTTCGCCGCGGCGAAGGGCCGCCCGAGTCGCCGCGCGATTTCGACGTGCCGCGCCAGGGCGCGGGCTCCGGCTTCATCATCGACCGTGCGGGCTACATCCTCACGAACCATCACGTGATCGATGGTGCGCAGCGCATCACCGTGACGCTCGCCGACGGTCGCACGTTCCGGGCACAGGTTGCCGGGACCGATCCGGCCATCGACGTCGCGCTGCTGAAAATCAACGGCGCCCCCGATCTGCCGGAGGCACCGCTTGGCAACTCCGACGAGCTGCGCGTCGGTGAATGGGTGTGTGCCATCGGCAACCCGCTCGGATACGTTCACTCGGTCACCGCCGGGGTGGTCAGCTTCATCGGCCGCAAGCTCTTCGATCCGAGCCTCGATGACTACATTCAGACTGATGCGGCGATTAATTTCGGCAACAGCGGGGGACCGCTCATCAACACTCGCGGGGAAGTGATCGGGATCAATTCGGCGATCAGTTCGCGGGCGAGCAACATTGGCTTCGCTGTCCCGATCAATCAGGCGGTCGACATTCTGCCGCAGCTCAAGTCCACCGGGCATGTGTCGCGCGGATATATGGGCGTGTTCCTGACCGACGTGACGCCGGCGCTTCAGCGCTCGTTGAACCTGTCGACCGCGCGCGGGGCGCTGGTGCAGGACGTGACAAACGGATCCCCGGCGGAGCGTGCAGGTCTGCATACCTATGACGTCATTCTCGACGTCGAGGGACGCGACGTCGGCACGAACGAAGAGCTCATTCGCGAGATCTCGGCGCGGCAGCCGGGCACCACCACACGGCTCGGCGTTCTCCGCGACACGCGGCATCTCACCGTTCACGTCAAGCTCGCCGAGCGACCACTGCGCGAAGACACCGACCACGATGCCCTCGACAATCGCTCGCTGCCGCGAATTCCGGAGCCGGCGACGGCCGACGTCCCGCTCGGCCTGACCGTCCGCGACCTGATTGGACGGCTCGAGGTACCAGATTCGGTCCATGGCGTCATCGTGTCGCGAGTGGATCCAACCGGTGCGGCGTTTTCCGCATCGATCCGCCGCGGCTTTGTCATTATGGAGATCAACCGACGGGCGATTCGCTCGCTGACCGACTATCGGCGCGCGGTCGCGACGGCCAAGCCGGGCGACGTGCTCGCGTTGTACTGTTACGATCCAACCCTTCAGCAGCGAACGCTGATTACGGTGGCGGTGGAGTAACGCAGTTGCAGGGCGCGGGTCTTCAGACCGCGCCACATCGGACACATCTCGCTCATGAAATCCCGCATTCTGGTCATTGACGACGAGGCGGAGATCCGCCGATCGGTCCGCATGATTCTCGAGTACGAAGGCTACGAAGTGATCGAGGCGTCGAGCGGGCCCGAAGGTCTGACGCTCGCCGAGCGCGAGGCGCCCGATCTGGTGTTCCTTGATATCAAGATGCCAGGCATGGACGGCCTTGACGCGCTGCAGCGTATCAAGGCCGCCAACGACACCCTGCCGGTCGTAATCATTTCGGGACACGGCACGGTCAGCACGGCAGTCGAGGCGACGAAACTGGGCGCCTTCGATTTCATCGAGAAGCCGCTCGCCAGCGAACGTGTCCTCGTGACGATCCGCAATGCGCTGGATCAGACCCGGCTACGGGACGAAAACATCTCACTGAAGCGCGCCGTTGAAATCCGTCACCAGATGGTCGGTGAGTCTCCGGCGCTGCGACAGGTGTGGGATGCGATCAAGCGCGCCGCGCCCACCAATGCCACCGTGCTGCTCCTCGGTGAGAGCGGCTCCGGTAAAGAGCTCGTGGCGCGATCGATTCACCGCAACAGTCTGCGCAGCCGCGATCGTTTCGTGCAGGTGAATTGCGCGGCGATTCCGGAGGAGCTGATCGAATCGGAGCTGTTCGGGCACGAAAAGGGGTCGTTCACTGGCGCGACCGAGAAGCAGATCGGCAAGTTCGAACAGGCCGATCGCGGAACCATTTTTCTCGACGAAGTCGGAGATATGAGCGCGAAGACGCAGGCCAAGGTGCTGCGCGTGCTCCAGGAGGGGGAAGTCGAACGGCTTGGCTCGGCCAAAACGATCAAGGTCGACGTCCGCGTCATCGCCGCGACCAACAAGGATCTCGAAGCGGAAATCGAGAAGGGAAACTTTCGCGAGGATCTGTACTTCCGCTTGAGCGTCATTCCGATTCGTGTCCCGCCGTTGCGCGATCGCCGCGAAGACATCCCCGCTCTCGTGCGGCATTTCGCGGATCTCTTCAGCCGCGACAACAATCGGCGGCCGCCGCGATTCACTCCATCGGCGCTCGATCATCTTCAGCGCGCGCGATGGAAAGGCAATGTCCGCGAGCTGAAGAACACGGTCGAACGGCTCATTATCATGACGCCGGGGGAGGCGATCGACGTCGACGATCTGCGCGATATCGTCCGCCTTGAAGCCAAGGCGACTGGCGGCGATAATGAAAAGGAACGCCCCGGCACGCTGCGCGAGTTCAAGGAATCAGCCGAGCGGACCTTCCTGGTCGGCAAACTCCGCGAGAACAACTGGAATATTTCGAAGACGGCGGAAGTAATTGGGACTCCGCGCAGCAATCTGTACAAGAAGCTTGAGCAGTACGGCATCTCGCAGGAAGTGGATGGGTAGAGCCATGGTCAATGTTCAATGTTCAATGTTTAATGTCCAATGTTGATGTGAGAAACATTGAGCATTGAACATTGAGCATTGATCATTGAAAAAAACCGCCGCAGTGAACCAGACGATCGTCCGCCTTCGCTCGCTGCGCGAGCTACGGCGGGACAGGCCCGCAATTGAAGCTGCGGGCTTGCCGCGCCGAAGCGCGCGAAGCGCGCGGAGGCGGGAGGAAAGTCCGAACTCCGCAGGGCAGTGCGCCGGGTAACGCCCGGTCGGGGCAACCCGAAGGAAAGTGGCACAGAAAACACACAGCTGACGCCGGCGCAAGCCGGCAAGCAATGGTGAAAAGGTGCGGTAAGAGCGCACCGCGCCCGTGGCAACACGGGTGGCAGGCTAAACCCCGCACGGAGCAAGGCCAAATAGGGAAGCGCGATCAGAACGGCCCGTTCGAAGCTTCCGGGTAGGCCGCTTGATCCCGTCAGTGATGGCGGGGCTAGAGGAATGATCGTTACGCCAAGCTCGACGCCGAAAGGCGGAGAGCGTAGGCGAACAGAATTCGGCTTACGGTTCACTGCGGCGGCCTTACATACCAGCTTCCAGCTTCCAGCTTCCAGCTTCCAGCTTCCAGCTTCCAGCTTCCAGCTTCCAGCTTCCAGCGAATACCCTTCCTTATCCTTGGCGATGATAGGATTCGAACGGCAGCGCTTCATTTTTCGGAGGGCGTTAATGCGCAGGGCTGTTCTCCCGGTTCTCACCTTCCTCGCACTGGCACTGTCGGTCGTCGCGGCGCAGCAGCCGTCGCAGGCCCCCGGGCAACTCCGGCCGCGTCCAGGAACAGGACGAGAGCCCGAGTTCCCGCCGCCGACAATCACCGATTACAAACCCAAGTCGACGCTGGTTGTTCCTGAGCATCCCGTTCCTCGAGCGAAGTTTCCGGTGGTCGACATCCACGGCCACCCCCCTGCACTCGTCAATCCGCAAACGATTCAGACCGTGCTCGACGCCATGAATCAGTTGAACATCCAGGTGATGGTGCAGGCGAACGGCGTCTCCGGGGATCGGTTGAAACAGCAGCTCGACGCGATTGCCGCGAGCGGTCACAAGGATCGGTTTGTCGTGTTCACCAGTGTGAACTGGCGCGCAATCAAGCCGGGGTTCGGCGTCGCCGCCGCGCAGCAGCTCGAGGCGGACATCAAGGCGGGTGCCCTTGGTCTCGGAGAAATCGGCAAAGACCTCGGCATGCGGATCAACAATCCGGATGGGACCCGGTTGAAGCTCGATGATCCTGAGCTCGACCCGGTGTGGGACATGGCAGGTCAGTTGAATATTCCCGTCTTCATTCACACCGGCGAGCCGCAAGCGTTTTTCGAGCCGCTCGATTACACCAACGAACGGTGGCTCGAGCTGGCGCTGTTTCGCGATCGACGGCATCAGGAAGGCGTGCGCTTCGAGGAGTTGATGGCCGAGCGCGACCGCATGGTCAAGAAACACCCGAAAACAAAGTTCGTCCTCGCGCACATGGGATGGCACGCGAACAACCTGGCGCGGCTGGGCAAGATGTTCGACGAAATGCCGAACGCGTACGCGGAGGTCGGCGCGATTCTGTACGATCTTGGCCGGCAGCCGCGATTCGCACGGGAGTTCTTCGTCAAGTACCAGGATCGGATCCTGTTTGGGAAAGACAGCTTTCAGCCTGACGAGTATCCGTATTACTGGCGCGTGTTCGAAACGGCAGACGAATACTTCGACTATTACCGCGACTATCACGCCTTCTGGAAACTGTACGGCATGAGCCTGCCCGACGACGTTCTGAAAAAGCTGTACTACAAGAATGCGTTGGCGCTTGTTCCGGGCCTTCCCAAGGCTGGTTTTCCGAACTGAGCCATCGCAGCATGGATATTGCTAACGTATAACCCATGGCTCACTATCTCGTGACCGGCGGCGCCGGCTTCATTGGATCGCATCTCACCGAGGAACTTGTCCGGCGCGGCCATCGCGTCCGTGTTTCGGACTCACTCGTCACCGGAAAGCGCAGCAATCTCGATCACATCTCGGGGGTTGAATTCCTCGAGGGCGATTTGGCGGATCTGGCGTTCGCACGAGAATCGGTGAACGGTTGCGACTACGTCTTGCATCAGGCCGCCATCCCGTCGGTCCCGCGGTCGGTGCAGGACCCGATTACGTCGAACACGGCCAACGTCGATGCGACCCTCAACGTCCTGGTTGCGGCGCGCGACGCCGGGATAAAGCGCCTCGTATTCGCTGCGTCTTCCTCCGCGTATGGAGATACGCCGACTCTTCCGAAGCACGAGGGCATGCCGACCGGGCCGTTGTCGCCCTACGCGCTCCAGAAAGTGGTTGGCGAACAGTATCTTCAGATGTTCACGCGGCTGTATGGCCTGGAGACGGTCAGCATTCGCTACTTCAACGTGTTCGGTCCTCGTCAGGATCCCTCGTCTCCCTATTCCGGCGTGATTTCGGTTTTTGCCACCGCGTTGCTCGACAACCGCTCACCGAAGATCTACGGCGACGGCGAACAGACCCGCGATTTCACGTATGTCGCCAATGTCGTCGATGGCGTGCTCAGGGCCTGCGAGGCGCCGAAGGCGAGCGGCGAAATCATCAACGTGGCGACAGCCGGACGCGTCTCTCTCAACCGGCTGTTCTACGCCATGCGTGATGTTGTCGGCGGCACTCTTGAACCCACGTATGCTGAACCGCGTAAGGGCGACGTGCGCGACTCGCAGGCCGACATCCGTAAGGCGAAAGAGTTGCTCGGATACGAGCCGGTCGTCTCGTTTGAAGAGGGCATCTCGCGCACCATCGAGTGGTATCGTGCCGCGCGAGCCGGGGCAAGCGCATAAAGCGCGCGCGAGTACGCGGCTCGTCGAGCCACGGATGAACACCGATTAAAAGAGCCACGGATGAACACAGATCAAAGGGCCACGGATGAACACGGATCAAAAGAGCCACGGATGAACACCGATCAAAAGAGCCACGGATGAACACCGATTAACACGGATCCATGTTCTTCTGTGCTTCCCGCGAGCTTCCCGGCATTGTTCCGACTGCGAGGATGTTGCAGACGTTTCGCCCGCTGAATGCCGGCCGCCGAAGCTCATATACAATGCGTGCTCACCGCACTCGATGACTATTTCCCCCGGAACCCGTTTGGGTCCGTACGAAATCGTGTCGCTGCTCGGCGTGGGCGGCATGGGCGAAGTCTTCAAGGCCCGTGACACTCGATTGGACCGCACCGTCGCACTCAAAGTGCTGCCTGCTGCGTATGTCGCCGATAACGAGCGCAGGTTGCGCTTTGAGCGCGAAGCTCGGGCGATCTCCAGCCTGAATCACCCCCACATCTGCGCGCTTTACGATATTGGCAACCAGGACAGCGTGCCGTTCCTCGTCATGGAGCATCTGGAGGGAGAGACCCTGGAGGATCGTCTCCGCCGAGGCCCGCTGCCGCTCGAAGAGGCGCTACGTCAGGCCGTCGAGATCGCCGGCGCGCTCGATCAGGCCCATCGCCACGGCGTGATTCACCGCGATCTGAAGCCTGCCAATGTGATGTTGACCCGCAATGGCGTAAAGCTGCTGGATTTCGGACTCTCGAAGGTGCTGGAGCCGGCAGCGGCCGACGCTACCTCGTTGCCCACTGTATCGCAGGCTCTCACAGTGCAGGGGACGATCATGGGTACGTTTCAGTACATGGCCCCCGAGCAGCTCGAGGGAACCGACGCCGACGCGCGCAGCGATATTTTCGCGTTCGGAGTCGTGATGTACGAAATGGTCACGGCGAAGAAAGCATTTGAGGCCAGAAGCCAGGCGGGGCTGATTTCGGCGATCATGACCGCGGAGCCGCAGGCACTCTCGACGCTCCGGCCGATGGTGCCGCCCGTGTTGGAGCACCTGGTGAAGACATGCCTGGCGAAGGATCCGCAGGCGCGCTGGCAGACCGCTCACGACGTGCTGCTCCAGTTGACGTGGATCACCGAGACCACGCCACAGATGAGTGCGCACAAGCCTGTGGTGGCGCGTCGAAAACATCGAGAGCGGCTCGCTTGGGCGAGCGCGGCGGCGCTCTTGCTCGCGCTGGCGGCGATTTCCTGGATTCATTTCAGCCAGACACGCGCGAGCACTCGTCTCACTCGGTTCGTGATTCCGCAACCGGAGAATCTCAATTATGCACCGGGGTCGCCGCCCATCGTTTCTCCCGACGGCCGCACCATCGCAATGATCGGTCAGAATGCTGCAGGGCAGCGAGCCATCTGGCTGCGCCCGCTGGGCTCCTTGGAAGCCAACCCGGTTGCCGGAACTGAGGGCGTGGCAAGTTCCGCCTTCTGGTCGCCTGACAGCAGATATCTCGGTTTCTTCGCGGATGGAAAACTCCTCAAAATCGACGTTTCCGAGCCGTCTCCTGTATTACTTGCGAGCGCTGTGCGGGGACTGGGGGGGACGTGGAACCGCGCCGGCTTAATCGTGTTTGGAGGTTCCACAGCCGGTTTTCCCGGGCTCCGTAGCGTTTCCGACAGCGGCGGAGAAGTGAAGGTCGTGCTCTCCGCGGACAAGACGCGACAAGAATCCATCTTGGTCTGGCCGTCTTTCCTTCCCGACGGGCGCCATTTTCTCTATGACTCAATAAGCACCGATACCGCAAAATCAGGCATTCGCATCGGCTCTATTGATTCCGACCAGACACTGCCGCTGGTATCAGGCACTGGGCCCGCGTTCTATGTCTCCGACGGCTATGTCCTCTTCACACGGCAGAACACGGCGTTCGCGCTCCCGTTCGATGCCGGCAAGTTGCGCGGCACTGGCGACCCGATACCGGTGACTGGGGGAGTAGGACTCTGGAGCGGCCCGCCGGGCTCGACGCTCACGGTGTCGCAAGCTGGCGTGCTCGCGTACCGCAGCACGTCAGCCGCCGATACCCAGTTGACTGCATACGACCAATCGGGCAAGCGGCTCGGCGACGTGAGCTCCCCCGGGCCTTACCGCCAGGCCGCGCTCTCGCCGGACGGAAAGCGAGTCGTTCTTGAGCGCCTTAATCGCGCAACGAATAGCTGGGACCTTTGGTTGCTCGATCTGACCAGCCGCATCGAATCTCCCTTGACGTTCGATCCAGCCGACGATACCGATCCGGTCTGGTCGCCGGATGGTAAGCAGATCGCATTCGCTTCGCTCCGCCAGGGGCATCTCGACATCTATCGCAAAGTGATCGGAACTGCGAAGGATGAGCTCGTGTATGCCGATGTTGATCGCAAGGTGCCGGAGTGGTGGCTCAACGACGGCACGATCCTGTACACGACAAGCAACGGCAAGGACTATCACTTGATCGCGGCCGAGGGCGAACGCAAGCCCAAGCAAGTATTCCACGCCGATTTCAGCACCGACGAGCCGTGCGTCTCGCCCGATGGCCGCTGGATCGCATTCAGCTCCCTCGAGTCAGGCCGCGCGGAGGTTTACATCGCTGCGTTCCCCGGCTTTACGGACAAGCGTCAGGTCTCCAACAGCGGCGGTGTCCAGCCTCGCTGGCGCGGCGACGGCAAGCAGCTCTATTACCTGAGCCTCGGTGCCACAATGATGGCTCTTGACGTCAGTACGGAATCGGCCGTTCCACGTCAGCTCTTCGAAAAGCGTGGACGCGTCGATTCCTTTTTTTACGACCTCTATGGTGTTACTGCGGATGGCCAGAGATTCCTGGTACTGGACACGATGAAAGAGTTTCAGGCTCCCACCACCGTCATCCTCGACTGGCCTGCTCTCCTGCCGCCGCAGAGATAAGGTGATTCCTGCGATAAACACGGGTCGATGTTTTTCTGTGTTGTCAGCGACCTACGTATCATTGTTGTTCCGTGTTTTTCCGTGGCACACGTCTCCGTGTCGCTTGTTCTTCCGTGGAAATCTTCCGTTTTTTTCCGTGGCTCATCTCGACTCTTCGTTGGTGTGAACCGGCGGCGTCATCGATTGAACGCCGGTTACACGGTCAGACCGGTGTGATTTCGACCGCACAGTTCGTCTCGCCACACCTGAGTTTCCACATTCTGAAACATCGAAAACTCGCCCCTCCGGCTCCAAGTTCAGTGCTTTCCTAAAGTCTCGATCGTGCAATAGCTTCCGCGAACAACGGATGGTGGTGGCGCGGCGGCGCTGTCCTTGCCGTCATCACGATCGGCGCGGACGACCCGTTCCGTAACAAAGCGGCCCGACCTCACCGCTTGAAACCCGGGTACTGCCGCGCCTTTCACTTCTTCCTGGAGGACAGCAATGCGTCGAATTCTGATTGCGATGGTGATTCTTGCATCGATCGTGGTGGCTCCCTCGATCGCTTCGGCTCAGGCAGCCAAGGCGACTGCCAGTGCGGCCAAGCCGAAGGCCACCGCGTCGAGCCCCGTGAACCTCAACTCCGCCTCCGTCGCGCAACTCCAAACACTGCCAGGCATAGGCGGCAGCACTGCCCAGCGAATCGTCGAATACCGGCAGAAGAATGGGTCGTTCAAGAAGATTGAAGAGCTGATGAACGTCAAAGGGATCGGCGAAAAAAGCTTTCTCAAATTGAAGCCGCTGATCACTGTTGGCGTCGACAAAGGCGAGAGAGCGGAGAAGTAGGCGCCTCTTCGATGGCGTTCTACGGAGGACGATCGAAACGGCGCCTGCCGGACAGGTATACCGCGGCTCCCGGTTTTACGCTGATCGAGCTGCTGCTGGCGCTCGCGCTCACCGTGGTGCTCGTGGGTGTCGCAATACCCGTTGGTGGAGACGCGCTCGATGAGATGCGCACACGCGCGGCGGCTCGCTACCTGGCAGGACGGATCGCCGACAGCCGTTTCAGCGCGATCAATAGATCCCGTGCCATCGCGCTTCGCTTCGTTGCAGGAACTCCAGATTATCAGTTTGCCACCTACGTGGATGACAACGGAAATGGTGTGCGAACGGTCGACATTCAGAGCGGGACCGATCGTCTGCTCGGAGGATTGCGCCAGTTGGGAACTGATTTTCGCGGCGTTCACTTTGGGCTGACGCTCGACATCCCGGACCTGGACGGTGTGCGCAATACGAACACCGACGGAGTCCGCGTCGGCACCCCGAAGATTCTGACCATCAGCCCAGACGGAACCGCTACCTCCGGGACGCTGTACGTGCAGGGCACTCACGCGCAGTACGCAGTGCGCGTGCTTGGTGCAACGGCACGCACCCGTGTCCTCAAGTACGAGCCGGGTTCGCGATCGTGGGTCAGTTCGTAAAGGATCGTCGAGGCGACCCGCGCTACGGCTGGTCGCCAGACGATGTGTCGCAGGCGACGTTGCGGCCGGGTTGTGTGGTTCATGTTGTGGACCTCAGTGCCGGAGGCGCCCTGGTCCAGGCGAACCGTCCGCTGCGTCCTGGCGCTCGACTGCACTTTCATCTGGTCCTCCGTCAGCAATCGTTCGGACTGGTTGCGCATGTCTTACGGTGCGCGGTGTGGACTCTCGATCCGCGCGAAGGGATCACCTACCGCGGTGCGCTTCAATTCGAGACGCGATGCGAACTGTTTCGGGAAACGGAAACGCAAATCGGGTTCGCCATTCCCGCTACCACGGTCAAGGACGACAGCGAGCAGGGCATCGCATACCCGACAAACGATCGGATGCCCGAGATGGTTGCGAGCGGGAGCGCGAAATGACGAGGGTTCTGCATTTCACAGTCTTAGTCGAAGGTGGGAGCGGTCCACAACCGCACCCCAGTTTTGTTGGTCTTTTCGGTGACGTTGCCATCCACCGAAGCGCGAGGGCGCTGGAGGGAACGCGGGAGGCGACCGAGATAATCTGCTTATGCGGCGATCTCCCACGCTCTGACTCCTGCCATGTCCCTGTCATTTGCACGTCGACCTAATCAAGGTCTTACGGGAGCCCGCTTCCTTCGATAGGTCCCAGTCGCCGCACGAGTTGTGCACAGTTGTTACGAGCAGACCGGTTTGGCGTTATGCTGCGAGCCTCGCAACGTCGTCCGAGATATGCCGGGTGGGCTACTGGTACGTTAGCCCGCTGAGAGAAAGAACCGAAATGGCGACAAGATGAAGGCACCGATGCAGATCGAGACTGCGCGCCTTACTCTGCGGCAACCCGGGATAGACGATGCTGCCGCCATCTTCGAGCGCTACGCGAGCGATCCTGAAGTCACGCGATTCCTGGGCTGGCCGCGCCATCGAATGGTGGAGGACACGCGGGCCTTCTTGCGGTTCAGTGCGGAGGAATGGAAACGATGGCCAGCCGGGCCTTATCTGATTCTCTCGCGCGCCGACGGTCTATTGCTCGGTAGCACTGGACTCGGGTTTCAGACCTCACAAGAGGCCGTGACCGGGTACGTCCTGTCAGAAGACGCTTGGGGCAGGGGCTATGCAACCGAGGCGTTGGCGGCGGTGATCGAGGTGGCCAGTAGCACGGGCGTGGTCCGCTTGTCTGCGCTTTGCCATCCTGAACACAGTGCCTCCCGTCGGGTTCTGGAGAAGAATGGCTTCGTTCTGGACGACCCGCCGACACGACGTGCTCTGTTACGTACTGCCGCTTGAAGAGAAGAAAGGCGACGCGGGCTAACATCGGTATCTGGACTCCTCCCCGGCGCCGACAATCGAGAAGATTTCGTAAGGGCCGACACGGGTGCATGGGCGAGGTATATCGCGCACACGATACGGACCTGAAGCGGCAAAAGCTTGGGACGGCGCAACGGCTGCTGGGTTCTCTGCAATTCCGACGGTGATGTCGTCGCAAGTTGGTGCGCTTGGCCGGGTCGACGTGAATGCCCTTCATCGGTGCGAGATCGATCATCAGACCGCCATCGATCGTTCCTCGTCCACCGACGTTGTGACCGCCGCCGCGCGTGCACGCGCCGTGCTTCGTCGTCGCCGGCATCGGTCGGTTGGAGGAGCTGGCCGGTAAAGGTCGGCGCGAGCTGGTCGAGGGTCATGGTTGAAGGCATGGTTGGTACTCCAGATAAGGAACATCGAAATCCTAGGAAAATCCTAGGAACGCAGAGTCGTTTTTCCTTGACAATCTCAGCCGCGCCGGAGGCTCTTCTTCGGCGTCAGTCCTACCGTGGAGGCGCTATGTTTCGCAGAATCTTTTTCACAGGGTTCCTCCTCGCGGCGTTGGTACTCTCAGATCGAAATCTATCGGCGTGCGGTGACAAGTTCCTGGTGCTTGGGCGATCGGTCGGCTATCAGAGCCTGCTGAAAGCATCCAAGCCAGGGACGATCGTTCTCTACAACACGGCAAGTCTGCCGAAGTCATTCAGCAACGGCGGTGGGTTCGATTTGCTGATGAACGTCGCCGGTCACCAATTGCGCACAGTGTCTGATCGCGCATCGCTGGAAAAAGCTCTTGCCGGTGGAAAAATCGATTTGGTGCTGGCCGATACGGTGACCAGTCGCCAGATTAGTGCCTCTGTAAATACATCATCGACCGCGGTCGTTGTGCCCATCGTCATGAACAAGAACAGCTCGGAGCGCGCCGTCTTCGAGAAAGAGTTCGGCTGCATGTTGCGCCTTCCCGCCGACGCGCGAAAGGTGATCGATGCCCTCGATCGCGCGATGAAGCTTCGCGCCAAGCGGTTTGCGGCACACGCTGCGTGAGGTTGAGCAGTGAAGAACGCATTTCTCGTCGCTGCTGCGATCAGTTTAGGCACCGCCGCTCCAGCAAACGCACAGGCGTGGCTTCCTGGAGCGGGACAGGGAGCGGTATCGGTGCTGTTTCAGGACATGGCCGTGCGGCAGCATCTTTACTCAGACGGAAAACCGATCGACGCCGGGCACATCGATTCGCACAACCTCATGCTCGACCTGACGTATGGCGTCACCGATAAAGTCGCCGTCAGTCTCAGTCTGCCTTTTGTGTCTGCGCGCTACAAAGGTGTGAATGCCCATCCGGGATCACTTCTGGATGATGGTTCCTCTCATGGAACATTCCAGGATTTTCGGCTCAGCGCGCGCTATGGACTGGTCGCTGGCGGGACAGCCGTGACGCCATTCGCTGATCTCATTGTGCCGAGTCACGCGTATGACTCCTACGGTCACGCGGCACCGGGACGTGACTTGACGGAACTGCAGCTCGGTATCAGCGCGGGACACGTGATAACACGGGGGCTACCGGGGATGTTCGTGCAGGCGCGCTACTCGTATGGATTTACCCAGCGGACCCTGGGGCGCTATCACGACCGCAGCAATCTTGATGCGGAAGTTGGCTATTTCATCAATCCGCGACTGAGGGTTTCTGGATTAACGGCCACTCAGTACACGCACGGCGGCGTTCTCTTTACTCAACAATTCCCCCGGGATATTTGCGGCATTCCAGACGATGAAAAACCGACTGCAGCGCGGCTGCTCGCCTGTCCAACGTTCATGCACCACGATCAGCTCGCGCGCGCTAACCTGGTCGATGTCGGGGCGGGCGCGCAGTTTTCTATCACGCGACGCCTTGATCTTTACGGGTCGTACATGACGACGGTCTTTGGTGAGAGCGTTCACTCCTTGCACCACGGAATCTCTATCGGCCTGTCGTGGGGCCTCGGAAAGAGCCGCCCTCCGATGCCTGGTCTCGACGACGAGACTGGACTGACACTTGCGAAGTGCCTTTGTGAAAAGGGGAAGACGCCGTAATACAGCTATCTGCGACCGATCGGTATCGCCTTGAAGCCGTCGTCGGAGCCGGCGGAATGGGAGAGGTGTATCGCGGCACCGACACCCTGCTTGAGCGTGCGGTCGCAATCAAGTTCCTGACCAGAAACAGCGCGGCACACAGCGTACCAGAACAACTTCTCAACGAGGCTCGAAGCGCGTCCGCGCTCAGCCATCCGAACGTCTGCACGATCTACGAGGTCAGCGAATCCGACGGTCGGCCCTGCATCGTCATGGAGTACGTCGAGGGCCGGCCGCTTTCGTCGATCATTCCTCCTGGCGTCGGCTTGCCGACTGATACGACGGTTTCCTACGGCATGCAAATCGCCGACGCGCTTGCGCACGCGCACGACGCCGGCGTCATCCATCGCGATCTCAAGTGCGTGAACATCATCGTGACACCGCAGCAGCGGGTGAAAGTTCTGGACTTCGGGTTGGCCGTACAGGAAACAGATCAGGGAGTCGACGACGAGACGTCGACGGTTGATGATTGGCGATCGGGTTCAGAGCCGGGTACGCCAGGAACCCTGCGTTATCTAGCTCCCGAGGTCTTGAGAGGAGAGCGCGCCGATAGGCAAAGCGACATCTGGGCACTCGGGGCTGTGCTTTACGAGATGGCTGCTGGCAAACGCCCCTTCAACGGGCGAACGGCGC
>Ga0310897_10000131_pt1 | contig 14076 bp, 9 predicted proteins | sample C8D2metaG_FD_203913 | JGI IMG/M metagenome (GOLD analysis project Ga0310897, IMG submission 203913) | Lab incubated soil microbial communities from West Virginia University Organic Research Farm, Morgantown, WV, United States - C0D1 | ecosystem: Environmental > Terrestrial > Soil > Agricultural...
GGCATCCAGCAATACCCGTACCGTGCGGATCGAATGGGGCGACTGCGATCCCGCCGGAATCATCTTCTATCCGCGCTACTTCGAGATCTTCGATGCCTCGACCGCGCTGCTGTTCGAGCGCAGGCTCGGAATGACCAAATTCGAAATGCTCAAGGATCTCGAGTTCGGCGGCTTCCCGCTCGTGCGCACACGGGCGCGGTTCCTGAGGCCGACGCGCTTCGGGGATGACGTGACGGTCAAGAGCACCATTTCATTTGGCCATTCCAGCTTCGACGTGGAGCATCAGTTGAGCCTGAACGGCGAAACCTGCGTCGAGTGCTCGGAAAAGCGCGTGTGGGTGATCCGCGATGGGAGCGGCCGGCTCAAGTCGCATCCGGTCCCAGCTGCCGTGCTGGACAAGTTCCAGGGATGATCTTCGGCGTAATCTAGCCGAGCTCCGCCGCAATTTTCTTCAGAATCTGAATAAACCGCTTGCGATCCCGTTCACCGATCACCCGGTCGAGATTGCGCTCGTGCCGCCTTGCGCAACGCGTCAGCATGGTGAGGACCTTTTTTCCGGAGGGCGTCAGATTCAGCCGATAGGTGCGCCGGTCGCTGTCCATGCGTTTGCGCTCGACCAGCCCACGCTTCACCAGATCCTCGACGACCGGCGTAAGGCTGGACTTGTCGCGGCCATTGGCGAGCGACAGCTCCGTTTGGCTGATGCCGGGATTGCGCGCGATCAATGTCAGAGTGGCAAACCGGCCCGGGCTTTCGCCGACCTCCTGCGAAAGGAGGGAGAACGCCTGAAAGGCAGCCTCCTGCGCCATGCGCAGGTTGAAACCGACCCAATGCGCGAGCGGACCAAAATTGACCGATAAGCCAATGGCTTCGCCATTCCTGCCACGCCGGCGCCCTCCTGTGCCGTTTGTGCGGCTCGAGCCATTCGTTCCGTGCACCGCGTCGATCCTTTCCACGGCCAGCATTTAGTTGGGTGTCAAACTATGCGCTTTACAACGTCGCTGGCATTCGGCTGAATATTGCAAAAAGTTGGCGACCTAACCAACACCCAACCCTCAAGGGAGGAACCTATGAAACTCCGTTTCGCCGGATGTGTCTACGCTGCCGCCTTGCTGGTTGGCGGCGCGACCGGCGCGCTCGCACAAGACAAAACTTTCGAACTCAAGTTGTCGCATTGGGTACCGCCATCGCATCCGCTGCAGAAAGCGCTGGAAGAATGGGGCGCCTCGGTCGAGAAAGATTCCGGCGGCACGATCAAATACAAGGTTTATCCGGCTCAGCAGCTCGGCAAGGCGTTCGACCATTACGACATGGCGCGCGACGGTATCGCCGATCTCACCTACATCAATCCCGGCTATCAGCCCGGCCGCTTCCCGATCATCGGCGCCGGCGAGTTGCCGTTCCTCATGACGAACGCCAAGGGCGGCACGCAGGCTCTCGACGCGTGGTACCGCAAATATGCCGACAAAGAGATGAAGGACGTGAAGTTCTGCCTCGCGTTCGTGCACGACCCCGGCGCGTTCCATTCGCGTTCGAAGAAAATCGTCGTTCCCGGCGACATCAAGGGCATGAAAGTCCGTCCGGCGCATGCAACCATGGCGACTTTTGTCACTATGCTCGGCGGCACCAACGTGCAAGCAGCCGCGCCGGAAGTCCGCGACATTCTCGAGAAAGGTGTCGCGGATGCGGTGACGTTCCCCTGGGGCTCGGTGCCATTGTTCGGAATCGACAAGGTGACCAAGTATCACCTCGACATGCCGCTTTACGTCACGACGTTTGCCTTTGTGTTCAACAAGGCGAAATACAATGAGATGTCGGCGACGCAGAAGAAGGTGATCGACAACCACTGCACGCCGCAATGGGCGCTGAAAGTGGCGGCGCCGTGGGCGGATTTCGAGCATGCCGGCATTGCGAAGATAAAGGCCGAGGCAGGTCACGAAGTCTACGAACCGAGCGCGGCGCAGGTCGCTGAGTGGAAGAAGGCGGCCGAGCCGCTGGAGAAGACCTGGGCGGATAACGTCAGGAAGACGGGCGGCGATCCAGACGCCATCATGAAAGAGCTCAAGGCGCAGTTGGCGAAAGACAAAGCAGCGTACTGAGCCTCGTTGAAAGCCGAGGGAGGCGGCGGCGGCATCTGCTGCCGCCGCCCTGATTTGAACCACACGCGGGGGATTCCGTCGTGAAACGCGTCTATATGGATCGTTTCATCGACACCATCGAATGGGTGGCGGCATTTTTTGTCGGCATCGTCGCCGCCAATATTTTCCTGCAGGTCCTGCTTCGCAACCTGTTCACCTACTCGATCCCGGATTCCTATGATTTCGGGCGGCTGATGCTCGGCATCCTGATTTTCTGGGGTATCGCCGCAACGTCCTATCGCGGGACGCACATCACAGTCGATCTGGTGTGGGGCAATGTCGGCCCGCGATATCAGCGGATGATCGACGTTTTCGCAACGCTGGTGCTGCTGTTCGTCGTCACGGTGCAGACCTACACACTTTTCGACAAGGTGGTGACCACACGCAGCGATAATGTGCTCACCTTCGACCTTCGCTTGCCGACCTGGCCGTTCTTCATGATCGCATGGCTCGGCGACGTTTCGGCTGTGCTGCTGATCGCGGTGCGCACGTATCGCCTCATCTTCCATCCCGACTACATGGTCGATCCGGCCGTGCAGAAAGAGATCAGGCCGGTCGAATAGCGATGAGCACCGACACCGTCGCCATTCTCGGGTTCGTCGCGTTGTTCGGGCTGATGCTCCTGCGTGTGCCGGTCGGCATGGCGATGGGCTTGGTCGGGATTACGGGCTTCAGTTATCTCGTCGGTGGCGCACCGGCGCTCAAGCTGGTCGGGCAGACCTCCATGCGCACGGTCACCGACTACACATTCGGCGTCATTCCGATGTTCCTTCTGATGGGCGCCTTCGTCACCAGCTCCGGCATGAGCCGTGAGCTTTTCCGCACAGCAAATAATTTTGTCGGCCATCTTCGCGGCGGGCTTGGCATTGCTACCGTCGCCGCTTGCGGCGGATTTGCAGCGATCTGCGGCAGCTCGGTTGCGACCGCGGCCACGTTTTCGACTGTCGCCTATCCCGAAATGCGTCGTTACGGCTACCCGCAAAGCTTTGCTACCGGCGTGATCGCGGCCGGCGGCACGCTCGGCGCCATGCTGCCGCCGTCAACCGTGCTCGCGGTCTACGGCATCATCACCGAGCAGGACATCGGCAAACTGTTCATCGCCGGCATCATTCCCGGCCTGCTGGCGATCTGCATGTACATGATCACAATCGCCATCATCGGCTGGGTCAAGCCGGGTTTCCTGCCCGCCGGCAGGCCAACACCGTGGAACGAGCGCCTTGCCGCGCTGAAAGACATCTGGGCGCCCCTCCTGTTGTTTATCTTCGTGATTGGCGGGCTTTACGGGTTGCCGTTTCTGCCGCGTTTCACGCCGACAGAAGCCGGCGGCGTTGGCGCCAGCGGCGCGTTCCTCATCGGCGTGCTGAGCGGGCGGCTCAACAAGGACGGCATACTGACGTCGCTGCTGCAGGCGACCCGCACCGCAGCCGCCGTGTTCACGGTGCTGATCGGCGCGCTGCTGTTCGGCTACTTCCTTACCATCACGCAGACGCCGCAGAAGGTGACCGAGTTCCTCACAGCTCTTGGGTTGGGAAAATACGGCGTGCTGGCGCTCATCATGCTGATGTACCTGCTGCTCGGCTGCCTGATGGACGCCATGGCGATGATCATTCTCACCATTCCCATCATCTTCCCCGTCATCATCCACCTTGGCTTCGATCCGATCTGGTTCGGCGTGATCATCGTCATGACGGTCGAGCTCGGCCTCATCCACCCGCCGGTCGGGATGAACGTGTTCGTGATAAAAAGCGTGGTGAAAGACGTGAGTTTCACGACCATCTTCAAGGGCGTCATCCCGTTTATCATTACCGACTTGATTCGCCTGGTGATTTTGATCGCATTCCCGATCCTTGCTTTGTGGCTGCCCTCCCGCATGTAGGGGAAGCGTGCTATATAGTTTGGGTCCCAACTATCTGGCCAAGGCCTGAGAATGGAACGCTCGTTCAAGAAGGAAGTGCAGGCGCTCAAGCTTGGTGACGGGGAAACCTTCCACGGCGAAGGCATCCTCGCAGTCACCAAGGCGCTGCTGCAGTCCGGCGTCTCCTATGTCGGCGGCTATCAGGGCGCGCCGGTGTCGCACCTGCTCGACGTTCTTGTCGATGCGGAAGACATCATGTCCGAGCTCGGCGTGCATCTGGAGACCTGCTCGAACGAAGCGTCGGCCGCGGCGATGCTGGGCGCTTCCATCAATTATCCGCTGCGCGGTGCGGTGACATGGAAGTCGATCGTTGGCACCAACGTCGCCGCCGACGCGTTGTCCAACCTTGCCTCGCCCGGCGTCATCGGCGGCGCCATGATCATTCTCGGCGAGGATTACGGAGAAGGCGCCAGCGTCATCCAGGAACGCTCTTATGCCTATGCGCTGAAATCCTCGATGTGGCTGCTCGATCCGCGGCCGGATCTTCCATCGATCGTTCACACGGTCGAGAAGGGCTTCGAGCTGTCCGAGGCGAGCCACGCGCCGGTGATGCTGGAGCTGCGCATCCGTGCCTGCCACGCGACCGGCGAATTTACGGCGAAGAGCAATCGCAAGGGCGTCGTATCCGGTCTCGACAAGTTGCAAGGGCCGCCACGGTTCGAATACGGCCGGCTCGCGCATCCGCCGGTGATCTTTACGCAGGAGCGCCTGAAGGTTGAAGAGCGGCTGCCGGCGGCACGCGCTTTCATCCGCGAACACAAGCTCAACGAGACGATTACCGGCAATTTGAACGACGTCGGCATTATCGTCATGGGTGGGCTCACCAACAGCGTGCTGCGCGCGCTCGAGCGCATGGGGCTCGCCGACGTTTTCGGCGCCTCCCGTGTCCCGATCCTCGTCCTCAACGTCGTCTATCCGCTGGTGCCGGAAGAGCTGCGCGCGTTCTGCACGGGCAAGAGCGCCGTGCTGGTCGTTGAGGAAGGTTATCCCGACTATATCGAGCAGGCCGTCAACGTCGAACTGCGCCGGGCGGACATCAATACCCGCGTGCTCGGCAAAGGGCTGCTGCCGAACGCCGGAGAATATGCCTCTGATGTGCTGCTCGAAGGTCTGGCTGCTTTTTTGCAGGAAACGAGGCCGAAAGGCATCGATGCCGATGCCATCGCGAAGGCCGCGCGCGGTCTGACCGCCCACAAGGCAATTGCTGCGGCCGCGCTCGGTCCTTTGCCGCCTCGCCCGCCGGCATTCTGCACCGGCTGTCCGGAGCGGCCAGTCTTTTCGGCAATCAAGCTGATGCAGCGCGAGCTTGGCCCGACGCATATCAGTGCCGACATCGGTTGCCACTCCTTTGCGACGTTCGCGCCGTTCTCGCTCGGCAACTCGATCCTCGGCTACGGCATGTCGCTCGCAAGCGCCGCAGCGGTCACGCCCAACATGGAAAGGCGCCCGATCGCGGTCATGGGCGACGGCGGATTCTGGCATAACGGATTGATCACCGGCGTCGCATCCAATCTTTTCAACAAAGGCGACGGCGTTCTGATCGTGATGCAGAACGGCTATGCGTCGGCGACCGGCCAGCAATACATCCCGTCAAGCACGGCCAGCAAGGAAGGCCCGGCACCCGGCATGGGCATCGAGCAGACTTTGCGCGCGATGGGCGTGAAATGGCTGCGTACGGTCCGCACCTACAACGTCAGCGCGATGGTGAAGACGCTGAAAGAGGCGATGAAAACCGCGGAACGCGGCCTGAAAGTCATCATCGCGGACGGCGAATGCCAGCTCGCGCGCCAGCGCCGCGTGCGCGTGGAAGATGCCGAGAAGCTCAAGCGCGGCGAGCGCGTCACGCGCACGCGCTATGGAGTCGATGATGAAATTTGCACAGGCGATCATTCGTGCATCCGCCTGTCCGGCTGTCCCTCGCTGACGGTGAAGCCCTCGCCCGATCCGTTGCGGACGGATCCGGTGGCCACGGTCATCGAAAGCTGCGTCGGTTGCGGATTGTGCGGCGAGGTCGCGCATGCCGCGGTCTTGTGCCCGTCGTTTTATCGTGCCGAGATAATTCGCAATGCGACCTGGCGCGACCGGTTTAAACACCGGCTACGGCAGAGGGTGATCGGCTGGTTCGGCGGTTATGCCGGCGAGGGCGCAGCATGACTTCGACGCGCCCGATAACGATGCTGATCGCCGCCCTTGGCGGCGAAGGCGGGGGCGTGCTGACGCAATGGATCGTGTCGGCGGCGGCACAAGCCGGTTTCCCGGTGCAGAGCACCTCTATTCCGGGCGTCGCACAGCGGACCGGCGCCACGACCTACTATGTTGAAATCCTTCCGACCAGGATCGCAGACCTCAACGGCAAGCGCCCCGTGCTCGCGCTGACGCCCGGCGTCGGCGATGTCGACATCGCGGTGGCAAGCGAATTGCTGGAATCGGGCCGCACGGTCGCGAATGGCTTCGTCACGCCGGACCGCACGCACGTCATCAGCTCACTGAGCCGCTTCTATGCGATGGATGAAAAGATCGCGATGGGTGATGGACGCTTCGATCAGGACAAGCTTATCAAGCTAATCAACGAGCATGCGAAAGACGCTCTCCTCGTCGACATGGACGCACTGGCAAAACAAAGCGGCTCGATCATCAATGCGGTGATGCTCGGCGCTATCGCCGGCTGCGGACGGCTGCCGCTCAGGCTCGAGCAATTCGAGACGGCCATTCGCGAGGATGGTAAGGCGGTCGACAGCAATCTGAAAGGCTTCCGTGCCGGCTACGATGCCGCTCGCGCGAAACTTCAGCCTGCGAAGCCTTCAGAGAAAAAGAAGAAGGCCGCCGCAACGCCGGCATTCGTCGAGCACGAGGTGGCACGTACATTTCCCGCCATCGCACAGGCGGTCGGGCTCGAAGGCATACGACGCCTTATCAACTACCAGAATGTCGCCTACGGCCGGATTTATCTCGATCGCCTGAGGCCTGTCATCGCGGACGACCAGGCGACTGGCGCGCAAGGCAGATTATTGAAAGAAGTCGCGCGCCACCTCGCTGTGCGCATGTCGTACGAGGATGTCGTCCGTGTTGCGCAGGCAAAGATCGCGCCGGCCCGCATGCAGCGCATTGCGCGCGAGGAGCTGCGCGCGAATGGCGAACCCTTTTCCGTTCACGACTTTCTCAAGCCCGGCATCGAAGAACTTTGCCAATTGCTTCCGTCGTTCCTGGCGCGGCCCATCCTGCAAATGGCGGAGCGCAAAGGATGGCTTGGCCGGGTTTATTTCGGGATGGAGATCAATTCCACATCGATCAGCGGCTACCTGCGCTTCTGGCTGCTCGCCAAGCTCCGCGCCCTGCGGCCCTATGGTCATCGCTACAAGCAGGAACAGCAACAAATCGACGACTGGCTCCGGCTGATCCGCGAGGCGGCGAAACAGTCCGCCGAGCTGGCACTGGAAGTCGCCGAGTGCGCACGGCTGATAAAGGGCTATGGCGACACGCATTCGCGCGGGCTCGCCAACTATCGCGCCATCGAGGCGCGCGTGATCCGCCCCGCTTTGGCGGGCCAGATCCCCATTTCGCGTGCAGCTGACGCCGTCGCCAGCGCACGCACCGCGGCTTTGGTCGACCCGGACGGTGAAAGCCTCACCAAGTGTCTCGCGGAAATCGACGGTCAGCCTGCGCTGCGGATCGCTGCCGAGTAATTTGCAGGGCTGGGGCGCAAGCGCGTCCGTTGTCAGTCTTTCCTCCGTCGAGTAAAACCGGGCCCACAAAACAAACGATAATCACGTCCGCGGGAACCGGACGTTTGAGGGGCGGAAATGGCCGCGACACCGACGGGACAACGGCCAACGATCGCCGCCGAAGCTTTTCTGCGCGCACTCGCCGACCACGGCACGGACTATTTTTTCGTCAATCCGGGCACCGACTTTCCGCCGATCGTCGAAGCTTTCAGCCGCGCCAAGAAAACCAATGCCAAGGTCCCGAAACCTATTCTGGTACCTCACGAGAATCTTGCCGTCGGGATGGCGCATGGCGCCTATATGATGACGGGCCGCCCGCAGGCGGTCATGGTGCACGTCAATGTCGGCACCGCGAACACGATCAACAACCTGACAAATTTGTCGCGCGACCGCGTTCCCCTGATCCTGGCTGCCGGACGTACGCCGATCACCGAGAAAGGCACATTCGGCTCGCGCTCACGTCCGATCCACTGGGCGCAGGAAATGTTCGATCAGGCTGGCATGGTTCGTGAGCTCGTGAAGTGGGATTACGAACTGCGCGTGCCGGGACAGATCGGCGATGTCGTGGCGCGCGGCGTCGAAGTCGCCATGGCGCATCCACGCGGACCGATTTATCTGGTGCTGCCCCGCGAACCGCTTGCGGCTGCGTTGCCGGAGCCGGTTGGACCTACGAAACCACGGCCGCAAGCGGCCGCGGCCTATCCCGATCCGCGGACGATCGCGACACTGGCGGAATGGATTGCAGCTGCCGAGCGTCCGCTCATCATCACGTCGACCTTGCCTGCCGAAGCGGTGCCGCAACTCGAGCGTCTCGCCGAGCGTTGCGCCATCCCTGTCGTCACGCACAACCCGCGCTCGGTGTGCCTGCCTTCGAGCCATTCCATGCATTTCGGATTCGAGCCCGGTACCCTGCTTACCGATGCCGACCTCGTCATCGCGCTCGAGTCTGACGTGCCCTGGATTCCGCATCTGCAGCATCCGCCCGGTGGCTGCCGTGTCGCGCATGTCGGTGAAGATCCGTTCTATGTGCGCTATCCGATGCGGAGCTTCCCAAGCGATCTCGCCTTGCAGGCCGGCCCTGCACAGGCTCTCGATGCACTTGTGCGCGCCGTCGAGCCGCGCCTGCAGATGGCGGACGCGCGCATCGCGGCGCGCCGCGCGCGCCTGACCGAGCGCATGCGGACGCGGCGCGCGCAATTGGCGAAGGATTCAACGGCGGGCACGACGATTTCGCCGGAATATCTGTCGCGCGTCATCGGCGAAACAGTCGGCAAGGACGCCATCATCATCAACGAATACCCGCTGCGGCCGGACCATTGCGCGCGCGAAAAGCCAAGCACGTTCTTCGCGCTTGGACCTGCGGGCGGACTCGGATGGGGATTCGGCGCAGCGCTCGGAGCAAAGCTCGCAGCGCCCGACAAATTCGTGGTCGCGACTCTTGGCGACGGCTCCTACATGTTCGCCAATCCGATGGTCGGACATTGGGTATCTGCCGTCCAGAATCTGCCAATCCTGACGATCGTATTCAACAACAGCCGCTACGGCGCCGTGCGCCGCGCCACGCTGTCGATGTTCAAGGATGGCGTGGCAGGCGAGAACGATGGCCGCACGCTTGCCGACCTCGACCCGTCACCGCCGTTCGAGGAAATGGCCCGTGCACAAGGCGCCCATGCCGAGCGCGTGGAAAAGCCCGCCGACCTGCCTGAGGCCCTTTCACGCGCGCACAACGCCGTCATTAATGAAAAGCGGCAGGCGATGCTCAACGTTATTACCCCCTATTGAACGGATTCAGTATCCAGAAAGTTCGAAGTCACGGAGAACGAGTACATGCGCATCGATGCCTATACCCATTTCATCCCGGAAAAATACTTCAACAAGATCGTGGAAAGCGGCCATGCCGACATCGGCAAGCGCGTGCGCGAGATACCGTGCATCCATGATCTCGATATCCGCCGCAAGATCGTCGACGGATTCAAGGACTATGCGCAGATCCTTTCCTATCCGATGCCGCCGCTGGAGGTCATGACCAAGGGCGACGGCAAGCTGACGGAGGAATACACCCAGCTCGTGAACGACGGCTTCGCCGAGATCTGCCGGAAATATCCCGATCAGTTTCCCGGCTGGGTCGGACAGGCGGCGCTGATCGCGCCCGATGGCGGCGTGCGCGAGGCCGAACGCGCGCTCAAGAACGGCGCGCTCGGCGTGCAAATCTACACCAACATCGCCGGCAAGCCGCTCGACGATCCGGCGTTCGAGCCGTTCTTCGAGGCGATGAACAAGTCTGGCAAGCCGGTCTGGATGCATCCGGCGCGCGCCGCCAATTTCCCCGACTATCTCACCGAGAAGAAATCAAAGTACGAGATTTGGTGGACTTTCGGCTGGTCCTACGAAACCGCAGCGGCGATGGCCCGGCTCGTCTTCTCGGGCATCATGGACAAGTATCCGAACCTGAAGATCATCACGCACCATTTCGGCGGCATCGTGCCGATGCTGGAAGGCCGCATCGGGCCCGGTTGGGACCAGCTCGGCGCGCGCACATCGGACGAAGATCTGAGCGTAATTTTGAAGCGGCTGAAGAAGCGGCCACTCGATTACTTCAAGCACACGTTCTACGCCGACACGGCCGTGTTCGGCGGCGTTCCGGCGACGCATGCCGGTTTTGCGTTCTACGATCTCGACAAGATCGTGTTTGCGTCCGACTGCCCCTTCGATCCCGAAAAGGGGACCATGTATACGCGCGAAACCCTGCGCATTATCGAAGGCATTGATATGCCGGCAGCCGACAAGGAAAAAATCTGGCACGGCAATCTCGAACGCATTACGGGCGTGAAGTTCAAAGGTTAGTCGACGAGATCGTTTCTCCGTTCGTCTCCGCGCAGGCGGAGATCCAGCAAACGCATCGATCATGTGCTGAATTCCCGCTTGCGCAGGAATGAACGGATTTGTGGATTTGGTCCCGATTCACCGGCCGAGTGCCGGGATCACAACGAACAAGTCAGATCAGAACTGCCAGTTGATCACGCCTTTGAATGCGTGGGTCTGTGCATGCGCGGCCAGCTCGCCCTGGTAGAAAGCCCCCAGCCTGGCCTGCGGGCTGAAGCGCCAGTCGAAGCCCGTTTCGATGAACGCCGTGTTGCGGGCAATCGGCACGCCGGCAACCGAGAACGCCGTGCCCGTGCCCTGGAAAGCGAGCCCCGCAACCGGCGTCACATCGCCGAAGGCATATTGCCATTGCACCGAGGCGCGCGGCACCAGCGCCGTGCCATTGGCGAGCGGCAGCACAGTGGCGGCACGAAAGCCGAGGAAGGAATATCCGATGTTCTCATGCGCGCTCGCGCCCGACAGCACTGCGGCGCCGCCACTTTCCTGGAACGCGCCATCGCGCACATGCACGTAAGCAAGCCCCGCGAGCGGCTCGACCGCCACATGACCAAACGCCATGCCGTAGCCGATTTCGCCGAACACCTGCCCGACATTGCCGTGAAAGCTTGCCCTGGTCTGGTCGGAAAAGCCGGGAAAGAAGACGCCGCGGCTCACATCGATGCTGTCGAACGAGTAAGACGCGCCGCCGCGCACATTGAGCGCACCGAGCTTGCCGCCGGTATAGGCGCCAATCTGTACGCTGTCGATGCCGGCGCTGCTCGCCCGCGCGTCGGCATTAAGATCCGAGCGCATATAGCCCGCCACAAAGCCGGCGCGCAGCGTCTCGCCGAAGCGCGCATCGACGCCGGAGAGGAAGCCGCCGAACCGGCTTTTCACCGAGGCGGCATTGCCATCGCTGTCGGTGTGGCCCCAGCCGCCGAGACCCTGCACCCAGAAAGTCAAATCGCGTGACCGCTCGCCTGTGCGCATCGGCGCCTTGCCCAGGACCGCCGACCTGATATCCGCGGCATAGGCCGCGTTGGCATTGCCCCCTGCATAAGCCAGTTCCGGCCCGCCGAAGCTGAGCGCGCCAAGTTCGCCGACATAGCCTGCGTAAGATGCCTGGCGCAGCCGGCCGAGCATGGCGCTGCGGGCGAACTGCGTCTCGCCGGCCTGCATATTATGCACACTGCCGAAGACTTCGCTGGAGAGTGCATCGAAGGCCTGCCGCGCGCCGTCGATGGTCTGATTCAGGATCGCAATCACGAGCGGATTGGAGACCGCGCCGCCATTGAGAGCCGTCGCAACGGCAGTTTGATTCTGCGTTTGCGCGACCGTGGCAAATCCGCCGCCACCCGTACCGCTGGCACCTGTCCCGCCGCCGCTGCAGTTAATCCCGAGATTACAGGTAAGCGTCAGGAATACATTGTTGGGGTCATAGCTAAGAGTAGGCGTGAGAAAAGCCAGGTTGCTCGTGACACCGCTGAAAGTGGTGCCGCCCAAACCACCGCTGGCGCTCAGGATCAAATATTGGGTCGAAGGCTGATAGGTGCCGTTCTGCGCCAGCACGTTCACCGTGCCGCCCGACAAGTTGGCCTTGCTTGCTGGTCCGTTGACGAGCGAAAGCAAATCGCTCTGTCCCGCGGCATTGACATTGACCTTAAAAAACGAGCCGGGTGCAAAGCCGACACTTCCGCTGACCTTCAGCGTGCTGAACGCAGCGATCGCGCCCGGCGCCACCGCAGCACCGAGATTCGCCGTGACATCGCCGAACACTGTGCCCTTGCCTGCCAGTGTGGCACCCGAGTTTATAACGATCGGGCTGGTGAGCGTGTTGTCGACCGCGAGCGTTCCGCTGGTGATCGTGGTCGAGCCGATGGTGGAATCGCTATTCCACACCCACGGGCCGCCGCTTGCCCGCACATCGAGAACATCGAAGTTCTGAAAAAGGTTATTGGCGGTGCCATGGCCCTCAAGGATGAGGTTGTTGGCCGCGCCGGCGCGGAAACTGCCAATCGCATCGCCGTTCAGCACGGACCCGGTTTGCAGGGTCAGCGTATTGGTGCCGGTGCCGTCAAATAGCACCGATATACCGCCGGTCCCGGTGATCTCTCCGGCGTTGGTGACAGTGCCGGCGAAGCCTCCGATAACAATCCCGGTGCTGCCGCTGATCACTCCGCCTGCCTGGTTGTTGACAGTTCCTCCCTTGCCGAGATTGATCGCGTCCGTATTGCCAGTGATCGTGCCCGCGTTGGAGACAGTGCCGGCGGCGAAGACTTCGATCCCAACAGCACCACTGATCGTTCCGCCCGCCTGGTTGGTAACTGTTCCACCGCTTAAGAGAAGGATTCCGTCTGAAAAGGAAGGGTCAAGTCCGGTGATCGTTCCGGCGTTTGTAACGTTCCCGGCTTGATTACTGGCGCTGCCAACCTTGATACCTTGCAGCTTGCCACTGATCGTCCCACTCACCTGGTTGATGACGGTTCCGCCATCGAGGAGTTGGACACCGTTGTCAGTCGTCCCGGAAATGGACTTCGTGTTGGTGAGACTACTGCCAGCCCCAGCAAGAAAAACTCCAATGTTGCCACCAATAAGCGTTCCGTTGTTGGTCACGGTCCAAGCGGTATTGATGTCGCCATTAACTGCAACGGTGCCGGCCGTCGTATCGATGTTTGTGGTAGGACCGAAAATGATCGGGTTCTGGGCGGGGGTAAGAGCGAAGGTGGTCGTCTGCACAGGATTGACGGTGGTCTGTGCCTGCGCAGCGCCCGGCACGCAAACACCCAGCGCCACGGCGACAGCGGCAACGGAAAGTGCGACGCCCGACGCGCTACCTAACAGACGCGCATGGATGGAGCTGCGTGCGGCGCGGCCGCCATCATCTGACATCGCGGCGGAGAGCGAAGCGATACTCAAAACATTCCGCAGCTTGTGCGCATGCTGATTGTCTTGCGCGTGCCGATCGTTCGAAGCCATGGACCCCATCCCCGGCGGGAACAATGTCCCGCTCTCTTTTCGCTCGCATCGCGAACGCCCGTCCGCCCGCGGCTTGCAATGGAACAATGTTTACGAAGGACTGCGCGTGGAGGCTTGGGCGGACGCGACTAAGGATTGGACCAAAACGAAAAAACGAAAGTCCGCGGGCAAGCGATGCAAAATTGCGACACCGTTTGCTTGCCATGGTGCGCGTGCAACCTCGCGCATCGTCCATTCGTTTGAAGAGCCCGCGCATGATTCAGAGGGTGTTGCAGCGCCTCTCGACGAGTTATTGCCGGGCTTGACCCGGCAATCCATGATGAATCGCAACAGCGAAATCAGTACTGTTTGTGCATGGCGCATCTCATCATGGATGCGCGGGTCAAGCCCGCGCATGACGCTGAGTGTGTGGTACCACCTCTCAGTTCGTCATGGCCGGGCTTTTCCCGGCCACCCATGTCTT
>Ga0310897_10000135_pt1 | contig 14031 bp, 12 predicted proteins | sample C8D2metaG_FD_203913 | JGI IMG/M metagenome (GOLD analysis project Ga0310897, IMG submission 203913) | Lab incubated soil microbial communities from West Virginia University Organic Research Farm, Morgantown, WV, United States - C0D1 | ecosystem: Environmental > Terrestrial > Soil > Agricultural...
GGAAGGCCCGCTGCTCCGGCAGAAGGCGCCCGAACTCTATGGTTATCATTATCCGATGTTCACCAGTTTCCTGTGGGGCATGACTCCGTCGATGGAGGAACTGACCGGCGAGGCGCTGCTCCCGACCTACTGCTATTTCCGTCTCTACCGGAAGGACGACATCTGCCGGGTCCACAGCGACCGCCCGGCATGCGAACACAGCCTGTCCCTGACCCTCGGCTACGGCGACGGCCTCACCTGGCCGTTGGAAGTATCGAGCCGGCCGATCGACGAGCCAGTCGCCAGAGCCGACGATCAATTTGCCCCCGACGAGCCGACCACTGCCCTTGCGATGGAGGTTGGTGATGCCGTCCTCTATCGCGGCGTTCACCGCGCCCACGGCCGCACCACTCCCAATCCCAACCGTTGGTCGGCTCATCTCTTCCTGCATTGGGTAGCCAGGAACGGCCCCTATGCAGATCAAGCCTTTGATGGCCAGCCGCCGCCGGCCGAGGTCGAGTTTTGACTGCCTATGTCGCGCTGGTCCGGGCCGTGAATGTTTCAGGCACCGGCAAGCTGCCCAAGGAAGAGCTGAAGGCAATGGGCGAGGCGTGCGGCTTCGACGATGTCCGGACCTTCATCAACAGCGGCAATCTGCTGTTCACCAGCGACCTTGCCGAGAGCACGGTGAAGCAGCGTTTGGAGGATAGGCTGGCCAGCTTTTTCGGCAAAGCAGTCCCAGCCTTCGTTCGCAACGCGAAGGAAATGGCGGAGGTCGCCAGGAGGAACCCCTTCGCCGACGCCAAGCCAAACCAGGTGATGGCCTATTTCATCGACGACAAGCCCGCGCAGGCGATGATCGATGAGGCGCGTGACGTGAAGGAGGAGCGGTTGGCGCTCGGTCCGCGGGTCATCTACATCAGCTATGCTGGCGGGATCGCGGATTCGAAGCTGAAGATGCCAATCCTGAAACTTGGAACGGCCAGGAACATGAACAGCGTCGCGCGCATTGCCGAATTGCTGGCGGGGATGGAATGAACGAAGCGGAAGCGGCCAATCGGTTGATGCGCCTCGCCAAGCAGATCGCGCATCACGACAAGCTCTACCACGACCAGGACTCGCCCGAGATTTCGGATGCGGAGTATGATGCGCTGGTCCGCGAGAACCGCGAGCTTGAGACGCAATTCCCGAACCTCGTCCGGCCTGACTCGCCGTCGAAGCGCTTGGGCGCGGCCCCGACCACCGCCTTGGCCAAGGTTGTTCACGCACGGCAAATGTTGTCGCTCGACAATGCTTTTAGCGCCGAAGAAGTGCGAGAATTTGTCGGTCGCGTGCGGCGGTTCCTCAACCTGCCGGAGAGCGAACCGGTGGCGCTGACCGCCGAGCCGAAGATCGACGGGCTGTCCTGTTCGCTACGCTATGAAAAGGGCAGGCTGGTGCTTGCGGCGACGCGCGGCGACGGCACGGTCGGTGAGGACGTCACCCCGAATGCCCGAACGATCGGCGACATCCCGCAGGTCATCAAAGGCGCTCCCGACATCTTCGAAGTGCGTGGCGAGGTCTATATGTCCAAGGCCGACTTCGCCGCCCTGAACGAGCGGCAGGAGGCTTCGGGCGGAAAGATCTTCGCTAATCCGCGCAACGCCGCCGCCGGTTCGCTTCGGCAGAAAGACGCCGGCGTCACTGCCGCGCGACCGCTTCGATTCCTGGCCCATGGCTGGGGCGAGGTCAGCGAGCCGCTGGGCATGTTGCAATTGCTAGCAATGAAGAAGATCGAGAGCTTCGGCTTCCCGGCCAGCGACCTGCTGGTCCGCTGCGAGACGGTTGACGAGGCGCTGGCTCATTACGCGCTGATTGAAAAAGAGCGTGCGGACTTGCCCTACGACATCGATGGCGTGGTCTATAAGGTCGGGCGTCTCGACTGGCAGGAACGGCTTGGCCAGGTCGGCCGCGCCCCGCGCTGGGGCCTCGCTCACAAATTCCCGGCCGAAAAAGCCGAGACCACGCTGGAGGCGATCGACATCCAGGTCGGCCGCACCGGCAAGCTGACCCCGGTTGGGCGCTTGAAGCCGGTCGGCGTCGGCGGGGTGATCGTGCAGAATGTCACGCTCCACAACCGCGACGAAATTGCCCGGCTGGGACTCCGCGTGGGTGACCGGGTGCGGATACAGCGAGCCGGCGATGTCATCCCGCAAGTGGTCGAAAATCTGACCCGGGGAGAGAAGCGCTCTCCCTTTGTTTTTCCTGACCATTGCCCCGAGTGCAATTCGGAAGCGGTCGCGGAAGAAGGCGAGGTCGACGTCCGTTGCACCGGCGGGTTGATCTGCCCGGCGCAGCGGATCGAGCGGCTCAGGCACTTCGTGTCGCGCGGGGCGATGGATATCGACGGGCTCGGTGAAAAGAGCATCGTCGAATTCTTCGAGCTTGGCTGGCTCCACGGGCCGGCGGACATTTTCCGGTTGAAGTCGCATCGCGGCGAGCTGGTCGGGCGTGAGGGTTGGCAGGACAAGTCGGTCGACAACCTCCTTGAAGCGATCGACGCGCGCATCGGCTTCGATCCGGCGCGCTTCCTGTTCGGACTCGGCATCCGCCATGTCGGCATCGTCACCGCCAAGGATTTGATGAAGGCGTTCGGGTCGATCGAGGGGCTTCAGGCGGCGGCGACCGGTCCGGATGCCCAGGACGAATTATCCGCGGTCGAGGGCATCGGTCCGGTGGTGGCCGAGGCGTTGGTCGATTTCTTTCACGAGCCGCACAACCGCCAGGAGCTCGGCGAGCTGCTGGAGCTGGCGAAGCCCGCCGCGTTCGTGTCGACCGCGCGCGAGACGGAGTGGACCGGCAAGACCATCGTTTTCACCGGAAGCCTGGAAACGATGAGCCGCGAGGAGGCCAAGGCCCAGGCCGAGCGGCTGGGCGCGCGCGCCGCTGGCTCGGTCAGCGCCAAGACCGACCTGGTCGTCGCCGGGCCGGGCGCGGGCTCGAAGCTGAAGAAGGCCGAGGAACTTGGCATCCGCGTGATCGGCGAATCCGAGTGGGCGGAGATTGTGGCGGGGGCTTAACGGGCCGGGCCTTGCATCTTTGTGCTGCGCCGGTAGTTGCGCCCCCATATGGCCGACATCCTCCCCCTCATCGAAACGCTGGAAAACCGCTGGATGCGGGCATGGATCGGTGCTGACGTCCGCGCGCTGAAGGGCCTGACGTCGCGCAACTTCCGGCTGGTCATCAGTTCGAAGCCGTCCGTGCTGCTCGACGCCAAGAGCTGGCTCGACGCCGCGGCCAGCCGGTTTCCTTGCCGCTCCTATCGCTTTGGCGAAATCTACGCCCGCGACGTCGGCGGTGTCGTCATATTCGCGACACAGTTGGAGCTTGAGGCCAGCATCGACGGCCATGAATGGTCGGGGAGGATGTGGGTCACCGATCTTTGGAAAAAGACCGGCGTTAGGCGCAGCTGGCGGATGGTCGAGCGGGTCTTCTCCCGGCCGGAGGAGGACCAGCAGATACCCGCCGTCATCCGATCGCTGCAGCTTTGGCGCAGGCCGGCGAAGCGCTAGTCATTTCCAACGCAGTTGGTTGATCCAATTTGCAATGATTTATGCTATGCGGCCGTCGATCAATGCGTGGGAGACGGGCGATGCGTATGGTACCTGCGGCACTAGCAATTGCGTTGGCAGTTGGTTTTGGAAGTGGAGCAATCGGCTCGGCGGCTCTTGCGGGAGATGCCGCCGCGACCGATGCCAGCAAGCCCGACAAGAGCAAGAAGATCTGCAAGACGATCGTCACGACCGGCACCCGGTTCAGCACGCGACATTGCCGCTCGAAAGAGGATTGGGACAAGGATGCCGAGGCGTCTCGTCGCTATCTCGAAGAAAGCCAGACCTATGGTTATGCCCGCGAAGGAGGCATGGAAAGTAGTTTAAGCGGAAACACCCCGCCGCGCTAATTTTGGGCAACCGCTCCGTTGGTCATCGCCCGATAGAGCGCAATCGACATCAAGCCTCTGAGCGACTGCAGGTCGACCGTCGGCTGCTCACCCTTGATGACGCACGGCTGCACCTGGGCGGCAAGCTTGTCGGCAGCCTGTTGTTCGTCATTGCCTCCCGGTTCGCTCAAAGCGATCGCGCGAGCCGAAGCGGGATCGCGCGCCGCAATGCACAGGGCGAAATCTTCCGAGGAGTTCAACGGAGCGATGGTGTTGAGCGACTTCGAGAGCCGCTCGAGGTCGGCATTCGTTAGCTCGGCTCCGAGGAAAAATTCGGCAAGGTTGCTGACCATGCTCGACGTTCGGAACGTCATTTCGGTCTCATCTTTCATGATACAGCGGTCCTTGCCGCTGAGCGCCTCGCCGGCTGTCCGCGTTTGCTCTTCGCCGAGGTAAGGCTGAGCCAAAAGCTGACGCGCCCAATTGGGCCGCGACTTGGCGACACAGGTCATCAAAGTGCGCAATGACTGGCGTTGTTGCGCGGTGTCGACGCTAGGCTGGATCGGCGTCGCCAGGTCGGCAGCCTGGGCCTGAGCGGAAACGGCGGCGCCGAGAAGCAGCGCAGTGATGAGACGGGTCATTTGGCAAGCCCTCCGATGCAACTCCAGCCTTCCCTATACACTGGTCAATTGCCCGTCGCGAGATGGCCGATTATTAGCGGGCTTCGAGCACCAGCACCGACCACTGGCCCGTGCTGCGCTCGACCAGCTTCATCCCCTGGGCTTCATAGGCGGCAATCACCGCATCGGCCTGGGTATCGAGCAGGCCAGCAAGAATCACCCTGCCTCCCGGCGCGACCGCATTAACGAAGCTGGGCGCGAGCTCGACCAGCGGCCCGGCGAGGATGTTGGCGATCAGCAGGTCGTAAGGTGCCCGCGCCTTGATCATAGGATGATCCATCCCGTCCGCAGCCGCCAACAGCAATTGCCCCAGTCCGTGGCCGAGCTTCACTCCGTTGATCGCGGCATTTTCCTCGCTCACGCGGACCGCAATCTCGTCGATATCGGTGGCGATCGCCTTGGCCTCGGGCCACAGCGCCATCGCCGCGAAGGCGAGCAAGCCGGTGCCGGTACCGATGTCAGCGACATTGGCAAAGCTCTTGCCGGTCGCCTCCAGCCGGTCGAGCGCTGCGAGGCAGCCCGCGGTGGTGTCGTGTTGGCCGGTCCCGAATGCGAGACCGGCGTCGATCTCGAAATTGACCGTGTCGGTTGGCCGGTCGGCATAATGCATTGGCGTGTGGACGAAGAAGCGTCCCGCGCGGATCGGCTCCAGTCCCGACTGGCTCTTCACGACCCAGTCGGTGGTGTCTTCAAGATGCTCAACTTCCGGGTCGCGATCGTGGGCAAGGCGGCGGAGCAATACCAGTTCCTGGGTGGTCGGCTGCTCGGCGAAATAGGCATGGATCCGCCAGTCGTCCGGCTGGTCGGGGTCAGGCTCATCGGCGACGATCACCGGCGGCTGGTCGGCAAGTGCAAACAGGTCGGCGGACTCGGGCAGCGCCTCCGCTTCCGCTCGAGTGCAGCGAAGCGTGACGCGCCAGCTCATTTCGCCGCGGTCTCTTTCACCAGCCGCTCGTCAAGCATTTGGGTGACCTTGGCGGCGTAATTCTTGCAGCCGTCAGGGTCGAACAAAGGCTGTTTGCCGGTCAGCCGCTCCTTCATTGCACTGGCCGACGGGTGAGGGGTCAGCAGTATCTCGCAGGGGCTTTTGGCGATCTTGGCAATCGACGCGCGATAGGCGGCGAGATAGTCCGGGTGATCGGAGAAGCGGTAATTGTCGCGGCTGACCGGGGTCAGGCTGTCGGCAAAGACCATCGTCCGGCAAACCCCGCCATCGCAGCTTTCCCAACGCCAGCTCAAGGCGCCCGGGGTGTGGCCAGGCGTGGCCATGGCGAACAGGCGGATGTTGCCCAACATCACATCGCTTCCGTCGCCAACGACGCGGCCGACGTTGGCGGCGGGGAAGGGTTTGTGCATTCCGGCCTGCGGGTCGTCGGCGCCTGCCGCACCGGTGTTCAACACTCGCTCCGCCGGTGCCGAAGTTACCAGCGTTGCGCCGGTCAACGCCTGCAGGCGCGCCATGCCGCCGACATGGTCGAAATGCTCGTGGCTGGTCAGCAGATATTTGATGTCCTGAAGCCTGAAGCCAAGCTGCCGGATATTATCTGCAACGAGGTCCGCACCCTTCTCGGTTCCGGCATCGATCAGCACATCGCCGTCTTCACCCACAATCAGGATGGAGGAGATTCCGCAGGTGCCGACGAGGTAGGTGTTCCCGTGGATTCGGACCGGCGGGGCCGGGCGTTCCCAGTCGGTCGAATCGCCGCAAGCTTCAGCCCAATGCGGCCCCCATTCCTCCACGGGATGGATCGGCCGCTCGATCTGCCGCGGAACCTTACCGAGCGGGATTGTCAGCTGTGCCGCTGCCGTTGCGGCAACGAAGATCGAGGCAAAGGCGATCCTAGCGAACAAAGCTTGCGCCATTGAGGTCGATGACCGATCCGGTGGAGGCTGCAGGAGCATCGATTGCCAGCCAACGGATCGTCTCGGCGACCTCCTGAGGGCTCGTCACGCGGCCGAGTGGAATATCGGCGAGGATGGCTGCACCGCCTCTACCTTCCAAATATTCCTCGGTCGCATCGGTCACCGTAAATCCCGGCGCTACTGCGAAGGCCAAAATCCCTTTTCCCGCATAGCCCCGGGCAATAGTCTTGGTCATCCCGATCATCGCCGATTTGGACGCCGCATAATGCCAATGGTTCGGGCTATCGCCACGGAAGGCCGCACGGCTGGCAACATTGATGATCCGTCCCCCGCCATGTTCGCGGAAATGACAGACCGCGAGCCGGCAGAGATCACCGCTTGCCTGTAAGTTCACCCTGAGCGTCCGAGCCCAGGCCGCGTGCCATTCTTCATCGCTCGTATCGTCGGCCACGCCTTCATAGATGCCCGCGTTGTTGACCAGCACGTCAATTTGCCCGTCAAGCGCGTGGAGCGCAGCTTCCCAGATCTTTCGCGGAGCTGCCGGATCGGCCAGGTCGCCTGCGATCAGCCCGTTGCCGCCTCGTGTGGAATGGCCAGCAACACGATGGCCCGTCGACGTGAGCGCCTCGAGGGCAGCAGCACCGATGCCGCGGCTGGCGCCGGTCAGAAGAATGTTCATGCGCCCGAACTAGCCGGGTGGAAGGCCTCAGGAAAGCGCCAGTCCGATGTTTCGCGCGATTAGGCCGCCAGGTGGGCGACGAATTCCTTGGATTTGCGGGTGAAGTCCGCCACCTGGTCGGTGAACTTGCCGAACCCTTGTTCGACCTGGTCGATATCCTTGGCGACCTGTTCGGTGTCGGAGCGGATGGCGGCAATGGTCGAGCTCATGGAGTCGGCGGCGAGCGCGGTCTCGTCGACGGCGGCGGTGATCATCGTCACCGTCTGGGCCTGAAGCTCCATTGCCGCGCGGATGCGGTTGGCGGAAGCCTCGACCTCTTCGACCGTGGCGCTGATCGAGCCATTGGCCTCAACCGTCTGCTTGGTGGCGGCGGTGATGGCGGTGATCTTGTTGGTGATGTCGTCGGTTGCCCTGGCGGTCTGGGCGGCGAGGCTCTTCACTTCCTGGGCGACGACCGCGAAGCCGCGGCCGGCATCGCCCGCCCGGGCTGCTTCGATGGTGGCATTCAATGCCAGCAGGTTGGTCTGTCCGGCGATGTCGCGGATGAGGCCGAGGATCGACTCGATCGCCTCGACGTGGGAGCTCAGCGCCTGACTGACCTTGACCGCCGCTTCGGCCTGGTCGCCGGCCTTGGTTGCAACGCCGGCAGCGACCTCGACCTCGGTCCGGGCGTCCTCAATGGCACGAATGAGGCCCGCAGCGGTCTGAGCTGCCTCGCGCATCGCCACCGCCGACTGCTCGGCCGCCGCTGCAACCTCGCTGGTCTTGCCCAACATGCCACGCGCCGCGGTCGCGGTGTGACCGGCCTGCGTGCGCAGCTCATCGCTCTCGCGCGTGCAATCCTGCACCACGCCCATCACCTTGCTGTTGAAGCTGCCGGCCTGGCGTGACTGGTCCTGCTCGCTTTCCTTGCGGGTGATGGTGATGCCGTGATGGATGAAGCAATCGATTTCGATCGCCTGTACTTCGGACAAGGTCCGGGCAAAGCGGATCTGGCTTTCATCGTCAGTCACCCGGCGGCGCAGGGCCGCATAGGCGGCCTCCGTTTCGGCATTGATGCCGGCAAGCAGTGTCGACAGCGACAGGCCGGCACCGAGCGCCTTGGCGACATATGCCTGCGATTCATGGGTCCATTTGGGATGATCGAGCCGCTCGAACTTGGCGCTAAGGAACGGCAAGATCCTGTCGGCAAGCTGATCAATCCGTTTGTCGTCGATCGTTTCCTTGACTTCGGGCGACTTGGCGTAGCGGCGCCAGAATTCCCGGCCAAGCTCCTTGGCGTCTTCCGAAATCAGCTGCCACAACTCGCGGGCGCGTCCCGGCAAGTCGCCGCCCGTGTCGTAGAGATGCAGGCTCCGCGCCAGATCATATTCGCCGTTCGACGTTCCCTGAACCACATTCGCCATTTGAGCCGCTATCCTTGCGCAACCATTATCGTGCCGCCGCTATGGCGGGTGAATGGTTAAAGGCGGGTTAGCTCTCGGCAATCTTGCGCGTTGGCGATCCGGTGCCTAGGGGTGCCTGACGTTTCCCAACAGCGGTTCGAGGACCCATGAACAGCAAAGCCGAGCGACCCTTATCGCCGCACCTGACAATCTGGAAATGGGGACCGCACATGACGGTTTCGATCCTTCATCGCGTGACCGGCGGAGCGATCACGATCGCCGGGCTCGCAATACTCTCCTGGTGGCTGGCATCGCTGGCCGGCGGTGAGGCGGCTTACGCTGGATTCGCCAAGGTCGCGCAAAGCCCGGCCGGAATGATCGTCCTGGTCGGTTTGACCTGGGCCTTCTGGCAGCATTTATTCTCCGGCCTCCGCCACCTCGTGCTCGACACCGGGGCCGGTTACGAGCTCAAGGCCAACCGCTTCTGGGCAATCATGACGCTGGTCGGATCGCTGACCGCGACGGCCGTCACCTGGTATCTTCTGATGGGAGTGGGCAAATGAGCCAGGGCGAAAGCGCAACCCCCCTGGGCAAGGTTCGCGGGCTTGGATCGGCCCATCACGGCGGCGGCCATTGGCTGGAGGAACGGTTCACGAGCGTGGCGCTGGTCCTGCTTTCCTTCTGGCTGCTCTTTTCGCTGCTGATGCTGCCCAACTTCGAGATTGCGACGCTCAAGGAATGGCTCGGTTCGGCCTGGGGCGCGATCCCGATGGCGTTGTTTGTCGTCACCGCCTTCCGGCATGGCCTCGACGGCCTCAAGGTCAGCGTCGACGATTATGTCCATGACGAGGGCAATCGCATTGCCGTTCATTACATTTTGACGATGGCGGCGATCGCGGGTGCGTCCGTCGCACTGTTCGCCCTGGCAAGGTTCGTGTTCGGGACCCCTGCTGCATGACCGCCTACAAGATCATCGACCATGTCTATGACGTCGTCGTGGTCGGCGCTGGTGGGTCCGGCCTGCGCGCAACGATGGGCGCGGCCGAGAAGGGGCTGAAGACCGCCTGCGTCACCAAGGTTTTCCCGACCCGCAGCCATACCGTCGCGGCGCAGGGCGGCATCGCCGCGTCGCTCGGCAACATGGGGCCGGATCACTGGACCTGGCACATGTACGACACCGTCAAGGGGTCGGACTGGCTGGGCGACCAGGATGCGATCGAATATCTGGTCCGCGAGGCGCCGGCCGCGGTCTACGAGCTGGAACATGCCGGAATGCCGTTCAGCCGCACTGCCGACGGCAAGATTTACCAGCGCGCGTTCGGCGGAATGATGCAGAACATGGGCGAAGGTCCTCCGGCGCAGCGCACCTGTGCCGCCGCCGATCGCACCGGGCATGCCATGCTCCACACGCTCTACCAGCAGAGCCTGAAGTATGACGCCGATTTCTACATCGAATATTTCGCGCTCGACTTGATCATGGAGGACGGGGTCTGCCGTGGCCTGGTCGCGCTGTGCCTCGACGATGGATCGATCCACCGCTTCCGCGCCCAGGCGGTCGTGCTGGCGACCGGCGGCTACGGCCGTACCTATTTTTCCTGCACGGGCGCGCACACCTGCACTGGCGACGGCAATGCGATGGTGCTTCGCGCCGGCCTCCCGCTGCAGGACATGGAGTTCGTCCAGTTCCATCCGACTGGCATTTACGGCGTCGGCGTGCTGATCACCGAGGGCGCTCGCGGCGAGGGTGGCTATCTCACCAACAGCGAGGGCGAGCGCTTCATGGAGCGTTACGCACCGTCGGCCAAGGACCTCGCCAGCCGCGACGTCGTGTCACGCTCGATGGCGATGGAGATCCGCGAGGGCCGCGGCGTGGGCGAGCGCAAGGATCATATCTTCCTTCACCTCGATCATATCGACCCCAAGATCCTGCACGAGCGCCTGCCGGGCATCACCGAGACCGGCAAGATATTCGCCGGTGTCGACCTGACCCGCCAGCCGCTGCCGGTCGTCCCGACCGTCCACTACAATATGGGCGGGATCCCGACCAATTATCATGGCGAGGTCGTCACGCTGAAGGATGGCGAGCCAGACAGCGTCGTCCCCGGCCTGTTCGCGGTCGGGGAAGCGGCGTGCGTTTCCGTCCATGGCGCCAACCGGCTCGGCTCGAACAGCCTGATCGATCTCGTGGTATTCGGCCGCGCAGCCGGTCTCAGGCTCGCCGAAGTGATCAAGCCAGGCGCCAGCCAGCCGCTGCTCAAGGACGGCGCCGCCGATCTGGCGCTCGGCCGGCTGGACAATTTCCGCCATGCGGAGGGTACGCTCTCTACCGCCGAAATCCGCGACGAGATGCAACGCACGATGCAGGCCGACTGCGCCGTGTTCCGCACGGATCGGACGTTGCAAGAGGGCCAGTCCAAGATCGACGCCGTCTACAAGAAGATGGCCGACGTGCGCATCTCCGACCGTAGCCTGATCTGGAACAGCGACCTCATCGAGACGCTCGAGCTCGATAACCTCATCTCGCAGGCCGTCGTCACCATGCACTGCGCCGCCAACCGCAAGGAAAGCCGCGGCGCACATATGCATGAAGATTTCCCCGAGCGTGACGACAAGAATTGGATGAAGCACACCGTCGCCTGGTTCGACGGCTGGGGCGGTCAGGGCGGCGGGGTCAAGATCGATTACCGCCCGGTTCACGCCTACACGCTCACTGACGAGATCGATTACATCAAGCCCAAGAAGCGGGTTTACTAAGCCGGTTCCTGCCCGGCGCTGCAAACTGCCTAGATTCCGGGCGAAATACCGCAATCTGCCGTAGCAAAACGGCAATCTGCAAATTGCTGGCGAAATCCGCCTCCCGCATTCGTGACCGAACAACGTTTCGGGCGTGCAATGCGCGCGTCCCACGCTGTCCAAGCAGGGGAAATTTCGGTCATGAATATAGTTTTTCGCGGGTCATTGTTGGCGACGACTGCATTGATCATTGCCACGCACGCGCCCGCGGCCCTGGCCCAAGAAGCGCAGACTCCGGAAGCAGCCGCGGAACAATCCGCCGGCCCTGCGAAAGCAGAGCCCGAGTCTGGCGCGGAGCCTCAGGAAATCGTCATCACCGGTAGCCGCCTGGCCCGGCCCGACCTGACGAGTAGTGTCCCAATCCTTGTTGCTGGCGCAGACATGCTGGACAATCGCGGGATTGAGAATTTTGCTGATCTGGCGACACAGCTGCCGCAGTTCGCGCCGTCTTATGGTCAGTCGCGCACCCAATCGACCTTTTCCGGCACCGCGACTTCGGGCCTCAATCTCATCAACCTGCGCAACCTCGGCACTGTCCGAACGCTGACCTTGTTGAACGGCCGTCGGATGGCCGGCGGAGGACCAGTCAACCCGTCGGTCGACCTTAATACCGTCCCGACGGCCAACGTCGCCCGCATCGAAGTGATCACCGGCGGCGCCTCGGCGACCTATGGCGCCGATGCAGTATCGGGCGTCGTCAATATCATCACCGACAAGTCGCTGCGCGGGCTCCGAGTTGGTGCAAGCTATGGCGTCAGTGAGAAGGGCGATAACAAGAATAGCGACCTCTATGTCCGGTTCGGCTCGGACCTTGGCGACGGCGGCTATGTCCAGCTGACCGGCCAATATGATTACCAGGGATTCGTCGGCTGCTCCTCACGCTGGTTCTGCGCAGAGGATTTCCTCTGGAATCCGCCGGCAGCGCCGGTTCGGGGCCCAAATGCCTATTCGGCGGTGGGGGTGAAAGGGACCTTCTTCCTAATTGGCGCAAACGGCCTGCCGGCAATCAATGCGACCCGGATTGGAAACAGCTTCACGGATGCCAGTGGCAACCTAATCCCGTTCGTAACCTCGCGCGACGGATATAATCGCAATGCCGATCGCACCCTGGCGATTCCAACGAAGCGTTACCTCTTCGCTGCAGACGCTGAATATCCGATCAATGACCTGGTCAGCGCCTTCCTTGAGGTCAACTATGGCCGTTCGGAGATTAAGGGTGAATTCGAAGCTCACCCGTTCCAGTCCAGTGCCGCCGGCAGCCTGTTTGGCGGCGGCCCAGGCGTCCCTGGGCTTCAGACTAGCATTCCTGTCGACAATCCTTTCATCCCTCAGGCGCTCCGTAACGCAGCCATCGCGCGTGGCCAGAGCGTGATCCAATGGCAGCAGCGCATGGCCGGCATCGGTCAGCGCGGCGCGACCAACGACCGCGAAACCATGCGTTTTGCCACCGGCCTCAAGGGCGGATTCCAGATTTCTGAAGGCAAGGATTGGAATTGGGAAGTCAGCTATGTCAACGGCCGCACCAAGCTTGACGCAATCACCGAAGGCCTAGTGAGCACCCGCAATCTCTATTACGGACTGCGAGTCGAGGCTGACCCCGCCAATCCGGGAGGTTATCGCTGCGCGGATGCTGGCGCCCGTGCATCGGGCTGCGTTCCAATCAACCCGTTCGATGGATATGATGCTGCCGAGGCGAAGGCGCTGAACGTGACAGCCGGCGTCAAAGGCAAGAGCCAGCTGCAAGATATCCTGGCTTATGCCTCCGGCGACCTGATTGAGCTCCCCGGCGGCAACCTCGGCTTGGCCTTCGGCGCTGAATATCGGAGCTTCGGCGGTTTCCTCGATTACTCAGACGTGATCAACAATGCCCAGGTCACGGGCAACCAGATTGCCGATGTCAACAAGGTAACCACGAAGACCCAGGAGCTGTTCATCGAGGGCATTGCGCCGGTGCTCGGCGACATGCCGTTCGTTCGGAGGTTGACCATCGAGGGCGCGTTCCGCCGCTCTGACCCCAATCGCGGCGATAGCTATAGTACGTGGCGTTATGGCGGTACCTATGAGCCGATCAAGGATTTGAAACTTCGCGTCATGCGCGCGCGCTCGGTCCGGGAGCCTGTACCGGGTGAACTCGGCGGCCTCGGCCAAACCTTCGGCACGGTCATCGACCCTTGCGCTGCGGCACTACGCAATGCCAATCCGACCCGTGCCGCCAACTGTCTCGCGGCGGGAGTTCCCGCCAACTATGCTCCGCCACAGAGTGCACAGCAAAGCGTTGGCGGCTTTGTCGGCGGCAACCCTGATCTTCAACCCGAAAAGGCCACGACACTTACCTTTGGCGCGGTCGTCCAGCCGTCGTTCGTCCCGGGTCTGTCGCTGACGGTTGATCGTTTCAAGATCAAGCTCAAGGACCTCATCAACACGATCGGGCGGCAAGCCAAGGCGAATGCCTGCTATGACAGCGGACTCTTCTGTGGCGATGTCGTACGCGGCACCAACCCCAATGTGCCGGGTGCGACATGGGTGCTCGTTTCGGTCAATGATCAGCTGACCAACGTCGCAGCCCTGGACGTGCGCGGGGTCGACATCTCCGTCCGTTACGACACTCGCTTGCTGGACGGTAAGCTGTCGTTGACCGGGCTCGGAACCCTCTATGACAAGGCGAAGAGTAGGCCGTTGCCCGGTGCCTCATCCGTGGATCTGCTTGGTTTTGCAGGCGGTTCTACCAGTGAC
>Ga0310897_10000144_pt1 | contig 13707 bp, 14 predicted proteins | sample C8D2metaG_FD_203913 | JGI IMG/M metagenome (GOLD analysis project Ga0310897, IMG submission 203913) | Lab incubated soil microbial communities from West Virginia University Organic Research Farm, Morgantown, WV, United States - C0D1 | ecosystem: Environmental > Terrestrial > Soil > Agricultural...
TATCGTCGTCAGCAACGCCATCTTGCTCGTTGACTACACGAATGTCCTGCGGCGACGCGATTCCATTCCGTTGCGCCAAGCGGTTGAAACCGCCGGACGGACTCGACTGCGTCCGATTCTGATGACCACACTGGCGACGATCCTCGGTCTCGTGCCGATGTCGCTCGGAATCGGCGAAGGTGCCGAGCTTCAGGCACCGCTCGCGCGCGTCGTCATCGGCGGGCTGGCGGCTTCAACACTGATTACGCTGGTATTCGTGCCGACGGTGTACACCCTCTTCGAAGAAGGCTGGAAAGGACTGCGCTCCGGGCTGCCCAAGCACTCGTAGCGATAAGGCGCACACATGAAAAAACTCATACTTATCGTCTTCCTCCTTGCGGTCGCTGGTAGTGCCGGAGGCTGGTACTACATGCGCAAGAACACCAAGGAACCCGAGGTGCGCACGGCGCAGATCACCCGCGGCGACGTCGTCCAGGCGGTGCAGGCCACGGGCACACTCGAGGCGGTAACCACCGTAGAAGTGGGGTCGCAGGTCAGCGGCATCGTTGAGGAGCTGTACGCCGACTTCAACGACATCGTGAAAAAGGGAAAAGTCATCGCGCGGCTCGATCCGACGATCCTCGACACACAGATCGAACAGCAGAAGGCGAACGTGGCGCGCTCCGAAGCGGACCTCGATCGCCTGAAGGTGACGCTGGTCGATGCGCAGCAGAAGCTCGATCGCGCCAAGGCGCTGTCGGAGAAGAACCTGCTGCCGCGCAGCGAACTCGACACCGCGCAAACAACCGTGAACTCGACGCAGGCGCAGATCAAGTCTTCGGAAGCTGCATTGGTGCAGGCGAAGTCGCAGCTGAACACGGCAGTCGTCAACCGGGAGCATACGGTCATCACGGCACCGATTGACGGCATCATCATTCAACGTGCGGTCGAGCCTGGCCAGACGGTGAACGCCGGGATGTCGGCCCCGAAACTGTTCGTCATCGCGGCGGACCTGACAAAGATGCAGGTCAACGCGAACATCGACGAAGCGGACGTGGGCACGATGCGTCCCGGACAACACGTCACGTTCCGCGTTGATGCGTTTCCGACCGACATATTCACCGGAACCGTCCAGCAGGTACGCCTGCAACCCACGACGGTGCAGAACGTCGTGACCTATCAGACCGTCATTGAGGTTCCCAATCAGCAGTACAAGCTGAAGCCTGGTATGACGGCGAACGTGACGATTGAGATCGCTCGCAAGTCGAACGTGCTTCGTCTACCGTCTGCGGCTACCCGGTTCCGGCCGACCACCGAAGTCTTCGCGGCCCTCAAGCAGGAGCCTCCACCTGACTTCGGACGCGGTGGTTTCGGCGGACGTGGCCGGAACGCGGGTGGCACGGGCGGCGGCGGGCCTGCGGGCGCAACCGGTAATGGACAGCCGCCGGCGGGTGCGGCTCCAACTACGGGTGGAGCGCCGGCGGCCGCGAACGGCGGAACACCGGGCACTGCTCCATCGCAGACGGTGAACGTCCCTGCGGGTGCGCAGAGTCAGCGTCAGGGTCAAGGCCAGGGTCAACGTCAGCGTGACGCGTCATCGAACGAAGCTCGCGGCGGCGGCGATCGAGTGGCCGGCGGCCCACCGCAAGTGCCAGGCGGTGATCCAAACGGCGGCGGACGCGGTGGTTTCGGTGGCGGCGGTCGCGGCGGGTTCGATCCGAACATGACGCCGGAAGAGCGTCGCAAGCGGATGGAAGAACGGATGGCGTCGATGACGCCAGAGGAGCGTGCCGCGTTCCAGGAGCGCATGGCACAGCGTCAAGCTCAAGGCGGCGGTCGCGGTGGATTCGGCGGCGACGGCCAGGGCGGTGGACGCGGAAGCTTTAACGGGCAAGGCGGCCCGGGCGGTCGCGATGGATCCAACGGCGGTCAGGGTGTCGGTTCGCGGCAAGGCGGCACTCAGCAGGCGAATGCTCAGAGCCCGAGCCCAAATGCTAGCCGGGCTGGACGCGTGGCGAGCACGCCAGCCATGTCTGGCACCGCAACGACGATCGATTCGCTCTTCGGCGCCCTGCCCGCCGTTGAGACGCGCGGCGCAGCGTGGGTCTACGAGAACAAGCAGTTGAAGCAGATCAGGCTGCGGCTCGGCGTCTCCGACGGAACGAACACCGAAATCATCGATGCCACTCCTGAAATCAAGGAAGGATCCGAGGTCGTCACCAACGTGATCATCGATACCGGCACGACGACACCGGGCGGTAATAACGCAAACAACCCGCTGATGGGCCCGCAGCGCGGACGCGGCGGTCCTGGCGGCTTCGGCGGACCCGGCGGCGGCGGCGGTGGTGGTAATCGAGGCGGCCGGTAATGCCTGTCATTTCGATCAGAGACCTCGTCAAGACGTACCACGTTGGCGAGGTCACCGTACGAGCGCTCCGCGGCGCGGATCTGGACGTCGAGGCCGGCGAATTCGTCGCCGTGACCGGTCCGTCGGGATCGGGCAAATCGACCTTGATGCACATCCTCGGGTGCCTGGATCGTCCGACCAGCGGCTCGTATGTGCTCGACGGCAAAGATGTGTCGCGGATGTCGAAGGATGACCTGGCGCTGATCAGAAATCGCAAGATCGGGTTCGTGTTCCAGGGCTTCAATCTTCTCTCGCGAACCACGGCGCTCGACAACGTCGAACTGCCGATGCTCTACAACGGCAGTGAAAAGCTCAAGACAGCTGAACGGCATGAACGCGCCATGGAAGCGCTCCGCGCGGTCGGTCTCGGCGAACGCTTCCATCACTTTCCGAATCAGCTGTCGGGCGGACAGCAGCAGCGTGTCGCGATCGCGCGCGCCCTGGTGACACGGCCGACGATCCTGCTTGCAGACGAGCCGACCGGAAACCTCGACACGCGCACGTCGATCGAGGTCATGGACATCTTCCAGCGCTTGAATGTGGAACGCGGGATCACGGTGCTGCTCATCACCCACGAAATGGATATTGCAGAGTACGGCACGCGGCTGGTTCGCTTCCGCGACGGGAAAATCCAGGTCGACCAGAAAATCGCCAATCGGCGCAATGCGGCCAAGGAACTCGCGGCGCTTCCGCCACCGGAACCGGAGATCCCGCACATCCCGTCCGACGAGAAGCCGGCCGAGCACATCGGCGGCGTGGTGTAGGAGAACTGATGTCGATTTTCATGACGTTGCTGATCGCGCTGAAGGCGCTCAATCGCAACAAAATGCGGACGATGCTCACGATGCTGGGCATGATCATTGGCGTCGGCGCCGTCATCACGATGGTCGCGCTCGGCAAAGGCGCGCAATCGACGATCGAGGAACAAGTCAAAGCGGCAGGCACCAACCTGATCACGATCAACGCCGGCAACTTCACGCAGGGCGGCGTCCGTCAGGGTGGCGGCATGTCGACAACGCTGACACCCGAAGACGCGCAGGCGCTTCGCTCGTTGTCGGGAGTTCAGTATCTCGCCCCAGGCGTCAACTCGCGGGCGCAGGTGATCGCCGGCAACCAGAACTGGTCGACACAGATCCAGGGAACCGATATCGAACTGCCGCTGATTCGTAACTGGCCAACCAAGTTCGGCAGCTTCTTCACCGCACAGGATGTATCGACGGCGCAGAAAGTGGCGGTCCTTGGCCAGACCGTCTCCGACAACCTTTTTGGTCCTGATGTCGATCCGACCGGACAGATCATTCGCGTCAAGAACCAGCCGTTCAAAGTCCTCGGCGTGATGGCGCCGAAGGGCTCCACCGGGTTCGGCCAGGATCAGGACGACGCGATCTATGCCCCGTATACCACCGTGCAGAAGAAGCTGCAGGGCATACAGCACATCAACAATATTCAGGTGTCGGCGGCGACGGCCGAAACGGCGCCGGTGTCGGCGGAGATCACTGAACTGCTCCGCGCACGTCACAAGTTGATGGGCAACGATCCGGACGACTTCATGGTGCGCACACAGGAAGAAATGGCGAGCGTGCGGACCGAAACGACCAAGACGATGACCACGCTGCTGGCGGCGATTGCCGGCGTGTCGCTGCTCGTCGGCGGCATCGGGATCATGAACATCATGCTGGTATCGGTGACCGAACGGACACGGGAGATCGGACTTCGAATGGCGATCGGCGCGAGAGGCCGGGACGTGCTCATGCAGTTTCTCGTCGAAGCGGTCGTCCTCAGCCTGTTTGGCGGTCTCCTCGGAATTGGCATGGGCTTTGGACTCTCGGCCGCCGCGGAAAGATTCCTGCAGTGGCCAACGGCGATTCCCCCGAACGCCATCGCCATGGCGTTTGGATTTGCCGCGGGTACTGGAGTATTTTTCGGGTTCTATCCTGCGAGGAAAGCTGCTGGGCTTGATCCCATTGAAGCGCTTCGATTCGAATAGAACCGCGGACCAACACGGAATAACACGGACCAAACCACACGGACTGTAGGAAAGCACATCACTCGCGCCAGGCGATGCCAGCGTACTCGCGGCGGGAATCCTCGGGAGAAATACCAACACTCGGGTTAGTCGTATTTGTCAGTGTCTTATTTCAAAGGAGCAGGGCATGAAACGGGCAAGAGTCGGATTGGTTGCTGTCGCCGCTTTGGCGGTGGCAACGGTGGCCTTCGCGCAGGCGAAGCCGGACTTTTCGGGAACCTGGTCGCCGGAGCCAGCGGCGGGAGCCCCTGCCGGAGCCCCAGCGGGAGCCCCAGCGGGAGCCCCAGCGGGCGGAGGCGGCGGTCAGGGCGGTGGCGGCGGCCGCGGTATGGCGGGCCCCATGACCGTCAAGCAGACGGCAACCGACCTCACGATCGAACGGACAACCGGTCGCGGACCATCGACGCAGACCTACAAGCTCGACGGTTCTGAGAGCAAGATCCAGATGGGCCAGATGGAAGCAACCGCAACGGCCAAGTGGGACGGCAACAAGCTCGTCATTACCACCAAGACTGAACAGGGTGAGAATACGCAGACTTGGTCGCTCGCCAATGGCGTTCTGACGATCGAGCGCACCGGCGGGCGTGGGGCCGGCACCACGACCTACAAGAAGAGCACGTAGTCACTTGGGGGCCGGGAAGCACAGCTACCCGGCCCCTTATTTCGTTCCAGCTTCCAGCTTCCAGCTTCCAGCCTCCAGCTTCTTACTCCTCTAGTTTCTTCAATAATTCAGCGGCCGTTAATCCCGTCACCGGATCCACTATTTCAGGCGCAATGTCCGCGAGCGGTGCCAGCACAAACGCGCGTCTTCGAAATCGCGGGTGAGGAACGTGGAGTCGCGGTGAATGCTCGATCGTGTCGCCGAGCAGAATCAGATCGAGGTCAAGAGTTCGTGGCGCGCCCGGGTAAGGCCGTTCGCGGCCGTAGGACTGCTCGATTTCGAGGAGGCGATCGAGCATCTCACGAGCGGTGAGCGACGTTTCGCCGACGGCAACCGCATTCAAATATCGCGGTTGATCCGACAGCCCCTCCCCTTCAGGATCGGTTTCGACGAAACTGGAAATCGTCAGGCTGGAGACGAATGGCGCGAGGCGATCGACGGCAAACCTGAAAGCGGCTTCGCGGTCGCCGAGGTTAGCGCCGAGCGCGATGGCGACTCGCAATGACACTCCGTCACTGTTCGATCCACCTGACCCCTAACACGTGACCCGGTGTTCCCGCCCCGTCAGCACGCCGACCGAGGAGATCGGACCGTCCGGCAAGGGCCTGCTCGAAGAAGCGCTTATGTTCGAGCGTTTCTCCGATGATGACCCGAAGCAGGCTGCGATGGCGCGCGTTCGGCATCGCCTCGAGGCGCGGACGCCACGCGTCGACGAACTTCTGAGCGGCGTCACGATCCTCACCAATGAGCTGCGATTGGAGATCTTTACCGGATCCCTCGATCGTCGGCTCGACCACGTCCTCGAGAGCGCCGCCCATGTCGGTGACGGCGTCGCGCAGCCAATTGAGCTGCACGTCCTCGCGGGCGATGACGTACTGATATGTGTTGTTGAAGTCGTAGTCGGGCACGTACTTGGCGACCGCGACATGGCGTTGACGGATGGCCAGCTTGTCGCGGTAGAAGTCGCGCAGGAGGGCGAGAAGTTCGGTCGCTTTCACGAGCTCTGTTTTTCCTTGCAGGTGATGCACACACGGGTCCATGGAATCGCGTTCAGCCGCGCCGGGGCGATCTCTTCTCCGCAATCGCGGCAGATTCCGTAGGTCCCCTTTTCCATCCGATATAACGCTTCTTCGATCGCCTGCAGGATCTTGGCGTCGGTTTGCTTGAGCTTCAGTTGAATGTGAACCTCGTTGTTGCCGCTGGCCTGATCGGCCAGGTCGCCCTGCCGCGAATTGACTTCCATCGTCGCCGGCAGCGGTTTCACGCCGCCGCCCGCCGACAGAATCTCTCCGCGCTTTCGCAGGAGCGCATCCTTGTAGGGAGCGTAGTCCATGCTGGCCTTGTCTCCGCTGGGGTGGTCTCGGAGGGGCTCGGACCACCACCGGGAAAATCTCATCTTACCAACCGCGACGGCTCGCGGGCAAGGACGCGAATGTTTCAGTCGCCGCCGATAATGCCGCCAATCTTTCCGAGCGCGCCGCCAAAGTCTCGCTTCACGTCTTCACGATCGCCGCGGTAGGCCGAGTGGATCCGATCGGCGAGGCGTGAGAACGGAAGGGTTTGCAGCCACACACGGCCGGGGCCGGTGAGCGCGGCAAAGAACAATCCTTCTCCACCGAACAGGCTCGTCTTGATTCCGCCGACGCGAACGATGTCGTAGTCGACGGTCGCATCGAGCGCGACGAGACAGCCAGTATCGACCTTCAACCGTTCTCCCGCGGCGAGCTCCATGGGAACGATGGTGCCGCCGCTGTGGATGAAAAGGCGTCCGGTTCCATCGAACTTCTGCAGGATGAACCCTTCACCGCCAAAGAAACCGGCGCCAATCTTCCGGGTGAATGCGATGCTGAGATCGAGGTCGCCAACCGCGCAGAGGAAAGAATCCTTCTGGCAGAGCAGCTGCTGGCCCGAGAGATCGAGGGCGATGATTTTTCCCGGATAGGGTCCGGCAAACGCCACTTTGCCCGCGCCTCTCGGCGCGCGGAAGTGGGTGATAAAGAAGCTCTCCCCCGCCAGCAGCTTTCGCTTCAAGCCGCCAAGAAAACCGCCCTCCATTCGGGCGTCCATCTCGATGGCGTCGGTCATGAACATCATTGCGCCGGCTTCGGCGCGGACCTCGTCACCCGCGCCGAGGGTCAAAATGACTGCCTGCATGTCGTCGCCAATGATCTCGTGGCTGATCATGAGTACTGGTCCCTCGTCGCTTACTCCGCTCGCAGCGTACTGAGCGGCTTCTTCCTCAAGACCTCGGCGCTGGCAAGCACGCCGATCACACACACCAGCGCTGTCGTCAATACCGCACCCAGCGTCAGGAGGCCCGGAGTGGGACGCCATGGAATATCGAAGACGTGGCGTGTTACGCCCCAGCTCAAACCGAGCGCTCCGGCGGCGCCGATCGTGCCGGCCAGCAAGCCGAGCGCGCCATATTCGAGCGCGAGGGTCAGTGTGAGGAGCCGCGTGCCGGCGCCCAGCGTTCGCAGGATCGCGGCCTCGTAGACCCGTTGGAACTTCGTCATCGCAACTGCGCCAATGAGGATGAGAACCCCGCTCAGCAGCGCGATACCACCCACGACCGAGATACCGAGCACGGCGTTGTCGATCACTTTCTGAATGCGCGTAATGATGTCTCGCCCATCAATCGCCGTGATGTTCGGGTAGCGCGAGATGAGATCGTACTGAAGGCGCGCCCGCGCCGACGAGTCCTCTGGCCCTTTGACGAACCCGATGAACGTGTGTGGGGCTCCCGAGAACGCGGCGGGGTTGAAGACGAACATGAAGCCGCCACTTCTCGCGTCGCCCCATTCGACGTGACGAATGCTCGTCACGCGCGCCACTACCTGTCGGCCAAGTACATCGAATCGCATCTCGTCGCCGACATGGATATTGAAGCGCTCGTGGATGCCCTCCTCGACCGATACCTGCAGCGGCTGCGATTGCGCGGCGCCATCGGCTTTCCAAAAGGCCCCCTGGACGATATGCTCGTTTGCTTCGAGGTGATCGCGGTAGGTGATCACGTACTCCCGCGCGAGTGACCCCCGTCCGCGCACATCACTGAAGTTCTCGAGGTTCATCTCTCGGCCACGCACCGCGGTCACTCGCGCGCGAAGGACCGGCACCAGTCGCGCCGGAGGGGCGCCAGCATCCTGTCGCGACCGTAACATTTCCTCGACACCCGCAGCCTGATCGCGCTGCACATCGATCACGAACAGGTCGGCGCCGCCTCGGTCCATCCCGACTGCGAATTCAGCGATGAGATTGCTCTGCAGTGCGCGCACGCCAAGCACGAAGAAACTCCCGAGTCCGACCGCGAGCAGGATGACGCGGGTCTGATTGCCAGGCCGACGCAGGCTGATCACCGCGTGCCGCATGGGGAACCACGGCGCTGACGCCAGAGGCAGGACGAGGCGCACGAGCGCGAAAGCCGCGACGTATAAGACCAGGGCGACGACGGCAAACCCGATGCTTACGGCGGCACCTGCGCGCCACGAACCCGCCTGCCATGAGGCAACCATGATCAGGGTGGCACCGACAGCGCACGCGACACCGATTTGCAGCCAGTCCAGACGGCGCAGCTTCTCACGCCAGCCATTCCATGCCGTACTCCCCGAAGCGCCCATCGTCCCGTCGGCGCCGCGAATCAGAAGCAATGGCTTAACACGTCGAACGTCGAGGAGCGGGACTAGCGCGAAGAGCACCGACACCAGCAAGCCGACCGCGAGTCCCTGGAGGACGGCCGAAGGGGTGAGACCATAGGGCAGGCCGCCGAACGACTCCGCCAGCGCCGCTGGGATCGAACGAATTGCCGCAGCCGCGAGCGCGACGCCGATGAGACTGCCGGCAGCTGCGAGCAGCGCCACTTGCAGCACGTAGGTCGCCAGTACCTGCGGCGTCGATGCGCCTAGACACTTCAGGATGGCCACGCTGCGAATCTTCTGCCGGACGAATACCCGCGTGACGCTCCACACCCCGATGCCACCGAGGACGACGATGATGAACCCGACGAGCGAGAGAAAATTCTCAGCGCGCTGCAGGCTCTCTCCGATTTGATCCTCAGTCGATCGATAGGAGCGCGCATTGACGAAGCGATCCCGGAAATTTGTGCGAACTGCGCTGGTCAGGCGTTCGACGCCTTCCGGTCGCACTTTCAGCAGGATCTGATAATTCGCCCGGCTGCCGAACGTCAGCAAACCGGTCTGCTGGAGATCGGCGAGATCGATGAGGACGCGTGAACCGAGGCTGAATCCGCCAACGCGACGACCTGGCTCCTGGTCGATGACGCCGCGAACGGTGAAGGGCCGGCCGGAGATCAAGATGCGATCGCCAACCGCGATTCCGAGCTGGGCGAGCAGCTCGGGTCGCACGAGGGCGCCAGCGTTTTCCAGGAGCGCATGCGAGTATGTCTGGCCGTTCTGCAGCGCAAAGGTGCCGTAGAAGGGATACCCCTCCTGGACGCCACGCAATTCAACCATCCGCGCGACGGCCTGCCCTCGCTCGGCACGCACCATGGTCGCCGTCTCGATGGCCTCGGTGCGTGCATCCACGGGAGCGGCGGCCAACTGGCGCTCGAGGTCGGCACGCACTTCCGGAGTCCAGGCGCGACTGCTTTGAACCAGCACGTCGGCCGCCAGGGTATTGCGGGCTTCGCGAACCAAACCGGTGCGGATGCTCTGAATGATTGAGCGCAGCGTGACGATGGCCGCAACACCGATGGCGACGCAGATGAAAAAGAACAGCAGGCGCCGCCACGACGCGCGCAGTTCACGTCCGAGCATACGCAGGATGAACGTCATGCTTCGGCTCGAATCGGCACTCGCGAGCCCTGCGTCTGCGAAACGACTCGCCCGTCCCGGAGTGCCACCGACATATGCGCCACACTGGCGAGCTCCGGATCGTGGGTCACCAAAACCAGCGTTGTCCCGCGCGAGCGGTGAACACCGAGCAGCAGGTCGATGATCTGATGGCCAGTGGTGCTATCGAGATTTCCGGTCGGCTCGTCGGCAAGCAGCAAAGGCGGTTCGTTGGCGAGCGCACGCGCGATCGCCACGCGCTGCTGTTCACCGCCTGACAACTGCGACGGATAATGATGACCGCGCTCCGACAAGCCGACCTCGTCGAGGAGCGACAGTGCTCGCGTTCTCGCGCCCGGCAACCCCGCAATCTCCATCGGCACCAGAATGTTTTCCAGCGCCGTCAGCGATGGAAGCAGATGGAAGAACTGAAAGACAAAGCCGATGCGGCGGCCGCGCAGTTTCGCCAGTGCATCTTCGTCGAGCGCCGTGATGTCGACACCATCGATGACGATGCGCCCTGTCGTCGGCGCATCCAGACCGGCGATGAGTCCCAGAAGCGTCGATTTTCCACTTCCCGATGCGCCCGTAATGGCGACGACCTCTTTCGCCGGGACGACGAGATCGAGGGGATGAAGAATCGTGAGCGTGCCCGTCCCGCTGGGCACGGACTTCGATACACCGTGCAGTTCAATCATGAGGCAGAGATCTGGTCCAGCAGAGGCTTCAGCACGTTCCAGACCGTGTCTGCCACGATTGCCGCTCCCTCTGGATTGGGATGTATGCCGTCTCCCTGGTTCAGCGCTGCCTGTCCGGCAACTTTATCGAGGAGGAACGGCACGAAGAGGACGCGATACTGGAGTGCGAGGTCGCGATAGGCCTGCCGGAATGACGCCGCATATTCGGCACCGTAATTGGGGGGCGCCTCCATGCCAGCGAGGACGACGACGACGTGCTTCGCCCGCGCGCGCTCGATGATCTCGCCGAGGTTTTGCTTCATTTCTGCAACCGACAGTCCTCGCAGACCGTCGTTGGCTCCGAGCGCAAGGACTAGTACGCGGACATCTTCCTGGAGTGCCCAATCGAGCCGGCGAAGGCCTCCGGCAGACGTGTCGCCCGACACACCCGCGTTCACCACTTCGTAATTGAAGCCGTCGCGATCGACCTTTTCCTGGAGGAGATGCGGATACGCCTGGGTCTCCAAGAGTCCCAGGCCCGCCGTCAAGCTATCACCCAGCGCCACGATCTTCGGGCGCTCGTCATCAGTTTTTGGCGCGGCCGGTGTCGCTGGGGCCGCTTCGGATGACGCCTGATCGCTCGAATGGCCGACGCCGCAGCTGATTGCGCCGAGGTTGCAGGAAGCGACCAGTGCTGCAAGCAGACAGACAACTAGTCGGCCCCTCACGCGCCCCATCGGCAGAATAGACATGTATTGATGATTATATGTTCCGGGATCCGGGATCCGGTGTCCGGGACCCGGTGGGATCGGAATCCGTCATCGATGTCGCTCAGTAAGCCATTTCCAGAAGACGGCCCGTGACGTCGGACTCCGCATCCCGGAAAACGGATTCCGGCGCGATTACAATGAATTCATGGCCCGAGGATTCGATTCGAAGTTCGTTGAAGCCCAACAGGAAGAAGCGCAACGCCGATCGGTACCGGCCAAGCCCCCTATGACGCCGGAAGACAGAATCAGAGAAGAACGGCGCCGTGCGTTGGAACTGATGCGAATACGGACAGAGCAAGACCTCAGCCGTGCCGTCCTGCCCGCACACCGCCGCATGCTCGAAGAAGCCATAGCCGCGCTCGACAAGCAAATCAAGGAAATCTGACCGGTATGCATCTTGCTCCCTCCTCAGCAGGAGGGGTATGGGCTCGGATACACACGTCGTTCGCGTGGCGGCAATCGGTGATCTCCACTATGGCCGTAACGCCGCGCCCGGATCGCTGCAACCGCTCTTCGCTCAGATCAACCAGAGCGCCGACGTGCTCGTCGTTTGCGGCGACCTGACCGACTTCGGTCTGGCCGACGAAGCGCGCGCCCTTGCGCGCGAATTCGCGGTTCTCAAAATTCCCACCGTCGCGGTTCTCGGCAATCACGATTTCGAGTCGTCGCAGCAAGGCGAGATGCGCTCGATTCTGACCGACGCTGGCATCGTCATTCTCGATGGCGACAGCACTGAAATCCTCGGCATCGGTTTCGCCGGCATCAAGGGGTTCGCCGGGGGCTTTGGCCGCCGCGCGCTCGGACCGTGGGGGGAAGACATCATCAAGAAGTTCGTTCACGAAGCGGTTGACGAGGCCTTGAAACTCGAATCAGCGCTCGCCCGGTTACGGAACGAGAAGCGCATCGCGATCCTGCATTACTCGCCTATCCAGGAAACGGTCGAAGGCGAACCACCCGAAATCTTTCCGTTCCTCGGATGCAGCCGCCTGGAAGAACCGCTCGGCAGATATCCCGTGACGGCTGTTTTTCACGGGCACGCGCACCACGGGCGACCGGAAGGACGCACGGCCAAAGGCGTACCCGTATTCAACGTGTCGATGACGTTGATGAACAACCTGTTTCCCGGGCGGCCCTTCCGGGTCATCGATATCGACATGACGACTCCGCCCGATGAAAGACGGGTCCGATCCGATCGCCGTTTCGCCGGCATGTCGCTCGCCGATCCATCGTGAGAGGAGACATATGACGACGCTCACCACAATCGCAATGGTTGCATGGCTTGCGCAGGCGACGCCTCCTGCCCCTCAGGGAACGTCCGCGGTTCAGCCGCGACCAACAGGCGCACAAACATCGGAAGGTGACGATGCGCTTCAACTGCAGGTGATGCTCGATCGCGCCGGCTTCTCTCCTGGTGCTATCGACGGGAAGATGGGTGCGAACACGCGGAAGGCGCTCGAGCTTTTCAATGCGAGCGGAATGCAGCAGTCGGCTTCGGTGCCGCCAACCCAGACCTATCGAATTACTGCCGAGGACCTCGCCGGCCCGTTCATCGCTGGCCTACCTAAAGACATGATGGAGAGCGCGAAGTTGCCAGCCCTCGGCTACACATCCGCGATCGAAGAACTCGCCGAGCGCTTTCACACCACACCCGCATTCCTGCAGCAACTGAATCCCGGCATCACGGTCGCCGCCGATCAGGAGATTCAGGTTCCCAATGTGGAACCGATGGTGCTGCCGACCGCAACGATGTCGGTGCTCGAACCGAAGCAACCGAAGCCGATGGGACAGCGCGGCTCGGCCTCCAATGCGCCCCAGCCGACTGGCACGAGCGGAACCGAGGGACAAATTGAGAAGCCGAACCTCATCGTCACGGTCAGTAAGAGTGCGTCCGCGTTGACGGTGACCGACCCCGGCGGGAAGGTGATGCTCTATGCTCCGGTGACGACCGGAAGCACACATGATCCACTGCCACTCGGTGAATGGAAGGTGACGAGCATCCGGTTCAATCCGGCGTTTAACTACAACCCGGATTTGTTCTGGGATGCCGAACCCGGCCATACCAAGGCGACGCTGAAGCCAGGACCGAACAATCCAGTGGGCGTCGTCTGGATCGACCTGTCAAAAGAACACTATGGTCTCCATGGCACCCCGGAACCTGCATCGATTGGACGCACGCAGTCTCACGGATGCGTGCGGCTGACCAACTGGGATGCTTTGAAGCTTGCGGCACTGGCCAAACCGGGCACACCGGTCGTCTTCAAAGAATAGCGGGGTGAACGTGCGCATGCGCGATCGTGACTTGCGCCGGAGTTTTCGAGCGTTCGCCGTAGGAGCCACATGCGGCTTCATCATCGGCGCGGCGCTCGTTGCCGTGCTCATCACCAAGTACGGGCAGATTGC
>Ga0310897_10000163_pt1 | contig 13286 bp, 19 predicted proteins | sample C8D2metaG_FD_203913 | JGI IMG/M metagenome (GOLD analysis project Ga0310897, IMG submission 203913) | Lab incubated soil microbial communities from West Virginia University Organic Research Farm, Morgantown, WV, United States - C0D1 | ecosystem: Environmental > Terrestrial > Soil > Agricultural...
TGGTCGTGGCGGTGGTGGTCCACGTCGCGGGCCTTTGGATCACCAGTCCGCCGGACATGATCGACGCCCTTCTCTTCGCATCGCCGACGCCGTTCTCCCCCTTCGGTGTGATCGCCATGTGGGCGATCTTCGCCGTCGCGCTCTTCGCCTTACTCCGCCGGCGATTGGGACTGCGAACGTGGCGCATCGTGCACATGTCCCTCGCGGTGGTCATCGTCGCAGGCGGCGTGGCCCACGCCATGCTGGTCGAGGGTCCGATGGAGACGATCTCGAAGGCCGCCCTTTGCGCGCTGGTCCTCGCGGCTGCCATAAAAGTCATGGCTGACCTGGTGAGGAAAATGCGAGCGACGTCGCGCGGAGAGAGCCTCGCGCGGCAGTAAGCTCAGCGGAATAGATGGCGATCCCTTCAACTTGTCCAAGGTTGGGGAACAATTAAAGCGGCCGCCGGCGGGCGGTGAGCTGATCTCCGTCGAGGTAAAGGCCGTCGTTCCGAAGCCGAGCGACGGCCCTTATCTGACCCAAAGCGGACGAAATTAAAAAAACATAAAAACAAAAACCGTCGTTTCCCCTTGGGGCAATTTACTCGCACTGGCCCGCTGACAATATCCGCGTGGGTAACTTTCACCCTGTGGCTAATCGGAGTTCGCTATGCACAAACATAACAGGCGCGCCGTATTGACAGCATTACTGGGTTCCGTAGCCGGAGCGGTCGTCTTTTATAAATCCCCTGCCCTCGCGCAGCCGGTTCGTGCGCGGCCAGTTGGCGCTGGTAAGCCGGGCTCAGTCACCGCGATTGACACTCTGCTCGATCCCGACGCTACGATGATCCAGCACGCGGTGGCTGCCAATGAGCGTCTGCGCAAGAGCTTCCCCAAAGGTTTTGCCTTGGGTAAGGACCATCAACCACACATCTCGGTTCTGCAGCGGTATGTCAAAACGCAGGACCTGAACAAAGTCTACGACGCAGTTGGCAAAGTGCTGGCTGGGGAGAAGCCGACCACCTGGAAGCTGAAGGCGTACAAGTACTATTATATCCCTTGGAAAAATATCGGCCTTGCCGGGATTGTTATCGAGCCCACCGACGACCTTATCCGGTATCAACAGAAAGTGGTCGACGCCATCACCCCATTCACGGTGAAGACGGGCACTGCATCGGCGTTCGTTACGACGAAGGAAGACCCCGAGATCAATAAACCGACCATAGATTACGTGGCGAATTTCGTTCCGAACGAAACGGGCAAGAAGTTCAACCCGCACGTGACTATTGGCATTGCCTCGCAGGATTACCTGAAGAAGATGCTCGACGAGAAGTTCGAAGCTTTCACGTTCTCACCAGCTAAGGCATCTGTTTATCATCTCGGCAATTTTGGCACGGCGCGGAAATTGCTCAAGAGTTGGGAACTGTGAGGTCGAAGATGAAATCGATGTCCGCGACGATCAGGGTCAACGCAATTTGTCGGTGACGCACGCCTTGAGCGCGTGCGGCACCTTTGCTTCAGGAACTTCAACGGTCTGGTCGCGCCCGTTTTTTGTGCGTGTGATCCGGTAACAGTGCGCGTCGCGCTCGTTTCCCGCCTCCTGCGAGCCGCGCGGTTTCTGGAACACGGCCTCGACCCAGGCCTGGTCGGCGGGGGAGAGCGCTGAAATCGCAGTCTCCCCGCTGCTCTTCAGTTTCGAACCGGGCAATCCGAAACCGGCCAATCCCCCGATCTTCTCAACCTTGACCGTGCTCATGGCCTTTCCTCGTTCAGCAAGCTCTATGAGCGGTGAGCTACAGCCCGACCTTTTTCCATCCGGCGTCGACTGCACGAGCAAGAGCAGCGTCGTTAGGGTAAAGCTCGGCCGCGACAGCCCGGGTACGATCTGCAAACGCCATCATTTTCAGGTTGGGTGCAGGACCGAAGCCCGTCATTGACCTATACCATATATGACCAACCTGCTCCCAACTGTTGCCGCCGACGGCTTTTGCGATCGTGCAAAACGCCAGGTTGGGAGGTCCGCTGCTCAGGTGCGGATCCATGCCGGGCCTGACCTGCGAGTATTTGGTCGGCTGTGGCGCAAGGCAATGCTTCGCGTCTGGATCGGCCATGTCGCGCAGGCAGGTATAGCCGCTCTGCAGTGCAGAGGGTCCCATAATGTCTTTGCCGATGAGCCAGTCGGCTTGCTTGACGGTCTGATTTTCTTCCCATTGACGGAACATCGAGCCGAAACAGTCCGACAGGCTCTCATTCAGGCCGCCGGCGTCGTTTGTGTAGTTAAGCTGAAGACTGTACTGGGTCACCCCATGGGTCAGCTCGTGGCCGATGACGTCGCTGGCTTTTGAGAAATCGAGGAAGATCGAGCCATCGCCGTCGCCATACGTCATCTGCGAACCGTTCCAGAAGGCGTTGTTGTAGCGTACGCCAAAGTGGATCGACGAAATCAGCGTCATTCCTCCGTCATCGATCGAATTTCGCCCGAACACCTGCGAATAGAATGCTTCAACCGATTTCGTTTCCGAAAAAACGCCCTTTGCGGTTGGATCCGGTGATATCGCCGGATTGAGAATCTGAGCCCCGGGCAGGGTTTGACCATGATTGCAGTCATACACGGTCACAGCCGGCGCGGGCGCGACCGTGGGTGCTTCGGCCATGAGCGCCGCAACGCGGGTTAGCCTGGCCGCCTGCGTTCGCAGCCGTCGCAATTGGACATCGATCTTGATTGTGTCGGCGAAATTCTTTCTTTGCTCTGCTGAATATTTGCGGTCGGCTGCGAGGCGCTTCAACACGCGTTCGGGCACGATCTGACACAGGCAGCACATGAGATGTCTCCTCTTTCGATATCGGTGCTGTGATATCGGAAAGCTGCGCGGCCATATATTAAATGGCTCACACTTGCGGACATAACTCTGCCGATTGCGGATATGGTCGCAGTTCGGGCAACACGCGAACAATAAAAATAAAATACGCGGCATCGTCGCCGCATCACGTTACCTCCGATCGCAACGCGGAGAGTTGGATGATCTCGTTCCGGTAAAGCTTTGCTGCAAAGGCAGGCCGCTGTTCCTCGAACGGAGGGAACGCAATATGGCAAATACACGCCAAAACGTCTGGGCGCTGGGGTCGGACTGGGCGGATCCGATCCTCTGGTATGCACGCGGCGTCAAAGCCATGAAGGCGCGCGCACTCAACGACAGGATCAGCTGGCGGTTCTACGCCGCGATCCACGGCATCTTCCCGCCGTTGTGGCAGCAGTACGGCTATCTCAGGCCCACGGATACGATTCCAAGTACAGCCGACAGGAATGCCTACTGGAACCAGTGTCAGCACGGCAGCTGGTATTTTTTGCCCTGGCATCGCGGCTATCTGATCGCATTCGAGGCGGTCATTCGCGATGCGGTGGTCGCTCTCGGCGGACCCGGCGATTGGGCGCTGCCGTACTGGAATTACTTCAAGCAGGAGGGGCTGCCCCCTGCCTTTGCATCCGCCAACTGGCCGGATGGCACCGGTGACAATCCGCTTTTTGTCCAACAGCGCTACGGTCCGAACAATGATGGCAACGTTTTCGTGCCGCTCAGCGAAGTCAACATGAACGCGCTCGGAGAGCCGGACTTCGAGGGCGTGGCGAGCGGCGGCAGCCCGGGCTTCGGCGGCGTCGCCACCGGATTCGCGCATGGCGGCAGGATCCACGGCGCAATCGAGACGCAACCGCATGATTGGGTGCATGGCCTGGTAGGCGGCGGACTGTCCCCGCAAGAGCCCGGACTGATGTCCGATCCGGACACGGCCGGGCTCGATCCGATCTTCTGGCTGCATCACGCGAATATTGACCGGCTGTGGGAGGTATGGCGGCAGAACCCGGCCACCCACGTGGATCCGTCCAAGGCGAACTGGATCAATGGGCCCGCATCGACCGGCGGGCACGCCTTCATATTGCCGATGCCGGGAGGGCAAAGTTTGACCTACACGCCCGGCGAGATGAGTAATCTGTCGGCGCTCGGATACACTTACGACGATCTGTCGGCGCCGCCATCCCCGCTCGTGGCGCGGCTCGAACGCCTCGGCGTTGATGTCACGGAGGCGACCGCAGTTGCCCGGAGGACCGCCATGGCCAAGACCGTCGAACTCCTCGGCGCAAACACCGAGAGCATCCGTTTGTCCGGCACGGAGGCGAGGACCTCGATCGCGCTCGATCCCGCGGCCCGGAGCAGGTTGTCAACCAACCTGAACGAGGCAGCCACGAGGTCGGCGGCCCCTGACCGGGTTTTCCTGAACCTCGAAAATGTGCGCGGGATCAGCGACGCGACCGCCTTCAACGTCTATATCAACGTGCCCGAAGGCGAAAATCCCGCCAACCATCCCGACCATCTGGCGGGCAGCGTTGCGCTGTTCGGCGTGCGCAAGGCATCGGCGGCTGACGACAAGCACGCCGGCGACGGGCTAACCTACGTCCTTGATATCTCCAGCATCATCGACAGGCTGCATCTTTCCGGCGCGATCGACGCGGGGCAACTCCACGTGCTGCTGGTGCCGCGCAACCCGGTGGCGACCGAGGCCCAGATCAGCATCGGCCGCATCAGCGTGTTCCGGCAGAGCAATTGAGCGGGGTCGTTCGGTGTGGAGTGATGTGACGCTCTCCGGGATCTGCTCCGCCGGCCTGCGAATGCCGCTAGCGGATTCGTTCAACTGGCTGCTGATGCTCGCCGCCATGATGCCGCCGCTGATTGTTGCGCCGCTGCGGCATGCTCGCGAGCGCAGCTTCGCGCACCGGAGGGCGCGCGCGATGTTTCTGTTCGTCATCGGATATGGGGCCGTGTGGATGACCGCGGGCATCGGCCTGCAAGTCATGGCGCTCGCGGCGCAGCTGGCTTCATCCGATACGCTTACGTGCCTCGCATTGTCGGCATCGGCGGCAGCTTTGTGGCAGGTTTCGCCCGCCAAGCAGTGGTGCCTGAACCGATGTCATCGCCGGCCACAGCTCGCCGCCTTCGGCGCCGCGGCCGATCGCGCCGCGTTTGACTTCGGGCTCTCTCACGGCGCCGCGTGCGTCGGCGCATGCTGGGCGTTAATGCTGCTGCCGCTGTTCGCGCGACAGGCACACGTTTTGACGATGCTGGCCGTCATGCTTTTCGCCTTTGCGGAGCGGCTCGAAAACGCCGCGCCGCTTGCATGGCGCTGGCGCGGACCCGGCAAGGCCCTTCGGATCATTGCGGCGCAGGCCCGCATGCATTTGGCGCCGCGCGAGCGCGCGTTGCGAACGAATGACTGAGTCAGAGTGTAGCTGCTCTGGACCCCCGCTTTCGCGGGGGTGAGCGGGCTGAATGGGCGCACCACACTCCTCTCATTCCCGCGTAAGCGGGAATCCAGGCCCGAATGACTGAGTCAGGGTGTAACTGCCCTGGACCCCCGCTTTCGCGGGGGTGAGCGGAGTTTGTTGAGCGATTGCGCGAGAATGAATCGTAGGACGGACGCAGCCTACACAACCTGTTCCGACCGCACGCCGCGGCAATCCATTTCGAACTCGAGGCCGCGCACCGGCGGCCGGCAGAAATGCCATGTCAGCCCCGAGTGCGCCGCGCCGCGGCGCACGATCTCGTCGCCTAGAAAGGGATAAAGGTCGTGCACGGTGTAGACCTGCGTCGCGGTGGTCGCGGCCCAAGATGTGCCGAGCAGCGCGAGACGGCGCTCCATCTCGCCGAGCACAAAACGTGCTTTTTCCCGCATGGCGTCGGCACTCGTTTCGCCGTGGCGGATTGTCCGCTCGGCGTAGCTGGCGCCGCCCTCGCGCGCCTCGCCGCTGCCGGCGATGACGAAACTTGGAGCGTCCTTTGGCGCGGCGTCTTTCGAGTCAACCGTGAAGCAGAAGGCATGAAACGAGGGCTCGCCGGGCGGGTCGATCTCCGGGCAAACATTGCTGCGCGCAACCGGATTGCGCTCGTCCTGCATGATGCCCCAGTCGCGCAACGTCACGACGTAGCTCTGGTTGAACGCGCGAAAGCCGTCGTCGCTGAACGGCGCGGGCGAGCGCAATTCACAGGCGCAGAACGAGGTCAGCGGCCGGCCCGCCGCTGCGATGAAGCGCGCGATCTCGGCAAACCCGGCCGCGACCGGCACCGGCGCGTGAAATCGCACGCGTCTGATCGCGAGGCCGGGCGACGCCGCGACGCCGCCCGAATACTGGAAAACCGCGGGGATGTAGCGATACCCGCCCGCTGCGAAGTCGACGGCGGCCATATTTGGCGCAGCCCTGTGTGACGGTGTGCCTACTCTCTCGGAATAAACATATTTGACCGCTCACCCCCGCGAAAGCGGGGTCCAGGGCGACTAGTCGCAGCTTCTGTACTGGTGGTCCTGGATTCCCGCTTACGCGGGAATGAGCGGAGGATGTTGCTTCCGTACGCTTAAAACTTCACCGCTCACCCCCGCGAAAGCGGGGGTCCAGGGCAACAGACTCAGAACTTGCGGCCCTGGATTCCCGCTTACGCGGGAATGAGCGGATAAAAGGGTAACGTCCTCGCCTCACGGGCACGCAATCCTGCGGCCGCCTTTGCCGACATAGGTGCCTGACTGCACGTCGTATGTGCGGAAACGCCGGATGCAGTACGCGACGTCGCCACCGTAACCGTTCTCGACATAACCGGGGTCGACATAGCTGTCGTCGACATACGGATAGTAGTCGTCATAGTAGCCGCCGCCGTAATACGGCCAGGCCGCATAGCCGAGCCCGACACCCGCCACCGCCCACGGCCACCACCGGCCACGCCACCAGCGGCCGCCGCCGTTCCAGTTACCGCCTTGCCACCTGCCTCCGGCCCACTTGCCGCCTTGCCAATTGCCGCCGGCCCATCGCGCGCCGCTTCCCGCGACACCCGCTCCGGCAATGCGTGCGCCCATTGCAGGGCCGCCGACCCGTGCGCCTGAAAAGCGCGCACCGCTCATCGAGGCCCCACTCCAGCGCGCACCGCCCATGGACGGGCCGCCCATGCGCGCGCCGCTGAAGCCCGCGCCGCCCTTGCCGCCACTAAAACCGGCACCGCCGCCGCGTCCGCCGCCACCGCCGCCGCCGTTTTTCGCATCCGCTGTGCTCATGAAACCAGCCGCAGCGATGATCGCTGCGGCACAAAAGACTGCTCCGCTCTTCCACATGACGTTTCTCCCGCTCAAAGAAAATTTGCACGAAGTGAACGCCGCCTGCGTGGGCGGCGCTTTGATCTCGATCAATAACCCCGCAGGAGATGGCAATGCTCCGCGCTTTTCGCAGTAATCGCGAGTCACACAAAAACGTGATCTTGTTTACGTCAAATCTTAAACCGGGCAAACGTTGGAGCATGATTGCGGGTTCCCGTCGCGCCAACCTCTCCGCGTCATGGCCGGACTTGTTCCGCGCATCCACGTCTTTCCCCAAGTACCGCCGCAAGACGTGGATGCCCGGGACGAGCCCGGGCATGACAACCGAAAGGCCGCGCCTCTTTAAAGCGCGAGCGTATTAACTAATGAATGGCACCTACCGCCCTACCACGTGCCGCTTCACGTCGCGGGCGAGCATCTTAAACCCGCGCGGTCCGTCGGTGAGCGACATCACCATCAGCATGCAGCCAACGACCAGCGCCACACCATAGAGTTGGAACACGGACGTCGCCACGCCGATCACCATCAGCGCGCCGACCGCGTAGATCACCACCTGTTCCCAACGCATCGCGTCCCCGCAAATATTGTGCACTGCATAAGCGCCCGGCGCCTTTGCAGGCATTGATCTCAGTCAACGAGCCAGGCGGTGCCGGGTTCCGCAATGAGGCGGCGGTACGGGCGGAACAGGCGCCTTACCGGGTTGGGGACCCTGGCCTATGATCGCTCCTGCGCCGGGGGGTCCTGGATGCGGATATTTCTGACCTTTGCATCTGAGCAACAGGAAGTTGCGGACGCAATTCTGCTTGCTTTGCGCAACCGCGGACACGAGGTCTTCTTCTCGCACGACGACCTGCCGCCCGGCGAAAGCTTCGACGCGCGCATTCAGAAAGCGATCGCCAGAAGCGACCTTTTGATTTTTCTGGTCAGCCCGGAATGCGTGACCAGGGGCCGCTACACCCTGACGGAGCTTTCCTTTGCGCGCGACCAATGGCCCAGCCCGCGTGGCCGCGTGCTGCCGGTGCTGGTGGGGCCGACAGGCATGGCGTCGGTGCCGAACTATCTCAAGGCCGTGACCGTGCTCGAGCCCGAGGGAAATATCGCCGCGGAAACGGCGGCGGCCGTTGACCGGCTGCGCGACCGGTCGCGCTCGCGATCCGTCCGCATGTTCGCGCTTCTGGGACTTGGTACGGGAGTGCTCTCCTATCTGGCCTACGAATTCCCGCTGCGTCTGTTGATGGTCTCGTTTTTGCTCAAGACGACGCCCGGCCCCGACCACGCCGCTGCCCGGTGTGATCTTCGGATTACTGGTGGCTGCATGCACGTACTGGTACGGCACGCGCGACCGGTTTCTGCTCGGTGTGGCCTTCGGGTTTACCGTTCTCGCCTGGATCTTGGCGTATGATTCCACCGCCGTGGTGTACGGGCAGCTGGCTCTCTACAAGAAGCCGCCGCCGATTTCGACCAGTGCCGAGCCTGCCTCCGGCGCGCAAAAACAGGAAACCGACGCGCACGCACGTGGCGACGCGGCATCCGACAGCGAAAAAGCGGAGAGTGAGGAGACGCCGCCTGAGCGTGAGGAGGCGCGGCTCATTCCGTTTCTCGCCGGGATGAGCGGCATCGTGGGCGGACTGGTGGGTGGTTTTGTCACGGTCTTTGGCGTTTCGATCGCAAACCAGCGATTTCGTCGCTTCGATTTCTGGACGACCACGATCCTGCTCGCGGGCGTGCTGGGCACCCTGATGGAGCTGGCAAGAATTGAAAGACACCTGGGATTCTTGCTGCTGTTTGCAATCTGGCAGGCGGCCGTGATTTCCCTTATCGCGCGGGGGATGGCTGTCGGGGATGACCCCGAGACTGCCTCCTGACTGACGTTCAGGTGGATACATCGCGTTGAACGGCCGCGTCGCACGACGCAATCCGACACGCCGCTTCTACCGCATCGGGGGAAACGGGGATCCGATACCCGCGCCGAGGGCCATCCTTGCGCGATCATCGGAATCCCCGCTCCCCCGTACGCCGAAGAAGGGGACCACTTCGGCGCGTTCGCGGGAAACACTTGTTTTCGTTCGTTCGTCGTCATGGCCGGGCATAGCCGTCCGAAGGACGGCGTGCTTTCGCACGCCTATGTCCCGGCCATCCACGTCTTCGCTATCTCTCTTCTGACTCAAGACGTGGATGCCCGGCATAAAGCCGGCATGACGACTGAACGCTTAAGCCTCCGCTCTCTGCCTTTTCACCGCCTGCTCCGCGCGCGACGAAACGCCGGCGACCAGGCTGGGCGCGTCGGCGGTGCGTTTGGCCGCCTCGCTCATGGCCCCCGACGCGGTCTGCGCGAATTCCTGCGCCGCCTTCTGCATTTTTTCGCCGAAGACCTTGGTGTGCTCCGAAAAAACCTGCGCCTGCCGGGTCATGAACTCGCTCTGGCATTGCGCGATCTCCTGCGGTTCCTTCGCGCGCGCGAGCTTCTGACCGTAGTCCATGGTGTTCGACAGAGTCTTTTCGGTCAGCGCGGTGGTATGCTCGCGCATCGCGCTGGCCTGCTTCTCGAAATCTTCCGCCATTTTCCGGCTGATGCGCAGGAAGGCGTCGAACGCCTGCCTGCTCTGGTTGAAACTTTCCTCGGTGAAGTCGCGGGCCCATGTCATGCCGACCGTGGCCGCCTGCATCGCGCGTTCGCCGCTTTGCTGTGCGAACTCTGCCGAATCTCGTGCCATAGCCTTCTCCAGTGCTTGTTTCCTTGCTTGGCCCCCACTCGACCCCTGTGCGTTCCAAAATCTTGTTCCCTGACTTTCCAAAATCTTGTTCCCTGACTTTGTTGAGTCAGGTTTACGACACACTTTTGGTGGCAACGGCTACCGCCGCGCCTCGTTCCTGCAACTCTGAAAAAGACTGGTGGACGATTGCCCGCGCGCGCACACACCGCCGAGAGCGCTGCACGCTCAAGGCCTTAGCCGTTGAAACTCTCATCCGTCATGGCCGGACTTGTTCCGGCCATCCAAGGCTTTCTAGTACCCACAAACCAGTGCGCCCTTCGATACCATGCGCTAAGCTCTCCCAGTTCCGAAGGGAGCTTGGACGATGTTGGTCACGGAACGCATGCGGTCGCTGGGCGACCACGCCAAGAGCAGCCGTCAGCCGCCGTTGAAAGAGAGAAAGCTGACGAAGTCGGACGCGAGCGCGGCGACGCAGGACGTCATCAACGAAAAAGAATTCAAGAAAGGCGCCGCGCACGAAAGTGCGGCTGTCGTGATCGTTGACAATCCGGCGCCACAAACGGTCGTGCATGAAAACCGCAACGCTGCGGTGGCGGAGATCACGCCTGATGAAGAAGCGGCCGTGCTCGCGACCGTCGCAGCAGTTCTCGCTAAAATCGACCCGCAGCCGCCCACTGCTGATGACAACGTGACGCGGCCAGAACCAGTTCGGGAAGACGCCGAGTTAAGCGCCGCGAAACGTGCCATCATTCACGAGTGGGAAAGCTGGTCGGCGTTACATTCGGATGAGTTGGGTGACCCGAAGGTCGCGGAATATTTTTTCAGGCATTTGCAGACGAAAAAGCCGCAGCTGTTGAATTTCGGATTTCAAGACAAATTGATGATGGTTCGTCGGTGTCTCGTTGATTGAATGACCGAGTGTTCCCGCACGTGGGTAAAAGACTCCATTGTGGATCGCTGGTGTGGGCTCCCGAACAAAACGACTGCGAGCATCCACGCGCCAGCTGTCGTTTTCCTGATGCGCGACCAGCGCGCCGATGCAAATGATCGAGTGGTAGATGTGCTTCGGAAGCTTGTCGCCCATGGCGGTGCGGATGTCCGCATCGCTTTTACCCTCGGGCCATTGGCGGCCGCGAACCTCCCAGGCGATGACACTAGCCATGGCGCATCCTCTTGAATGCATCGCTATCTTAATATGTGTATAGACGCTATTCGACAGGCTTGGTGAGGCAGATGGCGCGCAAGAAGCGCAGCGAAACCAGCAAGGCCAAGCAGCGATGGCCTGCGGCGCTGATTGATCCGCCCCCCAGCCTGCAGGTGTGGATCAGATACCGGGCAGACCATGAGATGCTCGCCGATCAACCCGACATCAGGCAGTGGATGGTTCGGGCCGACAAGGTGGTCGCGCGCAAGCGGCGCGAGCGCGCTAGCTGAGGCTGAGCACGACCGATCGAATTGGCATGCGATCTGACGTAGCTTTGGCCGCGAGCGACTCAGGAGCGCGGCCTCACTTTTCGCGAGGCGCTGAGCACCGTGGTGACGCCGGCTCTTTAAGTCAGGCCGGAGTTCAGACCGCCGTGCTGCGGCGCGCGAAGAAGCTCCACACCACCAGCACGATGATGGCGCCGACCACGGCGCCGATCAGGCCTGCGCCCTCACCCGCATGGTACCAGCCGAGCGCCTGGCCGAGATAGGTCGCGACGAAGGCGCCGACGATGCCGAGCGCTGTGGTGAGGATGAAGCCCGCCGGCTCGTTCGAGCCGGGGTGGAGGAATTTCGCGATAATGCCGGCAACGAAGCCGATAATGATGAGCCAGAGAATACCCATAGGCCGTCTCCCGAATGTGTGTGCGGGCGAGAAACGCGGCGGGTGGAACTTTGGTTCCCGCTGGAGACCGGCAGCCGGGACTTTCCAGCCGCAGCGGGCCGGTCGCTGTTTTTGGGGCCTGCCAAAGCCCATCGCACGCCTGGGAAGCGTCGTGCCCGCTGTTTATTTGCCCTCGTTCCAGATATCGGCGGCGAGTTTCCACTGGCCGCGGACCCTCTCCCACAGCGCAAGATATTTCCCTGAAATTTCCTTCGGCGACGAGCCCTTGGCCGTCAGGCTGAAGGTCCCGATCTCGCGCGCGGTGGCAGGGCCCAATCGCCTGACCTCCAGGGTCGTGACCTTCGGATTACCCACCTGCTCCGCCATGCCTTTCCACATTGCGCCGATGGCAGCCTTCCCCCGCACCATCGCGGCGCCGGGCGGAAATGCGACCGCGTCAGCGGTATACAGCTCGGCGATCCCTGCAAAATCGCCCTTGTTGAACAACTCCATCCATTTCGCGTTGATCGTCTCGATCTGGGCTTTCTGAGCGGCCGCCGGCGCGGCGAATGCGAGCAGGAAGGCGATCACCAGTACAGTCTTACGCATGGCAAGCTCCCCACGTTCAATTCCGACATGTGTAGCACAATGTGCCTCCTGTTTTCGGCATGGGAACCCGCTGGGCTTCGCTCGTGCCGCGCGGCCGGAACAGGAACGGCCGGCACGTCCGCGCGTTTCAGAGGCGTGATCGCCCGAGCGGTTCGGCTCTCACGATCCGAAACCCAGGCGATGGCACCCCATGAAAATGGGACACACGATGGGGCCGCGTTTATATGGCGCGGCCCCACGCGATCGGAGCCGTGAGTGCGTGATGTCATACAATCCCTATTTCGATTCCATGCCGCGCCAGGCGGACAAATGGATCCCGCAGGACCCTGACGAGATCAACATCAACGACGAGCGCGAGCTGACCTACTGGTGCAACGAGCTGCGGATCTCGATCGGCGACCTGATCTGGCTGGTGGAGAAACACGGCACGTCGTCCGAGCGCATCAGGGCGTTGGTGAAGTGACGGTGCGCGTCTTCGCGCGCCGTCATCCGCGGGCTTGACCAGCGCATCCACGTCTTTCTGGAATGCAACTTCGTAAGACGTGGATGGCCGGCATTAAAGCCGGCCATGACGAATGAGAAGTTGTGCCGTGCGCCTTGGATTCCCGCCAAGGCGTGCGAAAGCACGCGTCCTTCGGACGGCTATGCGCGGGAATGAGCGAAGTGTGTGTCTTCGCCCGTGCGCCTGCCCTCACCGCTTCTTCTTTTTCGGCTGCGCGCGGTTGAGCATGTCCTGAATCGGGTCATAGGTCGACGCGTTGGACGCGCCCTCGGACTGCTCGGCGAGCCGCACATAAGTCTCGGCCAGGTTCTCCCATTCAGCCCTGATAATGGGACTGTCCTCCAGCTCGGCCTTGGCGCGCACTTCGGCGGCCAAATTCATATATTGCTCAGCTCGGCTCATCTGCCAAACCACTCACATGAACACAATGTCACTAGGCCAACATAGGCCGGCGCCATCCGTTCCTAGGAAAGCGCGAAAGGTTACGGTAGTGTGATGCGGCACTGCGGGATGCCACCATGTCGCAAACCGGGTCGGCCCGGCTTGAC
>Ga0310897_10000169_pt1 | contig 13047 bp, 6 predicted proteins | sample C8D2metaG_FD_203913 | JGI IMG/M metagenome (GOLD analysis project Ga0310897, IMG submission 203913) | Lab incubated soil microbial communities from West Virginia University Organic Research Farm, Morgantown, WV, United States - C0D1 | ecosystem: Environmental > Terrestrial > Soil > Agricultural...
GCCGCCGAGAACGGATAGTTGTTGGTGTTGTAGACCCAGCCGTTCTTCGGATTGACGACGTTCGGCGATTCGTCGAACGACAGCACGCCGTTCCACTCGGTGGCGGCATTCGAGCCGTCCACGGGCTTGGTCCAGTCGAACTTCGGATCGCGTTTCGGGATGAAGTTCGAATGCAGGTAGGCGATGTTGCCGTCGGCGTCGGCGTAGAGCGTGTTGTTCGACGAGTTGGTGTGCGCCTCCATCACCTTCTTGTATTCGGCGAGGCTGCGCGCCTTGGTGCGCGAGAACGACTGGATCAGCGCCTTCATCGGTTCTTCCATCAGCCGGACGCTGACCCACTTGCCGTCGGCCTTCCGCACGATCGGGCCGCGATGCGTGCGATAGGTCGTGAACTCGATCTGCTTCGTGGGGGTGTCCGATTTGTACGGAATGACGATCTTCTTCACGATCAGCGGCCGCTCTTCCGTGCCGACGCGATAGGTGTAGCTGCCGTCGGCCTTCGTCGTGATCGCCTCGACATACTCGTCGATGTTGTCGACGCTGCTCGACGTGTGCATCCAGCCGGCCTTGTCGTTGAAACCCTGGTAGATGAAGAACTGTCCCCACGTCAGCGCGCCGTAGGCGTTCAGGCCTTCCTCGCTCACCATGTGCGCTTCTTCACGGAAGAAGAACGAGGTGTGCGGATTGATCAGCAGCATCGCCTTGCCTGATGCGGTGTTGGCGCCGGCGACGGCGACGCCGTTCGATCCGGACGGCTCCTTCGGTCCGACTTCGCCGACTTCGTCGGCTTCGTCGCGACTCGCGCCCCGGGCCGACTGTGGCGCTCGGCCCGTCGCGCCGTAGCCCGCCTGGGCGGTCTTGGTGGGCGAAGGCGGACCATAGAAGGCTTCGAGCTGCGTCAGATTGACGCGCTCGATGTCGCCGCCGATGCTGCCCTCGCTGAAGCTCAGCGCCATCCACGGCTCGAACTTCGTGATCACGCGCGGCTTCACGTTCGGATGCGTGGCCAGGTAGAAGTTGAGGCCGTCGGCCCACGAGTCCATCAGGGCTTTCAGCCACGGCGGGCTCTCGTTGTACTTGGCCTTGAGGTCCGCGGGATCGATAAACAGCTTCATGCGCAGGTCGCGCCAGATCTCCTTCTCGCCTTCCGCTTCGGCGAGACGGCCCTGCGAGTTGATGAAGTTGGTTTCGACTCGGTTGAAGTCGTCCTCCGCCTGCGCGTACATCAGGCCGAACACGACGTCGGCGTCGGTCTTGCCGTAGATGTGCGGGACGCCCCAGTCGTCGCGAATGATCGTGATGCCCTGCGCGCGCTGTTGGAACTTTGCGACATCAGGATTGACGGGTTGCGGCGCCGTTTGCGCGGCGCAAGCGGACAGGAAGATCGTGGCAACGAGAAGCTTCTTCATAGCGGATGGATTCTATCTCTAAAAGCGAATGCCGCCACCGATGGTGAATCGGATGGCATGGCCCAGAAATCCCTCGTCGTTCACCGAAAAATTGCGACTGAGCGTCGGGCCCGGATACTTGAGGATGCGATCGGCGATATCGGCACGGAAGAATGTCCGCGGCGTCGCCGACACGTCGATGCCGCCGCCGATCTCGTAGGCCGGCAACGTCGGCCCGCCGGCCATCACGCACGCGAGCGGCGGAGGAAAGATCGCGATGCACGCAAACCCGAGCGGCGGTTCAGCGACTTTGAGAAAGCCGGCCGCGGCTTTCGCGAACGGCCGCACGCGATTGATGCGCGGCCCGATCGTCGCGCCGAACAGGCCCTCGATGCGGCTGCCGCTGAAGGCCACCTGATCCGGTGGAAAGTCGGATGGATACCACGTGAGATCGGCGTCGAGCCCGATCATCGACGAGGGCATGAACGTAAAGCGGCCGCCGATGCCGTTGTCGCTGCCGTCGAACTCGCTCCACTGGGCCGACGAGAAGTGCACGTCCGCTTGAAACGATTGGGCCTGGGCGGATGACGCACCCGCCAGCGACACGAATAGCGCAACTACGAGAATCCGAGAGGTCATGACTCCAGATTAATCCGGGAGCGTCCAGAATTTGCCGACGAATCCCGCGTCAGAAAGCAGTTCGATCGCGTGCCTGACGCGGGCGTCAGGCACGAGCGGCTGAGCGGCGGCGCATCTCGGAGAACTTCCTCACCGCGCGGTCGAAGCGATCCTGGAGCGGCTTGCGTTGATCCGGCGCGAGCGGGCCGAGCCGCGCCCACGCCGCCTGCGCGCTGCGCACTTCCTGCTCGTTGGCGCGCTGCCGCGCGTCCTCGGCCTGGCGTGAGGCGCCGGCGCCCATCGTGTTGGCGGCCAATGCTTCGCGCCACTGGCGCGCGAGCAACTCCGCGGGCGAAAGATTCTTCGCCGGCTCCGCGCTTTCCGTCGGCAACAGTTTTTCGACCTTGGCGATGAGCTTTTCCATCTTGCCCTTGGTCAGCTCCGGATCGATATCGGTGCCCTTGAAGCCGTCGGGCCAGCGGGTGACGAGATTGAAGAGCGCCGCGTTGACGCGCTCGGCGAGCGGCGCGAGCGTGTGCCGCGGCAGGTCCGGTCCCTGCACCCAGCGGGCGCGGGCCGCCTGCACCTTCGCATAGAGATCGTCCGGCGCCGCGGCATCGGTCGCATCCGCGGCGGGCAGCAGCGCTTCGAGCTCGTTGACCGCCGATTCGCGATCCGCCATCTTGCCCTGTAGCGCCGCGGAATCGCGGTTCTTGAAGCGTTCGAAAAACAGATCGCACGCACCGCGGAACTCGTTCCAGATCGCGTCCGACTTGCTCTTCTTCACCGGGCCGATCGTCTTCCAGTCGACCTGCAGGCGCTTGATGCGCGACGCGGCCTGCTCCCATTCGGTGGATTCCGAGAGCTGCTTCGCTTCGGCGACCAGCGCTTCCTTGCGCTTCAGGTTTTCGGACCAGTCCTGCTTGCGCTGCTTGAGATCGTCCTGTCGCCGCGTGAAGAACTTGTCGCACGCCGCGCGGAAGCGTTCCCACACCGCCTTCTCGTTGCCGCGCGTGACGGCGCCGACGGATTTCCACTCGGCCTGCAGCGTCTTCATCGCATCGGCGGTCTTCACCCAGTCGGTGGAGTCCGCCATCGATTCGGCGCGCAGGCACAGCGCTTCCTTCTTCTTCAGGTTCTCGACGCGCTCGGTCGCCTGTAGCGCGAAGAAGTCCTTGCACTTGTCGTAGACCTGCTCCTGCGCGGTCTTGAAGCGGGTCCACAATGCCTCGGCCTGCGATCGCGGCGCCGCGGCGACGGGCTTCCACCGTTCCTGGAGCGTGCGCATTTCGTTCGAAGCTTTTTCCGGATCGCTCTCGGCGACCGGGATGAGCGCCTCCATCTTCACGCACAGCTCTTCCTGCACCTGGACGTTGGCCCAGCGCTTCCACTCCTCCGCTTCGCGAAGCTCCTGGATGCGCGGCGTCAACGACGTGCGCACGGCCTGCAGGCGCACCATCAAGTCTTCGCGATCCTGTTTCGTCGGCAGCGGTCCCATCGTCCCGACCACGAGCTTGACGTCCTTCATCAGCTGATCGGTCTGCTTGAGGGTGAGGCTTTCGGCGGAGGCGCGCGTTTCGAACTTCTGCACCAGCGCCTGCAGCCGGTGCAGGTTCTCCACCTGCTGGGCGCCCTTGGCGTCGCGATGCGTCTGCTCCTGCGCTTCGAGCTTCTGCGCGGCCGCGTCGTAACGGGCGCGGAGGCCGGCGTCGATGTCGACATCGCGGGCGATCGCCTGCCACTGCTTGCGCAGCGAGTACCACTGGCTGCGGATGTCGTTATACGACGGGTTCTCGGCAAGCGCCTCGACCTCAGGCACGAGGGTCGGCAACCGCTCCGCGGATTGCTTGGCGAGTTGACGGCGCTCGAATCGCTTTTCGGCGGCGCGGCAGGCTTCGGCGAACCGGCGCTCGAGCTCGGCGGCCCACGCCTCGGGCATCGCCGGCATGCCTTCCCACGCGGCGCGCGCCTGCGCCACGCCGTCGGTGATGTCGTCGCCGTTCAGGCACTCGACGCGCGCGCACACCGCCGCGCGATCGGCCTGTTCCTGTTCCATCGCGCGGCGCTGGCGTTCGGCATCGGCACGCGCCGCTTCATCGGCGGCGAGCCGCTCGCGCACCACGTTCGAGGCGTTCTCGAAATCGGCTTCGATGGTCGATTGAATGTCGGCGTCGGCAAGGAGCTCGACCCAGGCGACGCGCGCGGCCGCATACGCTTCGCGCAGCTGCGCGAAGTCGGACGTCGACGCCAACGTTTTCATCTGCGCGACCATGTCGCGCGCCTTCTGCTGATCCGCTTCCTTGTACGCCGGACCGCTGTCAACGGGCGCCGCCGCCGGCTCGCTCACCTTCAACAGCGTGCGCGCCTTCTTCTGTGCCTGCTTGGTGCGCGCCTTCTCGGCGATCGCGGTCAACGTCTCGTTCGATGGATTCGACAGGCGATCGATCGCGGCCACCGCGGAATCGGCGTGCTCGCCGCGCAGCGCCACGCCTTCGATCTCGGCAGGCTCGGTCAGGCGTTCGAGCGCCACCAGCCGGGCGCCGGCTTCCGCTCCGTGACGCGCAATGCTGCCGAGGGATTTCTCGTCACGCACCCCGGCAATCGCCGCGCGCCGCACGTCATCAGGACCCGCCGCCTTCGCCACCGTGGCGAGCTCGCGCTCGCGACCGAGCGACGACAGCGCCGCCACCGCGGTCATCGCCACGGACGCATCGTGCTTCGACGCCTGCTCGACCAGCTGGCCGAGCGCATGATCGCGCACGCTGCCTTCCGATTCGTTGCGCACGATGTCGGCGAGCACCGAGGCATCGCCGATGCGCGCCACCGCGACCCGGCGCACGCGCGCGTCGGTGTCATCCTTGGCGAACGCGTTCAGCGACTCGATGTCGGCCGGATCGAGCTCGTGAATCGCCTCGATGCGGATGTTCGGATCGGGATGGGTGGACTTGGACTGCGGACGGAGCTTATCGAGAATTCCCATGGGTCTTTCAGACCCCGGCGGCCCCGAATGGGCCGGCCGGTGCCTTCCTTTATTGATCGAGGTGTAGCCCCGCACTACCGCAGGGCTGCGCAAGCATCAGACCGGGCATTATCGCATTAACCAAGGGTGCAAGGGGTGCAGGGGTGCAGGGGTGCAGGGGTGCAGGGGTGCTGGGTGCCCCGCGCCCGTGCACCCGTGCACCCGTGCACCGTGCACCCTTGCACCCGTGCACCCTTGCACTTATACATCCACTAATGTAGATTAATAGATGTGAAAGAGGCGTCGGCGCTCTACCGGCTGCTGGGGGACGAGGCCCGGCTGCGGCTGCTGCGCGTGCTCGACAAGGACCGGTTCAACGTGAAAGAGCTGACCGGCATCCTTGGCCTGGCGCAGTCAGGCGTCTCGCGCCATCTCGGTCTGCTCAAGGAATCCGAGCTCGTCGTCGAGGAGCGCGACGGCGCCTACAGCTTCTATCGCCTCTCCCCCGGGGTGAAAGACCACGGCAAGAGCCCGTTGTGGCCGCTGTTGCAATCGCAGTTCGATGCCGCGGCGGGCTCGGCGATAGTCAAGGCGGATGAATCGCGGCTGCAGGAAGTGCTGCGGCTGCGCCGCGAGAACTTCGAGCATGTGGGCCCCGACACCCGCGACGGCCGGCAGCTGGTGCCGGGCCGCAGCTGGGCGGCGTGGTCACGCGCGCTGGCACTCTTGCTGCCGCCGCTGGAAGTCGCGGACCTCGGTTGCGGCGAAGGCTACCTCACCGTCGAAACGGCGCGATGGGCGAAGCAGGTGACCGCCGTCGATCGAGCCAGCGGCGTGCTGGCGCGCGCGAAGGCGCTCGCCGAGCGGAAGAAGCTGTCGAACATCACGTGGAAGAAGGGCGAGCTCGAAAAGCTCCCGATTGAAACAGCCACGATGGATGTCGCCATGCTGTCGCAGGCGCTGCATCACGCCGCCGAGCCGCCCAAGGCGCTCGACGAAGCGTTGCGCGTCCTCAAACCGGGCGGGCGCCTCGTCATTCTCGATCTCCGGCCGCACGATGAGACCTGGGTGCGCGAGAAGCTCGGCGATCGCTGGTTTGGATTCAGCGATGAACATCTGTCGGGCCTGCTGACGCGGGCGGGCTTCACCGACGTTCGCGTCGCGCTGGGCGCGCGTCGCACCAACGATCCGTTTGCGGTGCTGCTGGCTATCGGCACCAAAAAAACATCCGCCTCCGCTCGCAAGAAACCGAGCGAGCTGCGGCGGGACGGCCCGCCTCCGGCGGGCCGAAGAGACCACTAATGAGCACAGTCGACACCCTAAAGAAACTGCTGGCTGAACGCATCCTCGTGCTGGATGGCGCGATGGGCACCATGGTCCAGCGCCATAAGCTGAGCGAGGCTGATTTCCGCGGCGAGCGGTTCAAGAACCACAAGAAGGATCTCAAGGGCAACAACGACGTGCTGGTGCTGACGCGGCCCGACGTGATTGCCGGGATCCACGCGGAGTATCTCGCCGCCGGCGCCGACATCATCGAGACCAACACGTTCAGCGGCACGTCCGTGTCGCAGGCCGACTACGGGCTCGAGGCGCTTGCCTACGAAATCAACTTCGAAGCGACGAAGCTCGCGAAGATGGTGGCCGCCGAGTGGACCGCGAAGACGCCAGACAAGCCGCGCTTCGTTGCCGGATCGCTCGGCCCGACCACGAAGACGTTGTCGATTTCGCCGGATGTGAACAACCCGGCATTTCGCGCCATCACGTTCGACGAGATGCGTGAGGCCTTCAAGGACCAGGCCCGCGGCCTCGTCGACGGCGGATCGGATCTGCTGCTGGTCGAGACGCAGATCGACACTTTGAATGCGAAAGCGGCGCTGGTGGCGATCGCCGAAGTGTTCGAAGAGAAAGGCGTACGCCTGCCGGTCATGGTGTCGGCGACGCTGACCGATCGCAGCGGCCGCACGTTGTCGGGCCAGACGCTCGATGCGTTTTATCTGTCGATCGAGCACGTGAAACCGTTCAGCGTCGGCCTCAATTGCGCCCTCGGCGCGAAGGAGATGCGGCCGTATCTCGCCGAGCTGTCGCGTGCCGTCGAGGGCTACGTCAGCTGCTACCCCAACGCCGGACTGCCGAATGCGTTCGGGCAGTACGACGAACAGCCGGCGGAGACGGCCGGCCTGATCAAGGAATTCGCCGAGAGCGGTTTCGTCAACATCATCGGCGGCTGCTGTGGTACCACGCCTGACCATATTCGCGAAATCGCGAAGGCAGTTGAAGGCTTGCGCCCGCGCGAAACAGGGATCAGGGATCAGGGATCAGGGATCGGGGATCAGGGATCAGGGCCCAGGCTGACGAGACTGTCAGGACTGGAGCCGTTGACGATCCGTCCCGATTCGAATTTCCAGATGATCGGGGAACGCACGAACGTAACAGGATCGAAGAAGTTCGAACGGCTGGTAAAGGCGAATGACTGGGCGGGCGCGGCGGCCGTCGCGGTCGAGCAGGTGCGCGGCGGCGCCAACATCATCGACGTCAACATGGACGAGGGCATGCTGGACTCGGAAGCCTGCATGACCGAGTTCCTCAACTACATTGCGACCGAGCCCGAGATCGCGCGCGTGCCGGTCATGGTCGACAGCTCGAAGTGGTCGGTCATCGAAGCCGGCCTGAAGTGCGTGCAGGGCAAGGCCGTCGTCAATTCGATCAGCCTCAAGGAAGGCGAAGCGGACTTCCTGAACAAGGCGAAGACGATTCGCCGCTACGGCGCGGCCATGATCGTGATGGCCTTCGACGAGAAGGGCCAGGCCGACACCGTCGAGCGCAAGGTCGCGATCTGCTCGCGCGCCTACAAGCTGCTGACCGAAACCGCCGGCGTCGATCCGTCGGACATCATTTTCGATCCGAACATCCTCGCCATCGCCACCGGCCTCGAAGAGCACAACGACTACGCGAAGTACTTCATCGAGGCGACGACGATCATCAAGCGAGTCTGCCCCGGCGTGAAGATCAGCGGCGGCGTCAGCAACCTGTCGTTCTCCTTCCGAGGGAACGACGTCGTCCGCGAGGCGATTCATTCCGCGTTCCTGTTCCACGCCATCAAGGCCGGCATGGACATGGGCATTGTCAACGCCGGGCAGCTGATCGTCTACGAGGACATCCCGAAGGATCTCCTCGAGCACGTCGAGGACATCATCTTCAACCGGCGGCCCGATGCGACCGAGCGCATGGTCACCTTCGCCGAGCAGGTGAAGGGGTCGGCGTCGAAGCGGGAGACCGATCTGAAGTGGCGCGAGGGCTCGGTCGAGGCGCGGCTGTCGCACGCGCTGGTGCACGGCATGGTCGATTTCATCGAGCAGGACGCCGAAGAAGCGCGCGCGAAGTACGGGCGGCCGCTGCTCGTCATCGAAGGACCGCTGATGGACGGCATGAAGGTCGTCGGCGAGCTGTTCGGCGCCGGCAAGATGTTCCTGCCGCAGGTGGTCAAGAGCGCCCGCGCGATGAAGCGCGCGGTCGCCTATCTCGAGCCGTTCATGGAAGCCGAGAAGAAGGCGCTCGAGGCCCGCGGCGGCACGCGCCAGGCCCAGGGCAAGCTCGTCGTCGCCACCGTCAAAGGCGACGTCCACGACATCGGCAAGAACATCGTCGGGGTCGTGCTCGGCTGCAACAATTACGAGGTGATCGACCTCGGCGTGATGGTGCCGACCGACAAGATCCTGCAGGCCGCCGTCGACAACAAGGCCGACATCGTCGGCCTGAGCGGCCTGATCACGCCGTCGCTCGACGAGATGGTGTTCGTCGCGGCGGAGATGCAGCGGCGAAAAATGACGCTGCCGCTGTTGATCGGCGGCGCGACGACCAGCCCCCAGCACACGGCGGTGAAGATCGCGCCGGAGTACTCACAGCCCACGGTGCACGTGCCCGACGCATCGCGTGTGGTTGACGTGGTCGCGAGTCTGTTGAGCCGGGACAACAAGCCGGCGTTCGACGAATCCAACCGCGCCGCGCAGGCGAAGCTGCGTGAGCATCACGCCGGCCGCAAGGATCGCCCGATCCTCTCGATTACGCAGGCCCGCGCCAACCGGCTGAAGCTCGATTACTCGAATCCGGCAACGCCATCGTTCACCGGCTTGCGGAAAGTCGACGTTGCGCTCGAGGAGCTCGTGCCGTTCATCGACTGGCAGTTCTTCTTCGCGGCGTGGGAGCTGAAGGGCCGCTTCCCGAAGATCCTCGACGATCCGAAGATCGGCGCGGCCGCGAAGGATCTCTACGATCACGCGCAGAAACTGTTGAAGCAGATCGTCGACGGCAAGCTGATTCGCGCCCGCGGCGTCTACGGTTTCTGGCCGGCGAACGCCGACGGCGACGACATCGTGTTGTGGACGGCGACCGAGCCGGGACGGCCGAAGAAGATCGCGGCGCGCTTCCCGATGCTGCGCCAGCAGGAAGTGATCGCCGACGACAAGCCGAATCGATCGCTCGCGGATTTCGTCGCGCCGATCGAAATCGGCATCACCGATTACGTCGGTGCCTTTGCGGTGACCGCCGGCATCGGCGTCGACACGCTCGTCAAGAAATTCGAGGCCGCGCACGACGACTACTCCGCGATCATCGTCAAGGCGATCGCGGATCGGCTCGCTGAGGCGTTCGCCGAGTATCTCCACGCGCAGGCCCGCAAGGCGTGGGGCTTCGACGATCCGCTCTCGAACGATGAATTGATCGATGAGCAGTATCGCGGCATTCGTCCGGCGTTCGGCTACCCTGCCTGCCCCGATCACAGTGAAAAGGGGCGGCTGTTCGCGTTGCTCGACGCACGCTCGCAGGGCCTCGATCTCACCGAGTCGTTCGCGATGACGCCGGCCTCGTCCGTGAGCGGGCTGTACTTCGCGCATCCGCACTCGAAGTACTTCGCGATCCAGCGCGTCGGTCCGGATCAAGTCGAGGACTATGCGAGACGGAAAGGGATGTCAACCACAGAAACCGAGCGTTGGCTGCGCCCGGTGCTCGCCTACGAGCCGGCGCTGGTGAGCGCGTGATTTATGACAATCCTGTGGCAGCCGTAAACGTCATACTCATCAATCGAGTAAACCGAGCATGAAGCGAGCGATCATCGTGGTGGTGCTGTTGGCCGTCGTCGGCGGCGGCGCCGGGGCCTGGTATTCCAACCGGAACAAGACGCAGATCCAGGTCACGACGGCACCGCTCAGCCGGGGCGACATTGTCGACACGGTCGGCGCCACCGGGACGCTGCAGGCCGTCACGACGGTCCAGGTCGGCAGCCAGGTCTCAGGCAACATCGAGTGGCTCGGCGCCGACTTCAACAGCATCGTCAAGAAGGGACAGGTCATCGCGCGCCTTGATCCCTCGCTGTTCGACGCGCAGCTCAATCAGGTCCAGGCCAACCTGGTGCAGGCCCGCGCCAACCTCACCAAGTCGCGCAGCGAGTTGGATCGCACGCGCGTGCAGCTGACCGACGCGCAGCAGAAGTACGCGCGCGCCAAGGAGCTCGCCTCACAGCAGCTGTTGCCGGCGAGCGAGCTCGACGCCGCCAAGATCGCCGTCGACTCCGCCAATGCGTCGTTGGCTTCTCAGCAGGCCACGGTCGTGCAGGTGCAGGCGGCCGTCACGCAATCCGAGGCCTCGGTCAACCAATCGCAGGTCAATCGCCAGCACACCATCATCGTCGCGCCCATCGACGGCATCGTGACGCAGCGCAGCGTGGATGTCGGCCAGACCGTTGCCGCCAGCATGTCGGCGCCCACACTGTTTGTGATTGCCGCCGACCTGACGGAGATGCAGGTCAACGCCAACATCGACGAAGCCGACGTCGGCCGCATCCGTCCCGGACAGCAAGTCACGTTTCGCGTCGACGCCTATCCCACCGACAACTTCATCGGCACGGTGACGCAGATCCGCCTGCAGCCGGTTGTCGTGCAGAACGTGACCACCTACGGCACGGTGATCACGGTGCCGAATCGCGAGCTCAAGTTGAAGCCCGGCATGACCGCGAACGTGAAGATCGAAATCGCGAAACGCACCAACGCCTTGCGCATCCCGAACGCCGCACTGCGATTCCGTCCGACGGCCGAAGTGTTTGCGGCGCTGAATCAGGAAGTGCCGCCGGAAATGACGCAGGCGCCGGGTGGCGGGCGTGGTGGCCGTGGCGCGGGCGGTGGCGGTGGTGGATTTGGTCGCGGAGGCGGCGCTGGATCGGCGCCAGCGGCTGCGGCGCCTGCCACGCAAGGGAACGCAGTACCGCAATCACCACGGAACACGAGTGCGCCTTCATCCGCCTCCGCTCGCCCGCAATCAGGCGAGCTACGGCGGGACCCCGCGGCGGGAGATTCAGGCCGCGGGGCCGGTGGTGGTGGCGGACGCGGCGGGGGTGGATTCGGAGGCCGCGGCGGCGGCGGACCACAGAGTCCGGAGTTTCAAGCGCGCATGCTCGAGCGTTTCAAGACGATGGCGCCCGAGGAACAACAGCAGTTCCTTGCGCGCATGAAGGAGCGCGGCGGCGATACGAGCGCGTTTGAAGCCGCGCGCCCACGTCCGGGAGCGAAGGGCGCAACCAAGAGCGCGGCGCCTCAGCAGGCATCGACGATCGACGCGTTGTTCGCACCGCTCCCAGTCGTCGAAACGCGCGGGCGCGCGTGGCTATTCATCGACAACCAGTTGAAGCCCGTCACGCTGCGCTTGGGCATCAGCGATGGCACCTACACCGAGCTGATCTCGGACGAATTGCAAGAGAGCTCCGAGGTCGCCACCGGCGTGACCGGACTCGCATCGACGCGCGGCACACCGACGCAGGGCGGAACGGGCAATCCGTTGATGCCTGGCCGCGGCGGCCCGGGCGGCGGACCAGGACGCGGCGGCCGTGGATAACGCGAACGCCGGCGGCACACCGAGCGTCATCTCGGCGCGCAGCCTCGTCAAGACCTACGTCGTCGGCGATCACCAGGTGAAGGCGCTGCGCGGCGTCAACATCGAAGTGCCGAAGGGCGAATTCCTGGCGGTCACCGGACCGTCGGGTTCCGGCAAGTCCACGTTCATGCACATCGTCGGCTGCCTCGATAAGCCGACGTCGGGACATTATTTTCTCGATGGCCAGGACGTATCGACGATGTCGAAGAACGAGCTGGCGGCGGTGCGTAACAAGAAGATCGGATTCGTGTTCCAGGGATTCAATCTTCTGTCGCGCACGTCCGCACTCGACAACGTCGAGTTGCCCCTTCTTTACGGCGGTTCGACGCTGAAGACCTCAGAGCGCCATCGCATCGCAAAGGAAATGCTCGCAGCCGTCGGCCTGGGCGATCGATTCAGCCATCATCCCAACCAGTTGTCGGGCGGACAGCAGCAGCGCGTGGCGATCGCGCGCGCGCTGATCAACAACCCGTCGATCCTGCTGGCCGACGAGCCGACCGGCAACCTCGATTCGCGAACCAGCATCGAGGTGATGGGGCTGTTCCAGCGCCTCAACATCGAGCGCGGCATCACCGTCGTGCTGATCACGCACGAAGCGGATATCGCCGAGTACGGCACGCGCATCGTGTCGTTCCGCGACGGCGTGGTGAAGACCGATCGCGCCGTCACCAACAGGCGCACCGCCGCCGACGAGCTCGCCAACCTGCCCCCGGTCGAGGAGGCCGTCTAAGGCCGCAGAAAGCACAGATGGCACAGAGGAATCACAAGTCATGTCACTCTTAATGGTGCTTCGCGTCGCGTTCAAGGCGCTGGCGCGCAACAAGATGCGCACCGCGCTGACCATGCTCGGCATGATCATCGGCGTGTCGGCAGTGATCACGATGGTGGCGCTCGGCACCGGCGCGCAGTCGTCGATCGAGACGCAGATCCAGTCTGCCGGCACCAACATGATCATGGTGAGCGCCGGCAACTTCCAGCAGGGCGGCGTCCGCATGGGCCAGGGCAATGCCAGCTCGCTGACGCCCGACGACGCGCTGGCCATCCGGGAAGTGCCCGGAGTGCAGTACATCGCGCCGGGCGTCAATACGCGCGGCCAGGTCGTGGCCGGCAACATGAACTGGGGCACGCAGATTCAAGGCACGGATGTCGATCTGCCGCTGATTC
>Ga0310897_10000179_pt1 | contig 12943 bp, 14 predicted proteins | sample C8D2metaG_FD_203913 | JGI IMG/M metagenome (GOLD analysis project Ga0310897, IMG submission 203913) | Lab incubated soil microbial communities from West Virginia University Organic Research Farm, Morgantown, WV, United States - C0D1 | ecosystem: Environmental > Terrestrial > Soil > Agricultural...
CTGTGCTTGACTGATTGCCAGATGTTTCGTTGGCTGAACCTGTGCTTGACTGATTGCCAGATGTTTCGTTGGCTGAACCTGTGCTTGACTGATTGCCAGATGTTTCGTTGCCACCCATCATTCCTGAGGTCAAATTATTAAAGGCTTGACCAATTTCCTCTACAATATTTTGTGCATGCGCCACCTGAACTATTGGTATGAACAATACTGAAAGTAGCAATAATGATAAATATTTCATTAATGATTTTAGTTCATCATGATTTAAATAGTTGTACCCATTTATAAAATTCGAAAATATCTACAAGATACTAGTATACTTGAGTCTATCAAAGCCGATTTGCTTTGTTTTTGACATTGAAATTAGATATTTTGTTCGAATCTCAACATATATTTTGAGACAAATTTCCAAAAACAATGTAAAATAAGTGTAATCATCGAGATTGACGGAACGAGAAAAACATATAACGCCTCTCTATTCGGAAACATTTTTTTGAGCAATAATTTTGATTGGTTTTATTTTTATGATGCATTCTCCTTTGACGGCGTTTCTCTTGCCGTATTTTTCAGCATTCTCTTTTCCCATGTATCGTTCAGCTATGCGGCTGGTTAAACGTAAAAGTTCGTCATGACTGGGGTGTTGATCTATTTCGGCTATTCCATAGAGTATTATAAAAGAAAATGGAGGTTTTTGATCATCCACACTTAAACATATTTTAGGATTAGATATCAAATGTCTCGCCTTTACTGAATTATGAAAAGTTGTAAAAATTACTGTAAAATCCTTATTACCGCTACTACTAGGATCATGATCAACAACAAACCAAACTGGAGCTACATGAGGAATACCATCTAAAGATGCTGTTGAAACTTTAGCGGTCATTGTGCCAAGATTTAAAAAGTTCATGACTTCTTGAGGATTCATTTCTGTCAAGTTTCTTAAATAACAATATTAGAGTTATCATTTAAAAACTTGAAATCCATTTCAAGTGAAATAATACTTGATATTCTTAAAAATTCAACTAGAAAAACAAAAAGATTGCTAAATCGGCTATGCATACCTTAATCCTTAAGTTTGTCTCGTAGTTGATGATTTAATTCACAAGTAAGCTAAGATAATAATTTCTCTTTTTGTACAGTATCATCATATATAATTATCTACAATAGTAACAATATATCAAATAATATCGAAATCAATTTTCATTACAAACTAAGAGCAAATATATCCATAAAAATAATACAGAAATGAGTATCACAACCATGATATATCAAAATTCAGTTATAGATTTAGATAATAATGAGTAACATAACAAAAAACTATAAGGTTGGACTTTTTGCAATGTTTATTGCAGCTGCCCTAATTGGATCCGTAGTAGCATTTGGCGATAACATGGCATATGCAGGCGGAAAACACAAAAAATCTAATGATGCAGAGCAAGCAATTGAACAAGACCAAGAAAACGAGCAAAATGCACAATGTGTATCCGGTGAATTTACCTTAGCATCATGCAACAACTTAGGCTTCCTTTTCCAGAACAACGAAGGTAACTTAGCCTTAGGTCAACAATAAACCTCCTCTTTTTTTTACCAATATATTAAATTCAATCAAATTAAAATAAGAATAAACTTTTTTAACAAGTGGTCAAAATCCAATATATATACATTTATTCAAACAATATTTCATTCCCATTTTGTGATATTGTTTAAATTTCAAATGGTCTTGTTGTAGATATCTTTGAACGTTAATCTTTAAGAAAATACCCGACCTAGTTTAATAGGCTTAAATCGAAAGACAGTGTATGTTATTAGATAATAATCAAAAAAAGATTGGACCGTACTTTGGATTACCAAATAAAATGGTATTGTTTAACTAATTATTGGTAAAGATATTATAAAGCTCGCCATCAGTATGATTGGCGTAATTCCAAATTTCAGTATTAGTTTTCAATTGTCTAAATGAGTCTTTATCTTTGATATCTAATTGATCATATAATTTTTGACCAATTACAATATGGTCGGCCTCCGCAAGTGATGTCATCTTAACCGCCACACTTATGGTGTATCCTATTAGGTCCAAATGAGGAGTTTTTAGTATTGTTTTTTCAAATTCGTAAATATCAATTCCGTACTGCACAACAGCAACTTCCCCATAATCAATTCCTACCCTTACTTTGAGCTCAGGATAGTCATATTGATTCAAAATTGGATTGATACCTTCTTTAATAACCTTGATCATGGTCAAGGCGCAACTAATACCGTTACTAAATTGAAGAGCTGCGAAACTATTGTTGGGTCCTGATTCCCCTTCCGAATCATTCATCTTGTTTATGTATTGTTCTTCCCTAGTAGTATCTTCTATAACAAAAAAAGCCAAAACTGCATCTCCAATATATTTTAAAACATAACCTCCATACAACGATATTATGCTTGTCATTTCCTGAGCAAATGATCTGATGATGGTTGTCAATCGATCTATAGGTATAGTTAAGGCCATTTTCGTAGAGCCAACTAGGTCAATATGCAGCATTACTAATCTCAATTTAGATTCTGCGTTTTGTTCCAAAATACTCTGGGTTTCTTTTACTATGATATTTAATTCAGGTTTTGCTTTCAGCGCATTCCATGTCCTAAATTGTGCTTCTTTTACGACTGAATTGACGTCTATAATAGCATCGAGATAGAATTTGTTCAAAAGGTAATTTGATAAATTATTTTTAGTATTTCCTCCCTCCATTTTATTCTCATTTTTAATAATATCTCTTATGATGTCTTCATTAATATCTAATTCAAGTGAAATTATTTCCGGTTCAATTCCAGAATTATATAAGTTAAGTATAGTTCTTTTTTGATCTGAAGCTTCAGGCGATTTATTCACCAATACATCATTAAATTTTTGCATTAGATATAAAGGTGATATCGTAATAACAAATCTATTTTCTCATTATTTTTTATTCGCCAGATTCTATTTACTAAAACCATTTCAAGATCAACTTTCTAAATCTTTTCACATGGAATATGATTCTTTGAAACGGGGAAGGGGTGACGAAGAGGGAAGCTGTCGAAGTTGGATAAACAGCCCGAATTAGTTTTATCGTGTATTAAAACAATAATACATCGTTTGATTAGACTACTTCTATATTACTTCTAACTAATTGGATAAAATAAGTTTAATGCCGGAAATCGTTTCATAATCTGATCCGTCCATAATTTGTCTATATTTAATATTTCCAGTCTTCTGAAACTCCATTCCACCACGATCTATTTTCCATGATATCTTTTCCAATTTCCTCCTTTATTCTTATCTCTACCGAATAGAACATGTTTTCCATTGCATCAGTTCCACCATCATTGTACAATTCTGTTCCAATTTCCTTAACACGTTGCTTCTTTGTTTCCAAATCAGAGGCGTTTGGGTTTTGCAAGTAGTATGTGAACAAATCAATTAATTCTTCTTCTAAATATGCATCCAATCACTTATTCTATGTTTTTCTAGTATTTTATTATTTTCTTGATAGGCAATTGAGTAATGATGTAAATGATCTGGAGTCTATTTTGGTGGGCATCTTTATCTTTGTTGTCATGATGACTTTATCTTCAATCGAATACCCTGTTTACACCCTATGTCTGTCTGAGTAAAATAATACTAACGGCATATACTGATTTGAAGATAAAAGTAAACCTAAATCATATTTTGTACAAGAATTCTTTGCTACGAAAAATGATCGGATGCATTTGAGTGAGAAACATGCAGTTAGTATTTTATAAAAAAACGATCTTCAAATTGATTCATAGGCCTCTTTAATTTCTGGTTCAATACTTTGAATCTCCTGAGTATTACTAACTACATATTCTTTAGTTGGGTCCTTCCTGTTCTTTCTAATCCCAATTATGAGATCATTATTCTTAGGATAAATATCTAGGAAATACCTGAAAGTCAATGACTTCGCATAGACTATCCTATGAGGTCTAACTTCTTCAATCACATTATCTCCTAAAGATAAAACAAATTCTCTGAGATTGACCAATAGTATCTCTATATCTTTACCCAAATTTACTAAATGACTTTCAAATGAAATATTTGCTTTGTCTGTTAGAAATCCAAATTTGTTCATAAATAAATATTTAATTAGTTTTTCAACCTATTTATTAGTTTAAGATTCTTTTAAGTTTAAACACATAGCATTCGCAATTAGCTAATGTACATGCTTTGAAGATTAATTCAAATTTTTTAGACCGATTGTCTGATTCTAAAACTGCTAGAATATTAGTTTATTGCAATCAGTTAGCAAATCCATTATATTTTTTCTATTGTATCAAAGGTATGAATAAAACAAATATTCACTACAAAAACAACAAACTCTTTGTCGCATCCATTGCAATAGTGGTAGCATTAGCCCTATTTGTCAGTCCAATGCTCAATGTAGATGATGCTTTAGCCACACACAACAAGAAAAATAAAGCAAAACAGTCCATAGACCAATCACAATCATCAAACCAAAATGCACAATGTGTATCAGGCGTAACAACCTTTCTCTCATGCAACAATGTCAGCTTCCAACACCAAAAGAATAGTGGAAACAATGCATTAGCACAAGGTGGACAGGGTGGAAACTCTGCAGAACAAAGTATCAGCCAATCTCAATCTTCTAGCCAAAACAGCCAAGTAGTATCTGGTGGAGACACAATCGGTTCTGGTAACAACATTAACGTCCAAAGTCAAGAAAACACAGGAAGTAACGCATTAGCACAAGGATAGGTCCAAGTCTTTTTATTTTTTAGAAAACGTTGACCGAAAACAAAGGAGATAGAAAATGCACAATATAGATTCTCGTAAAAAATGCGGATCGATTTTGGAACCGTATCAAATATGCCTGAATGTATCCAATTCTTCATGCGAAGAAGTCATTACTTGGAGTTGTCTTAATTGTAATAATATAGAAGAACATTTTCATAGTAACCATAATTTCTTGTCTGACTCGATTGACAATTGTCTAACAAGAATTTGATAGCTATCTCCATAGGAGTTAATAAATAAAACTATAATCATTTATGGCTTGTTTTGCTATCATGGTGAGTATCACTCTTCTAATTGATTCTACCCATAGTTTTTAATGCAACTTTGTTCGACCAAGTTCTACTTGCCAAAATGGTTAATAAATTGAAATTCCGATCTTGATCCCATTTGTAAAATTGCATGTTTGTACAGGTGTTTAATATTGTGGTTTTTCAGTCTATCATTTTGCTCTGATCAAATCACCGAATATTGTAAGGAAGTAGAACTAGCCGCTTTTATGATGGTTTTTCCTTCTTTATCCCATTTGTAACCATATAGTGCCGTGCCTTATTGCTGCTTTTTGAGAGAAAGGAGTCGAAGGCGTTATCGTCCTTCGGATCTTTACTCCTGCCTTCAGTTAATTCAGTAAATCAGAAAATGATATTGGACATACGATATATATAAATACGACCTATTCTTAATGTATCGTATGTCCGATGGAATGGATAGGGGGGTGAAATAATGGGTTACGGTTGCTATGGATCAAGCTATACAAGAAGTTTTCTAACCAAAGAAGAGAAAATTCAACTATTGAAGGCGTATCATCAAGATTTGAAAAGAGAGGTTCAAGGAGTAGAGGAGAGAATAAAAGAATTAGAGGTAAATTAATCTCTATTTTATGTTTCTTTTACGTTGGCTGATCCTATTAAAATGGTAAAGCGTTACTATTTTAGCCAAAGGCTATACAGATCAAGCCACCTAAATTGTCTATTGTTGTGATATGCTTATTTGATAAACATTTCTTTTTTTTACAAACTTTGATTTTTTATTCATGTATTCTAATTTTTACTAAATAAATGGGTAAAGTAATTAGTATTTAATGTATGTTGCGTACTCTCTTGCATGAAAAATTGCGAATTATGGTTTGAAAAGGGAGGTACAGATGATCAGTGCTAAATGGAACAAGACTTAATCACCATGAAATTTCATGGAAAATATGGTTAAGGTGTAAATGAAATGCCTGAAAAAGACAAAAAGAAAAAAGTGGACGCCGTCGAATTATCTGATGCAACAGAGAAAAGAATAGATCAGCTGCCTGAACACGCTCAGCATATTTTTAAAGAAGCACATGCTAGCGCCCTGAAACAATATGAAAACCCCAAAAAGAGGAGAGGTGGTGCAAAGGAGGATGTGGAAGAAGTGGCTCACAAAGTAGCTTGGGCTGCTGTGAAGAAAGAATACAAGAAAAAAGGTGATGAATGGGTTAAGAAATAGACGCCTACATGGCTTCTTTATGAATTTCTTTTATGATTTTTGATCAACTCAGACGGATCGTCTAAACATGATACCCAAAATCTCGTTCCGATGTGAACTTGGTTTGTAATAAAGTTAAACAACCTAGTGGAACAGATTGCCAAAAAGGTTGGATATTAAATTATTATCCTTGGGGATCGATTGTGGTATTATTATATTAAATGAGCTTACAGTAAATGGCATAGAATTATTGTATAACCGTAAGATGACTTCATGTTCTCCTTCGACAGGGAAAAGATAATCCATAGAAACTTTTCCATTTATTATTGGAAAAAATTTATTTTCAAATTTATATAGTCTTCCATCTTGATCGGTTATTGTTATCTTTGCACTAGCATTGTTGAGAAAACCTTGGTTATCCAATTTTTTTACTTCAAAGTTGATTTTTGTCGTCTGATCAATTATTGGCATTGGAGGAGTTAATGACATTGTTATGTTGAGGTTATCACGTTTACTTATCCATGTACTGTTAACAATGGGATTAACGTTGATTTTATTATTTTGGGAAAAGACGAAATTTGGAAATTTGGCGTAATTAAGAATCAATAACATTACCAAGATAGTTAATGTAAGTTTGGAAAAAGAGTTCATATGGTAGATTGCAAAGACCCTGCTTATATGATGTTTGGTAATGAGGTAAGAATCAATCATATCATGATACATCTTTTTCATATGATACGAATACCACATATTGCGTTTATTCAAGTAATATGATTCAAATACTCTTTCAAATACCATCTAATAATTAAGAGTAATTTCATGGATAAAGAAAATCCAAATTTAAATGATTCTCAATTTCTTGATATTTATTAAAAAATTATATATGTTTTTCAATATTAAAAGGAATTGATTGATGAATTAATATAATTATGCTAATCAATCAATCAACTCTCTGACTTTCAGTCATTATCCAACAATGACTCTCTGTAAATTGTTCTGCTCCTCCTAATCGATCTTTCCATTTTGCTAACATTGTATTAGTGCATTCATCAGTTACTGCATCAGCGTATTCAGAAAATGTAAGCCATGGATTTGTGAGTCCATATTTTGAAACAAAGTCCATAAAGTTAATTTTGCTATTTGCTGTCTTTGAAGCATTGATCAAATCCGTGATGAATTCCTTTTGAATTTTCACATCTTCCATAGTGCCTAACCTAGTGAGGTGACCACCCACAAGCGTATCAAAATCGTAACTTGATACTATGTCATGAGCCTGTACAAAACCGGAAACATTCTTGGTTATAGCCAAATCCTTGAAAGGAACCCAACCAGGAAAGATGACGTCTACAAACATCAACGTCTTTTGGTTTGGAGCATAAATGTATGTATTACCAGGTTCGTGATTGACACCCTTGTAGTCAAGCTCTAGAGTTTGATTACCCAGGGTCAGATTATAATTGTCCTTGAAGGTGACGGTAGGGATTGGTCGATTCGAATCATTTGCAATTTTTAATAATTTGGCTGTTTCTTCTTGAGCTACAATAGTGACGTTGTCTGGATATATGTTTCCAGCAGCCCCGATATGGTCGATATGAGAATGACTATAAATCACATATTTTATTGGTTTGTCTGTCACTTCTCTAATTGCCTTGATGTAATTTTCATCCAGGGATGGCGGTGCATCAACAGCGATTACGCCATCATCACTCACAAGAAACATTGTATTATAAACTCCATCAGTAACCCAATAAAGACCGTCGCGTATTTCCTCGACTAAGTAACCCTTGGAAGGTATAGTAGGTCCCTTGGCATTTTCTGGTATTTGAGTAGCATTAACGGAAGTTGAATTGTTTGGGTCTTGTTGACTATTGGTTGACGTCGAAACTAGAACCAAATTTGGAACTCCCTCTTGTTCCTCCAATGTGATTGCTAGGGCTTGATTGGGAACCAGTGAATTGGAGATTAATAGGATTAACGCACTTAATATTGCTATAAAAGAGAATACGGGTAGATTTTTCTCTAAAAATTTTGATATCATTCCACTTATTATTATTTCATGGAGTATAAAGGCTTTTTAATTACTTAGGGGATAAGGATTAAGAGAACAGGACCCCTCTAAACCGAGTCAATATTGTCGGTATTAATCTAATTAAATCTTCGTTTGATTTTAATTTGAATTACCATTCAGTGTAAAAATATGTCTGTAATTAAAAACTGATCATTGCTAGCCTTTCTATGTATTGAAAATATGATACAAAATATCCAAATCCATGGGTATCCTTTAATGAGATTAGTGTATTATGTTGTGAATAGTAGACCTTAATGGTTCTATGATCGTCTCCAAAGGAGATATTTGTTGCCATCAAAAGGTAACTAATAAATAGCCAATCTGTGTCATTACTGATATGCGAGATGCAAACCTAATCAAAATAATGATAGAAGAACGAGCTTTGGTAAAATTGATCAAATCTATTGGTGAGAACGAATATTCTACTAGAGACTTGTTGAAAAAACTTGGTGCATACGGCTATGGACACAAGTTATTGCTTAAAGCCTCAGAGAGGGGGTTGGTAGAAAGAAACATTGTAAAGAACAGAACCTACAACAAACTAACAAAAGAGGGTAAGAAGATGTTAAAGTTAGCAGCAGAAATAGGTGTCTAATGGGATAACCAATTTCTTCTACTATTTTCATTTAAGTTCAAATAATGTTATGATATTCTAGTTCATACATAAACCATTTATGTTCTTATTCTGAAATAAGGTATAATACTGACTTTTAAACTAGTGACTTGTAAAACCTCATTGATTCTAACCCTTTTCTATTTTGGACTAGGTTCTTTCTAATTAATGAATCATATCAATACTTTGATAAAATGAATTGATCAGTCTTGAATCCTGATGACCAAAAGGGAAGTAACAAGAAATTCTCATTTTGTTCTTATTTGCTCTAGAGTTTAAGACATCTGTTAGACTTTCAAAATATATTTATCCAATACACATGTATAACAAATATGAACCGTGTAATCATATGGAAAAGTCATTAATTTGCATCAAGCCAATATAATACTAGTTACTTATCCTGAAGATTTTGCCATAGAAGAGGCTAAAAGTTTGGTTGAATCAATGCCAGAATATAAGGTAGTAAAGGTTTTTACTCAAAAGTACCTAAACCGCGCTAAATATGGTATGGGGTTTGGCAAAGCTGAAGAAATAAAACAATTTGTTTCACAAGCGGGTAATATAGAAAAAATATTTGTTGATGAACATTTAGGTGCAAAACAGATATTTAATTTAGAAGAACTCATAGAAATTCCAATAATTGATAGAGAAAGATTGATTCTTGATATTTTCTATTCTCGGGCTACAACGAATGAATCCAAACTGCAAATCCAATTAGCTGAGATTCAATACAAGATGCCTCGTGTAAGAGAAAACGCGAAGCTCATGAGTAAAAGTAATGAGAGAGTAGGAAAAGGAGGAATGGGTGAATATATCGTAGATGTTCAATTCCGTGATTTAAAACGACAGATGGGGTTTGTGAAAGAAAAATTAAAAGATGCAAATCTCAAGCGTCACGAATATCGCAAGCAAAGACTACGAAAAGGAATGTTCATCGTTTCCCTTGTTGGATATACAAGTTCAGGAAAAACAACTCTTTTCAATCTACTTACAAAAGAAAATAAAGAAACATCTGCTAATCTGTTCACAACACTTTCAACCACCACCAGATCACTTGACAATTCTAGTAATATTGACAATAAGGGTGACGTAGATGTCTTGGTTGTGGATACAGTAGGTTTTATCAGCAGACTTCCACATTACATGATAGACGCTTTCAAATCCACATTAGAAGAATCACTTGAAGCCGATTTGATCTTCTTTTTGATTGATTGTTCAGAGAATTTAGAGGATATTGGTAAAAAATATTCTAGTTGTTGGAATGTTCTTGAAGAACTCAAAATCGACAAGTCAAAATTACACATAGTTTTAACCAAAGTAGAGACTACCAAATCAGATAAAATACAAGAAATAATGAAATACATGGACGATTCAATCGACAAAATTGCCATTTCATCAAAATCAGGATATGGGATTCATAAGCTGAGAAATTTGATAGCGTCGAAAAAGGCCCACGTAAAGGATGAACACTCAAAACTCGCTCCTTCGTAATAGATCTAATGTTAGATAAACCGTATCACAAATTATTTTCTGACAACGATGACCCCATATCGACGCAATATCTGTTATAATACCATCTTTGCTTTGATTTCTTATCGAATAGAATGGTATAGATATGGATTCAATTGCTTTGACTAAAGTATACCTCTCAACTAATCATTTAAATACTATTGATTAGTATACTACTTATTAGTGTATAATATATGATTAAATATGATTTTCAAAATAGCATTGGTTTTATTATCAATAGGATGGGTAAATCGTTAGTTTATGTGATAGACCAAGAATTGCGTAAGAAATTTGGTATTACCTTTGGGCAATGGAAGGTGCTAATAATACTTGCAAATAATGCTACTGGATTAACTCAGAGGGAAATTGCTGATAAATTAGCTTTGGAAGGACCGACCCTTATTCCAATAATCGATAAATTGGAAAAGGATGCAGTAGTAATCAGAAATCTCGACCCTAGGGATCGAAGAATTAATCGCATTTTGTTAACCGAAAAGGCACACGGATTTCTTGATGATACTATAGAATGTGTGTCTGAAATAAAAAAAATATGTCTAGGTCAAATTTCTGACGAGGATATTTCCACAACAAAAAATACTTTGGAACAAATGTGGCTTAATTTGCAAGATAAATTCAATTTGAATTGCTCAGAAGAAATCAAACAAAAACGGGAATTGATCAGTCAGCCTACATCGAACATTATTATTGAGAAACGACTTGCATCCACAAAAACTAGCACATGAAATTGGTAAAAGGATTAAACAATAAAAAACTGGGAGGTTAAAGAAAATGACATCTAAAAGAATAAAGGGGTCGTCTTTTGATTACAAAAGTCTACTCACAGTATCACAGCCGTGGAAAGTACTAGTCATTCTTAGTTGTCTTGCAACAATGGTTATGTATGCAGAAACGATGTTGATACCTGCCATTCCTACCCTAATCAATGATTTTGATGTCTCATATGGGTCATCATCTTGGATTTTGACATCGTATTTGATAGCAGGGGCTGTTATGACCCCTATAGCGGGCAAACTGTCTGACATCTATGGCAGAAAAAAAGTTTTGCTAATTATCATGGCCATTTACACTGTCGGGGTTTGTTTAGGCGGATTTGCGAACGATTTTCTCACTATGATAATAGCAAGAACAATTCAGGGCATTGGGCTAGGAATGTTTCCTATAGCATTTAGCATTATTCGAGATCAGTTTCCAAGGGAAAGAATTTCCATCACAACCGGAATCATTACTTCAATGTTTGCAGCAGGCTCAGTCATTGGATTATCAGTCGGTGGCTTGATTATTCATGAATTTGGATGGAAGATGACATTTTTTACGATAATTCCTATTTCAATACTATTGCTGCTAATGATACGAAAATATGTTAATGTCTCTGATAACAATAATCTTGAACAAAAGGACGAAAAACAAGACAAACACACAAATTTACTGAAAAATTCTACAAATATAATTCCAAAGAAAAAACAAATGATTTATTCTCAAATAGACATTAAAGGATCAATTTTACTAGCAATTACTATTGTTTCTTTTCTGCTCTCCTTAACATACTTGCAAACATCGCCAGATCAAAATACATCAAATCTTTCTGGTATTGCTACTGCTAGTCCTTACTCTTCTTTGGAACAAATCGCGCCATTTTTAGTAATTGGAGCGACATCATTATTCTTTTTTGTTCGTTTGGAGAGGCGAATCGAATATCCTTTAATTGATTTTAGAATTTTCTTGAGACCACCAATCTTGCTTTCAAATATGATCATTATGATAGTAGGTTTGTCGATGTTTATGGTTTTTCAGACTATTCCTATACTAGTACAAAGCCCAGAACCCATAGGATTTGGTGAAAATGCCATCAATACCGGTAAAATCCAACTGCCTTTCGCAATAGTCCTCTTAATATTTGGACCTACTTCTGGATTTATCATTTCAAAACTGGGATCGATAAAGCCAATGATTATAGGTACTATTCTTACAGCGACCGGGTTTTCCATTTTGTATTTGTTTCATTCAACAGAGATCTCAATCTCTATAGGCTTGGCAATATTATCGACTGGCCTCTCCCTTGCTTCCGTGGGGGCAGTAAACGTCACCATTCTATCAACACCTGTTGAATTTACGGGTGTAACGATGGGGATTAGTACAATGTTGAGAATTGTGGGGTCGTCAATTGGACCAGCTTTGGCTGCAATGTATATGCAAACAAACCAGTCGCTAATTAACATACAGGGAATTACTAAATCACTACCTTCCTCGTTTTCTTTTGACCTGATATTTCTTAGCGCCCTGGTGTTTTCAGTAGCTGCAATAAGCATGTCTATAATCCTAAGCAAAAAAATACATGCTAAACCCTACTTACAATAGATCGTAATCTTTGGATTCGATCTTTTTTCAACATTATCGCATCAATATGATTTAGACTGAACTATCTATATACTACTTACCTCTTTTGTGATCAAAATAAATATTTGAATATGTTTTTGACTAAGGCCTTTAA
>Ga0310897_10000185_pt1 | contig 12763 bp, 12 predicted proteins | sample C8D2metaG_FD_203913 | JGI IMG/M metagenome (GOLD analysis project Ga0310897, IMG submission 203913) | Lab incubated soil microbial communities from West Virginia University Organic Research Farm, Morgantown, WV, United States - C0D1 | ecosystem: Environmental > Terrestrial > Soil > Agricultural...
GGGGTTGAAGCTCGAGATGGTCACGCTCGTTACCTGCTTGTCCTGCAGGAGGTTCTCTTTCGCCTGGTTGTACAGCGGCCTTTGCGTGGACGGACTGAGATAGGACTTCACCATCCAGCCCCAGCCGCGTGAATCGGCCTTCAACGGCTGCTCACCCCATGCGCCGGTAATCAGGTTGCCCGGCTGGATCGGTTCTGGGGCACTCGCGCCGCGCCCGCCGCCCCGGCCGCCGCCGCCCTGCGCATACATCCCGATCGTGAGGCCCGCGAGCGCGAGCACGACGACGATGATCCTCCGTGCAGTCATGATTCCTCCTCGAAAACCCGTGGAAATCAAAGCGATTCTGGTGGAATTGTGGGCGAAGTATGTCACAAAAGCCGAGGGAGGGTCAGACCCTTTTTGGGGGCCTGACCCTTAGTCGGGAAGACGAAGCTGCTGCAGAAGGGCGTGATAACGCGGGTCGCGGCGAAGCGGGTCGAACCGTGGCTCCACCCTGAGATTGGCAACCATTGGTTCGCGATCGGTGAACGCTTTCTCCAGCAAGCCGAACGCCGCATCGCGATGCCCCAGCCCCACATGCGCCAGGGCGAGGTGGTAGCCCGGCACATAGCGGCTGCGCGACGCCGCCTCGAGACCCGCCACGATCGCGCCCGCTTCTTCGCGCGCGCCGGCGAGCGCCTTGGCATGGGCGAGCCAGGCCAGCGAGATCGGGTCATCGGCATCGGGCCCAACCGCCGCGGTCAGCTCGACCACCGCCTCGTCCTGCCTGCCGGCGCCGAGCAGTGCGGCCCCTAACAGCCGCCGCGCTGGCGCGTACCCGGCTTCCATGTCGAGCACGTGGCGGCTGCGATCGATCGCGGTCGCGAACTCGCCGGCGGCATAGCGCACCGACGCGGCGCTGGTCGTCACGACAAGGCAGAACGGATCGACGTCGCAGGCGCGATCGGCCTCGGCCTTCGCTTCGCCAAAGCGCGACATCGACGCGAGAAACTGCGCGTAGAAGCGGTGCGCCGACTCACAGCTCGGCGAAAGCGCGATGGCCGTCCGGTATTCGTCTTCGGCCACGCGCCAGTTCCACTCGAGCATCCGTCGTATCTCGGCGAGCGCGAGGTGCGCGTCCGAAATGCCCGGGTCCATTTCGATCGAGCGCAGCGCCGACGCGCGGGCCCGCTCGAGGTACGGCCGTCCCGGTTCTCTGAAATAGCCCGCGAGCGCTATCTGCGCGCGCGCCATCGCGGAATGGGCCGCGGCAAATTGCGGATCGAGCTCGAGCGCCCGCTCGTAGTACGAAATCGCGGACCTGACGGCATCGAATCCGCCGTGGTGCCAGTGATAGCGTCCTTTCAGATACGCCTGATACGCTTCGGTGCGTCTAGGCGTGGCGCGTCCAAGCACGTCCACCTGATCGGGCACCAGCTCCATGGCGAGCGACCGCGCGATATGTGCCGCGACGTCGGTCTGCAGATTCAGCGCTTCTCCCATCGACCGATCGTAGGTCTCGGCCCAGAGGTGCACTTCGGTGCTCGTTTCGATCAGCTGCGCCGTAATGCGGATGCGGTCGCCGTCGCCGCGTACGCTGCCTTCGAGCAGGTAATCGGCGGACAGCTCGCGGCCGATCTCGCTGGCGCCTTTCGTCGATTTCTTGAACAACATCGACGAGGTTCGCGCAATGACGCCGAGACGGCCCGGGCATAGCCGTCCGATCTGCGTAATCATTTCCTCGGTGAGGCCGTCGCTGAAATATTCCTGCGTCGGATCGCTGCTGAGATTCGTAAACGGCAGCACGACGAGCCGCACGCTGGCCAGGTTGTTTACTGGTGGCGCGGCCGTCGGCCTGACGACGTGCAGATTGCGCACGGGCTGCCCTTCGGCTTCGACCGCCGCGATGAACCGGTATCCGCGGCGGTGCAGCGTCTCGACAAACCGCGGATTGTCGGCATCGTCGCCAAGCGCGGCGCGGAGCCGTTTGACGGCCGCGTTCAGGCTGTGCTCGAAATCGACGAACGTGCCCGCCGGCCAGAGGCGCTGCCGCAGCTCATCCCGTGTGACCACGTCCCCGGGCCGCTCGAGCATGACGGCGAGAATCTCGAACGGCTGATCCTGAAGCCTGATGCGGATCCCTCCCTTGCGGAGCTCCCGCGCACGCAGGTCGACCTCGAATGCGCCGAATTTCCGCAGAGTGGACGACCGGCGTTCGAGGGGCAACATGGGAATAACAGAAGTCTACCAGCCCACACGCACGTTCGAGCCATGTCACCAAAATATGAAGGCCATGTAAGCCTCTTTCAGGCAGTGCGTTAGCGGGTCATCAACGTTTCGCCTTCGGGTCACCTCGCGTGCATTGAGGCACCCGGTCGGCGGCCGCAGAGTGAGCGCATGAAGACCGCGCTCCTCTTCTTCGTGTCGTCGCTGATGATCGTCGCGGCGGCGCCCCTCGCAGGAGCGTCGAGACTCGAGGACACGGTCGTCATCAGAACGTACGACTACGCGAACGTGACGCACGATCAACTCGCCGCCGCGCGCACAGAAGCCGAACAGATTTTCAGGCGCGCGCAGATTGCCGTGCAGTGGATCGATTGCCGCGTGCCGGACCGGACGGGCGGCGAGCCTTGCACGGACCCGCTGTCGCGCGGACGCGATCTGATGTTGAGGCTCGTCGATCGCACGCCTGCGAATGCCACAGAGGGGGAGCGGCTGGTCGCGCTGGGCGAGTCTATGGTGGATCGGGAAGAGCGGGGCGGCGTGTTGATGACGGTCGACCTGTTTCGGGTGAGCGCCATCGCCAGGAACACCTCGACGGACATGCCGGTCCTGCTGGGTCGCGCAATCGCCCACGAAATCGGGCATCTGCTGCTGGGAAGCGCCGAGCATGCCCGTCTGGGTCTTATGCGGGCGCTCTGGTCGCACGACGAACTGCGGGGCCTGAAGCCCGCAAATTGGGGGTTTTCGTCCCACGAGGCCGCCCAGATGCGGCAAACCCTGCGCGGCCGCCTGCGCACGGCGGATTAGGCGGCCTCTGCCGCACCTATCGCACCTATCGCACCTATCGCACCTATCGCACCTATCGCACCTATCGCACCTATCGGCGCTGGCGATATACTCGCTCTATGGCGAACAACCTCACTTTCCGTCTGGCGGCTGCTTTGGTCGCCGTGTTCCTGTCGGCGCCGGCGTGGGCACAGACCAGCCGGATCGGCGGGGTCGTGCGCGACGAAACGGGCGCCACGCTGCGCGGCGTCATCGTTCGCGCCGAGACCGGAGGGGGACGCACGTTCGGCACGCCGCTGACCCTGACGACAGCGACCGACGACCGCGGACGTTTCGTCTTCGTCATCAGCCGATCGGGTGAATGGCGGCTCACGTTCGAAGCTCCTGGCTTCGATCCCATGACCGTCCCGCTTGCGCTTCGGTTGACGGGGCCCGCGCCCAACCTTGACATCAAGCTGGAGCGCCGCGAATCGCCCGAGGCGTTCGGCGCACTGGCGGGCATCGACTCGAAGTCGCTCTCCTCGCAGCTCGCCGCCGCGGCCGTGCTGTACGACGAAGGGCGCCACGACCAGGCGATTGCCGCCTATCGGGAAATCAAGTCGAAGGCACCCGCGCTGACGCTCGTGAATCTTCAGATCGGCAACTCGTACTTCGCGAAGAAATCGTATGGCGACGCCGAGGCGGCCTATCAGGAAGTGCTGAAAGCGGATTCGGAGGATCCCAGCGCGCTGTTTGCGATGGGCGTGCTGAAAGAAACGCAGGGTAATGCGGCCGAGGCTCAGAACTGGTACCAGAAAGCCTCAGCCGCCGACGCCGTCTGGACTCGGCCGCTGATGAAACTGGCCGCGCTCGCCAACGCGGCCGGGGATCGCGCCGCAGCGTCGCGCCATCTGACGCGCGTCATCGATCTCGATCCCGCGTCGCCCGATGGCCAGCGGGCTGCCGAGTTACTGAAGCAGTAACTCGGGTTCCCACCGGACTCTATTGCAGCTGCTTCAACGCGTCTTCGATGAGACGCTCGTTGTCTTCCTTCGTGATGTTTTTCTGAAGCAGCTTCGACGCGATCGCCACCGAGATATCGGCGGCTTCGCGGCGAATCTGCTCGAGCGCACGCGCGGTTTCCAGCTGAATCTGGCGCTCGGCATTCTTGAGAATGCCGTCGGCTTCGGCTCGAGCTTTCTCGCGCAGCTCGGCCCGCAGCCGCTCGGCGTCGGCGCGGCTGGCGACGACGATCGATTCGGCCTCAACCCGCGCCTGCCGGATGATCGCTTCCGATTCCTGATTGAGACGTTCGAGCTCCTGGCGCGCCTTCTCCGCGTCGGCGAGCGACTTCCGGATGGTCGCCTCGCGCGCCGCCAGCGCCTGCAGCAGCGGCCCCCAGGCGAACTTGGCGAGCAGCGTCAGCAGCACGAGAAAGGTCAGGATGGTCCAGACGTATAGACCTGGATCCACCTGGACCAGCGGGTTGTTCATGTCGTCTCCTACCTCATCAGCACGATCAGCAGTACGAACACCTCGGCGAGAATCGCGACGCCTTCGAGCAGGAAGAGCGGCAGGTTGACGGCGCCGGTAATCTGCGCCGCCGCAGCCGGCTGGCGCGCGATCCCTTCTGCCGCAGCAGCGGCAAACTTACCGATGCCCAAAGCCGCGCCGATGACGATCATGCCCAGCCCAAGTGCCGCACCGAAGTAGTGGAGCACGGCGCCCGAGCCCGCGCCCGCTTCCTGGGCAAACACGACGTTCGACGTCGCCGCGAACACGATCGCGACCATGAGGGCCTTGCGGACGAAACGCACGCTAGTCATTCTCGATCCTTTCATAGTGAGTCTCTCTAGTGATGAACGTTGATGGCCATGCCGATGAAAACGGCCGTCAGCAGCGTAAAGACGTACGCCTGGACGAGCACGACGATGACTTCGAGGGCCGACACGCCCACGGCGAGGGGCACCGAGACGGCCATTCCCACTCCGATGCCAGCCAGCGAGCTGCCGAACATCTCCGCGAACAGGAACACGAACGACAGAATCGCGAGAATCGCGATGTGCCCGCCGGTCATGTTGGCGGCAAGCCGCATTGTGAGCGCGAACGGCTTCACGAACATGCCCATGATCTCGATCGGGATCAGCAGGATGTAGATCGGCCACGCGAGCCCGTGCGGCACCAGGTTCTTCCAGTGGCTGATGAACCCGTGCGCCTTGGAACCGGCGACGATGATCGCGCCGAAGGTAATCGACGCAAGCGCGGCAGTGACGTTGAAGTTCGCCGTCGCCGTCGTTCCACCGTGGACGACGTTCTTCAGAAACGAGTCGGGGGCGGTATGAAGGACGTAGTGGTCGATGAGCGCGATCACGTCGAAGAGCGGGATGAGCCCGATCATGTTGGCGCTCAGGATGAAGACGAAGAACGTCAGCATCAGCGGCGTCCAGGTGTTCACCCACTTGCGTCCGACGTTGGGCTGCACGATGTCGTCGCGCACGTAGAGCACAACCGCCTCGAGGGCGCTCATGAAACCCGTCGGCACCGGGCGACCGGAGCTCAGGTATCTCCGCACGGCCGCGGTCACCAGGATGAACACGACGGTCGCGACCAGCCAGAGCATGAACACGTGCTTGGTGACCGACAGATCGACGCCGGCGATCGTGGGCAGATGGATGAGCGGGTGCTCGAGCGAGCTGTTCGAGACGTGATTGATGATCGTCTCGCCGGCGTTGAACGCACCGGAGGCCGCGTGCTCGCCGCCATGGGCGGCGGCTTGCGCCGCTTCCTGTGCTGCCTGTGCCGCGGATTCCTGAGCCTGCATGATTGCTTCGTTTCAAACAAAGAGGCGCTTCAAGAGGAGTGCCTCGACCGCGTGCAACACGATGAAGTAGCCGGTAAAGCTGACGGCGAACGGTACCGGCCGGACGCCAACCACGCCCACGGCCAAACCAACATACGCGCCGAAAAAGAGCAGCTTGCCCGCAAACCCGCTGATCATCACCGCGGTCAGCCGCGCCGGGTTCGCTCTGTAAATCCGCTCTATCATGACCCAGGTGACGCTGACGACCGCGAGCGGACCGAGCATACCAAGCCACACTTCCGCGCCGAACCGCGCCGCGAGAAGCGCCGCCGAGACCACACTGCCCGTTGCGAGCCAGAACACCGGATTCACGCGTTCCCTTACCTCTTACCCGTTGCGCCGCGCGTCCTGTCCCCAGACAGTCTTTGCCAGCTCGTAGAAGCCGACAATGAGACCCAGCAGCAGACCACCCAGAAGGAACCAGGGCGCGGTGCCGCGCCACTCGTCGATTGCGTATCCGATTCCTCCGAGCAGGATGATGGCGCCAATCAGCGTGTAGCTGGCAGCCGCTGCGGGTCCGGCCTTGCGGACGTTGTCCTGCAGGAACCGCATCGACCGGGCGAGGAAATCCGATTCGTCAGGCATGCAGAATATAGCATACCTTGTGAAAAAGTTCACCAGCGCCAACCGGGCGTTTTTTGGCCTGAATTCGCCCATTTGCACCTAAAACGGGCTCGGCCGGCGGCGCGCTTCACCGCATCGTCTGGGCCGCCGGCGTGGCGCCCAGCGTCGCGGCCGAGGCCTGCGCGAACTCGAACAGGGGCTGCGGATACACCCCGAGCAGCAGTGTCGCCACCACCGCCGCCACCATCGCGAACGCCAGCGCCGGACTCTGCTTCGGCTCGGACCCGGTCGGCTCGTTCTTCAGCATCATGTAGACGACGATGCGGATGTAGTAGTACAGCGACACGGCGCTATTCAGCACGCCGATGACCGCCAGCCAGTAGTACTTCTGCTCGATCGCCGCACCGAACAGCCAGAACTTCCCCATGAAACCGGCAGTGGGTGGAATGCCGCCGAGCGAGAGCATGAACAACAGCATCGCCACCGCGGCAAAGGGCTGGCGGAAAAACAACCCGTTCAAATCCTTCAGCTCGTCGCCGACGACGTCCTCGCGGCGCATGAGCGCCAGGACCGCGAACGCGCCGAGCTGCATGAAGGCATACACGAACAGGTAGACGAGCATCGCTGTCACGCCGCGGGAGGTTCCGGCGACGACGCCGATCAGGAGATAGCCGGCGTGCGCGATCGACGAGTACGCGAGCATCCGCTTCAGGTTGCTCTGCGTGAGCGCCGCGAAATTGCCGACGGTCATGGTCACGATGGAGAGCACGTAGAAGAGCGTGCCCCAACCGATGTCGGGCGCCACGACGCCACCCATCGTCGGAGCCATCGAGAGCGACACGCGCATCGTCGGGAGGCCCTCGATGAAAATACGCAGCAGCATCGCGAACGACGCGGCTTTCGACCCGACCGAGAGGAAACCGGTGATGGGCGTCGGAGCGCCTTCGTAGACATCGGGCGCCCACATGTGGAACGGCACGGCGGCAATCTTGAAGCCCATACCCGCCACGACCAGGATGACGGCGAGAATCAAGCGCGGATCCCTCTCCTGCCCGGCGAGCGCAGTCGCGATCGTGCGCAGGTTCGTCGTCCCCGACAGGCCGTACATCAAAGACATGCCGTAGAGCAGGATCCCGAGCGAAAACGCGCCGAGCAGGAAGTACTTCACGGCGGCTTCGTTCGACCGGCGGCTCGGCTTGAGAAAGCCGGTCAGGATATAGAACGAAATCGCCATCGTCTCCAGGCCGATGAAGAGCGTAATGAGATCGGTGCCCCCGGCCATGAACATCATCCCGAGCGTGGCGCAGAGGATGAGGAAGTAATACTCGCCCGCCCGGGTGCTCTCGACTTCGAGGTAGCGCACGCTCATCAGCACCGTGAGTGCCGCCGCAATGAGGAACACGACCTTGAAAAACAACGCGAAGGTGTCGACGGCAAGGAGCCCGCGCGAAATCTGGACGTTGGCACTGGCCACCGGGACGAGCGCAATCGCCGTGGCGCCGAGCACGGCCAGCGTGACCCAGGCGAGAATCGACTGCTTGTCGCGCGGGACGAGAAGGTCGGCAAGCAGCAGTAATAGCGCGCCGATCGTCAGCACGATCTCCGGCAGGAGGTAGTAGAAGTCGCTGAGGTTGATGCCAGCAGGCACTACCGTGATCCCCGCGGTTCCGAGTTCTGGGTGCTGGGTGCCGGGTTCTGGCTCGCGTTCGGGTTCGCGTTCGAGGCCTGCGCGCGATATTGCGGATCAATCCGCATCACGACGCGATTCACCGACGACTGCAACCGGTCGATGAACGGCTTCGGATAGAGACCGATCCAGACCGCGAGCACCAGGAGCGGCGCGTAGGTGGCGAACTCGCGCAGATTCAAATCCTGCAGGTGCTCGTTCTTCGGGTTTTCAATCTTGCCGAACATCGTGCGCTGATAGAGCCACAGCATGTAGGCCGCGCCGAGCACCACGCCGCTGGCCGCGAACGCTGCCCACATCTTGCTCTTGATGAAGGCGCCCTGGAGAATCAGCAATTCGCCGATGAATCCGTTCAGCGCGGGCAGGCCGATCGACGACATCGTCATGATCAGGAAGATCGTGGCGTAAGCCGGCATCACCTTCGACAACCCGCCGTACTCGGAAATGAGGCGCGTGTGGCGCCGTTCGTACATGTTTCCGACGAGGAGGAAGAGCGCGCCCGTCGAGATGCCGTGGTTCAGCTGCTGCACGATGCTGCCCATGATGCCGACCGGATTGAGCGAGAACATGCCGAGCATGACCATCGCCATGTGGCTGACGCTGGAGTAGGCGACGAGCCGTTTCCAGTCCTGCTGCGCCATCGCGCAGAGCGCGCCGTAGACAATGCCGATGATCGCCAGAGTCGCCATCATCGGCGTGAACGCCACGGTGGCTTCCGGCAGGATCGGGAGCGAGAACCGGATGAACCCGTAGGTGCCCATCTTCAGCAGAACGGCCGCCAGAATGACCGAGCCCGCGGTTGGGGCGTCGGTGTGGGCGTCGGGCAGCCAGGTGTGAAACGGGAACATCGGCACCTTCACCGCGAACCCGAGGAAAAATGCGAGGAAGACCCACCACTGAATGTTGTACGGCACGTTCAACTGCTGAAACTGCGTGATGTCGAACGAGTACACGCCCGTCACGCTCTCGTTGTAGAAGTAGAGCGCCAGTATGCCCAGCAGCATGATGACGCTGCCGACCAGCGTGTAGAGGAAGAACTTGATGGCCGAGTACAGGCGGCGATCGCTTCCCCAGATGCCGATGAGGAAATACATCGGCACCAGCATCACTTCCCAGAACAGGAAGAAGAGCAAGAAATCGAGGCTGACGAACGCGCCCACCATGCCGGTCTGCAGGATCAGCAGGAAGATGTAGTACTCCTTCACGCGCTCGGTAATCGCCGTCCACGACGACAGGATGGCGATGAAGCCGAACATCGTCGCCAGCAGCACGAGCAGCGCGCTGAAGCCGTCGACGCCAAGGAAGTACTCGGCGCCGATAGACGGAATCCAGGGCATTTTTTCGACGAACTGGAAATTGGGATCCTGCGTGTTGTACCGGAACCACAAGGGCACAGACACGAGGAACCCCGCCAGCGCGACCAGGTTGGCGATCATCCGTATCAGGCCGCTGTTCTCCTTAGGAATAAAGAGAAGCAGCAGCGCGCCAGCGAACGGCAGAAACAGGATGAGCGAGAGAAGCGGAAACCCGGCGGCATTCGTCACGTGACTACCTCACGAGCAAATAAATGCTCACAAACGCGCACACGCCTGCCAGCATCAGCAGCGCGTAATTTTGGATAAGCCCGGTCTGGACGCGGCGGAAGACGAAGCTCGATTCCTCCGAGGAACGCCCGACGAGATTCACGGCGCCATCGACCACGTAGCGATCGATGAGGCTCGACACCCACGACATGAACACCGTCAACCACCCGGAGCCGTTGACGCCGCCATCGACGACACGCCGGTCGAAGGCCCACAGGCCAAACGCGCTCTTCATCGTGCCGCCGACGAACGTCGAGTTGTAGAGCTCGTCCACGAAGTATTTGTTGTAGAGCAGCGAATGGAGGCCGCCGTACCGCTCTTTGAGGCCATCGGCCGTTGAGGGCGAGACCACGTAGAACCTGAACGCCGTGTAGATGCCGATGAGCGCAATCATCACGGAGAACGCCATCAGCCCAAGCTCGGCGGCATGGGAAATGTGCGGCTCTCCATGCGCGGCTTCCGCACTGGCCGCTTCCGTCACGGCCGCTTCCCGGGCGGGTTCTGCCGCCTGCGCGGCCGTCCCTTCCGCCGCCGACGTCGCGGCTTCCGGCGCCGTCAGGCTCGGCTCGAGGAAGTGCTCCAGCGCCGCTCCGCCGCCGAGCGCGGGCGGAATGCTTACGAAGCCGGCGACGATGGCTCCGACAGCCAGCACCATCAGGGGCAGCGTCATCGCCTGCGGCGATTCGTGCGGACCATGCCATGGCCCGTGCCCGTGCGCGGCGTCATCGTCATGGTGATCCGCGTGGCCATGGTCGTGCCCGGTTTTGTGCGCCTGTCCGTGCCCGTGTGCGTCGGCGCCGTGAGCCCCGCCGTGCTCCCACGCCGGTCCTCGATACGAACCGAGGAACGTCATCGACATGAGCCGGAACATGTAGAACGCGGTCATCAGCGCGGTGACGACGCCGAAGACCCAGATCGCCTTGTTGGTCAGGAACGCGCGAAAGAGGATCTCGTCCTTGCTGAAGAAACCTGCCAGCGGAAAGATGCCCGCTATCGCCAGCGTGCCGATCATCATCGTCATGTAGGTGACCGGCATGTAGCGCCTGAGGTCGCCCATCTTCCGCATGTCCTGTTCGCCGCCCATCGCGTGGATGACCGAGCCGCTGCCGAGGAAGAGCAGCGCCTTGAAGAAGGCGTGCGTCATCAGGTGGAAGGCGCCGGCGGCAAACGCGGCGAGGCCGATGTGCGTCCAGCCATGCGACATGGCATACGCGCCCACGCCCATCGCGAGGAACATGTAGCCGAGCTGAGATACGGTGGAGTACGCGAGCACACGCTTGATGTCGTACTGCACGAGGCCAATCGTGGCCGCCATGAGCGCGGTGAGCGCGCCGATGACCATCACCACCTGCGCCACGATCGGCGCGTGGCCGAAGAGCACGGCGTTACGGCCGACCATGTACACCCCGGCGGTCACCATCGTCGCCGCATGGATGAGCGCGGACACCGGTGTCGGGCCCTCCATGGCGTCGGGTAACCAGACATACAGGGGAATCTGCGCGCTCTTTCCGGTGGCGCCCACGAAGAGCAGCAGGCAGATGGCCGAGAGGACGCCGAACTGCGTTTCGACCGGCATCGTGGACGCGCCGTGGGCGACGGCGCGGAAATCGAGCGTGCCGAACGTGAAGAAAATCAGAAACACGCCGAGCACGAAGCCCCAGTCGCCGATCCGGTTGACGATAAACGCTTTCTTGCCGGCATCCGACGCACTCTTCTTTTCGTACCAGTAGCCGATGAGCAGATACGAGCAGAGGCCCACGCCCTCCCAGCCGACGAACATCGTCAGGAAGGTGCTGCCGAGCACGAGGACGAGCATGAAGAAGCAGAACAGGTTGAGATAGCAGAAGAAGCGCGCGTACCCGCCGCGCGGTTCGTCGTGCATGTAGGCCGTCGAATACACGTGAATCAGGAAGCCGATGCCGGTGACGACGAGAATCATCATCGCCGACAGCGGATCCAGACGGAACGCCCATGGGATTTCGAACGAGCCGATGCCGTTCACGGTCTGAAGCGGTATCGGCGGGATCCAGTAGCCGAGCGTGACGACGTGATCGCGCGATTCGGCGGGCAGCCCGAGGAGCTGCCAGAAGGCGTTGAGCGACAGCGCGAGCGCGAGCGCCATCGTTCCGCACGCCACCAGGCCCGCCGTCTGCTTGTTGAACGCGCGAATGCCGATCAGCCCGTTAATCGCGGCGCCGATACCAGGCAGAATCGGTATTAACCAGATCAATTCCATGTGTGAATTCCGACGATTCCCTAATCCCTAATCCCCAATCCCTAATCGCGCCAGGCTCACCACCGCATCAGGTTCATTTCGTCGATGTTGATCGTTTCCTTGTTGCGATAGAACGCCAGGATGATGCCGAGCCCGACGGCGGCTTCAGCCGCCGCCACCGCGATGACGAAGATCGCGAACACCTGCCCGATGCCGTTCTGCAGCTGATAGGAAAACGCGACCAGGTTGATGTTGACCGCGTTCAGAATCAGCTCGATCGACATGAAGATGACGATGATGTTGCGGCGCATCATGACGCCGGCGACGCCGATGATGAACAGCGCCGCCGAGAGCAGCATGTAATGGGTCGGCGTGATCATTACAGCTCCCTCTTCGCCAGAATGATGGCGCCCACCATCGCGACCAGCAGCAACATCGACGCCACCTCGAACGGGATCAGATAGTCGGCGTAGAGCAACATGCCGATGCGCTCGACGTTGTTCAGCGCCAGGTCGCTCGACTGGGCGGCGCTCGAATCGGTTGCCGCACCGACGCCGCCCCAGACCAGGATGGCCGCCAACTGGGCGAGCACAACACCCGAGAGCGCGAATCCGAGCCAACCCCGCCGCTGCGGCGCCGAATGGTCTTCCGGCGGGCGCTTCAGATTCACCAGCATGACGACGAACAGATACAGCACGACGATGCCGCCGGCGTACACGAGCACCTGGATGACGGCGAGGAACTGCGCGGTCAGCAGCACGTACAGCGCCGCAACCGCGAGAAAGTTCAGCACCAGAAACAGCACGGCGTGCACGGTGCTCCTCGTGCTCACGACGAGCACGGCGAACCCGAGGATTAGCGCCGAAATGACGTAGAACGCTATCGCT
>Ga0310897_10000189_pt1 | contig 12707 bp, 13 predicted proteins | sample C8D2metaG_FD_203913 | JGI IMG/M metagenome (GOLD analysis project Ga0310897, IMG submission 203913) | Lab incubated soil microbial communities from West Virginia University Organic Research Farm, Morgantown, WV, United States - C0D1 | ecosystem: Environmental > Terrestrial > Soil > Agricultural...
CGGCGCACCGGGGAGGTGCTACAAGCCCTTCTCCGGTCCTCCTGCTAAGGCCGCGATTTTCCTTTAGTATTCGCGCCTCAGCCTGCCCGCCCAGGGGGGTCGGGCATACGGAGAGAGCGGCTATGCAAGCGACGCAGATCCGGCAAAAGGACGGCGTCTTCTACTTCGTCAGCTACCGCGCCAAGGATCTCCTGGCGAAGGTGCGCTTCATCAGCCGCTTCTATGGCGAGGGCGAGGAGATCGCCCCCAGCCGCATCTCCGAAGACGACGACATCGCGCAGTTCATCTCCAAGATCGAGCGCAACGACCACGCCTTCCAGCGCTCGCTGTCGCGCGCCAAGGTGCGCCAGCTCAAGAATTTCTACGAGACCGCGATCTCGCAGCCGCCGATTCCCGGCACGGTGCTGCTGTTCACTTCCGAGCGCCTGAGCTTCCGCGGCGACAGCGAGGGCGGCGCGGGCAGCCTGAGCGAGCCCGCCGCCAAGTACCTGATCATCGACGGCCAGCACCGCCTGGCGGCGTTGCGCTTCTACCTGAACGAGCGTCCGGACGACGCGAACACCATCCATGTGCCCTGCATCATCTTCGACGGGCGCAGCGAGGACTTCGCCACCGAGATGTTCGTGATCATCAACTCGACGCCGACGCGCATCAACAAGAGCCATCTGGTCGACCTCTACGAGCACGTCTCGTTCGCCGCGCCCGACCGCAAGTTCGCCGCGCGCCTGGTCGAGAAGCTCTACAGCGAAGGCGACAGCCCGCTGCGCTACCGCATCAACCGCCTCGGCGGCCGCAGCCAGCGCGACAAGTGGGTGCTGCAGGCGGAGCTGTTCAACGAGCTGCACCGCTGGGTGCGCGGGCGCTGGCGCTCGATCCAGCTCGCCGGCGGCAGCTCCAAGGAAGTGCCGCGCTACTACGCCATCATCCGCGACTTCTTCAAGGTGGCGCGCGGCGTGTTCGGCGATGCGGTATGGGGCAAGGACAACTACATGGTCACCAAGCCGGTGACCATCAAGGCGATGGTGCGCGTGTGCGCCGACCTGGCGCGCGACGACGCCGAGCCGGAAGCCGGCCGCCTGCAGCGCTGGGAGCAGCGCCTCGGGCCCTGGTCGGAAATGGCGCGCCAGTTCCGCGAGGAAGGCTTCTACGAGCGCTTTCCCGCGAAAGGCGAAGTCGAGCGCGTGGCGCGCATCCACAAGGACCTCGCGCGCGCCGCCGGCATCGAGTCCAAGAAGGCCTGAAACCGGAATACCGGGCGCCTGCCCGTGTTGGCCATGGCATGAGGTTCTGGCTGCTCGCCGCGTTGGTCCTCTCCGGCTGCGCCGGTCTCGACGATCAAGGCTGCCGCGCAGCCGACTGGTACGACCTCGGCTTCCGCGACGCCATCTTCGGCATCCAGCCCCAGGATGGCGTCTACACTTCGCAATGCGAGCGCTTCGGCGTCAAGGTCGACGCCACGCGCTACGCGCAGGGCTGGCGCGAGGGAAGGTATGAAGCGGATGCACGCAATCCCGGGTCGGCTGACTAGCGCACTGGTTCTCGCCGGCGCGCTCGCTTCCGGCTGCGCGAATTTCACTCCCGAGCAGTGCCGCAGCGCGAACTGGTACAGCCTGGGCGAGCAGGACGCGCTGCTCTACGGTCTGCAGCCGCAGATCAATCACATGGCGTACCAGTGCCAGAAGGTCGGCGTACAGGTGCCGGAGAAGGACTACATGAACGGCTGGATCGTCGGCGATCGCGAGCGCGCCGTGCGCATGATGGGCGGCGCCTGCTGCTCGCCCTAGGGCCTAGCGCAGAAAGATCAGCAGCCAGACCAGGGCGGCGTTCACCAGCGACAACATGACTGCCGCGCTGCCGATGTCCTTCGCGCGCTTCGCCAGGCGGTGATTTTCGAAGGAGATTCGATCGACGGCGGCCTCGATGGCCGAGTTGACCAGCTCCACGATCAGCACCAGCATAAGGCAGCCGACCAGCAGCGCGCGCTCGGTTCCGGTTTTCCCCAGCCACAGTGCAAGCGGCGCGAGCACCGCCACCATGATCAGCTCGAGCCGGAACGCCTGTTCGTGCCGCACGGCAGCGGCGAGGCCGGCGAGAGAGTAGCGGGTCGCATCGACCGCGCGGCGCAGGCTGGTCTTGCCCTTGTGCGGGCTGCGTTCTTCTAGGTCGGAATCCCGAGCGTGAATAGCAGTTCCTCTTGCGCCGAGCGGCGGCGGCCGCGGCGCGGCTTGAGTCTCTCATAGCCGCCATCCCCGTTCATCACCCACGCCTGGCAGTTGTCGTCGAGGTAGGCCTGCAGGCCTTCGCGGATCACGCGGCGCTTGAGCGCGGCGTCGAGCACCGGGAAGCAAAGCTCGATGCGCCGGAAAAAGTTGCGGTCCATCCAGTCGGCGCTCGCCAGGTACACGTTTTCGGCGCCCCCGGCAAGAAAGTAGAAGATGCGCGTGTGCTCGAGGAAGCGGCCGACGACCGAGCGCACGCGGATGTTCTCCGACAGGCCTTCGACGCCGGGCTTGAGCGCGCACACGCCGCGCACCATGAGCTCGATCTTCACCCCCGCGGCCGAGGCGGCGTACAGCTCCTCGATGATCTGCGGCTCGAGCAGCGCGTTCATCTTGGCGATGATGCGTGCGGGCTTGCCGGCGGCCGCATGCGCGGCTTCGTTGCGGATCGCGGTGACGATGCGCTTGTGCAAGGTGAAAGGCGATTGCCAGACGTGCTTCATCTTGCCGGCGCGTCCGAGGCCCGTCAGCTGCTTGAACACCTCGGCGACGTCGGCGCAAATCTCCTCGTTCGCGGTGAGCAGGCCGAAGTCGGTGTACAGGCGCGCGGTGCGCGGGTGGTAGTTGCCGGTCGCGAGATGAACATAGCGTCTCAGCACTTTCCGCTTCTCGTGCTCCTCGCGGCGCACCACGAGCGCCATCTTGGCGTGGGTCTTGTGGCCCACCACGCCGTAGATGACGTGCGCGCCGACTTCTTCCAGGCGCGCCGCCCAATTGAGGTTCGCCTCTTCGTCGAAGCGCGCCATCAGCTCGACCACGACCGTGACTTCCTTTCCCTTGCGCGCGGCATCGACCAGGATCTCCATCAGCTCGGAGTCGGTGCCGGTGCGGTACACGGTCTGCTTGATGGCGATCACGCTCGGGTCGTTCGCGGTGGTGCGGATGAAGTCGATCACCGGCAGGAACGACTGGAAGGGGTGGTGCAGCAGCACGTCCTGCTTCTTCAGCACCTCGAACATGTCGCCGCCGTCGAGCGCCGGCGGCAGCCCGGGCTGGAACGGCGGGAACTTGAGCTCCGGGCGCTCGACCTGCTCGGGCACCGCGCGCAGCCGGTAGAGGTTGACCGGGCCGTCGACGCGGTAGAGATCGGCTTCGCGCAGGCCGAACTGCTGCAGCAGAAATTCGACCATGCGCTGCGAGCAGTTGTCCGCGACTTCGAGCCGCACCGCATCGCCGAAGTGGCGGTGGAAGAGCTCGCCCTGCAGCGCGGTGTGCAGGTTCTTGATTTCCTCCTCCTCGACGAACAGGTCCGAGTTGCGCGTGACGCGGAACTGGTAGCAGCCCTCGACCTTCATGCCGGAGAACAGCTCGTCCATGTGCGCGTGCAGGATCGACGACAGGAACACGAACGCGTACTCGGCCTCGCCGGCGATCGGCTGCGGCAGGCGGATGACACGCGGCAGCGCGCGCGGCGCCTGCACGATCGCGGCGCCCGAATTGCGGCCGAACGCGTCGCGGCCGTCGAGCTCGAGCGCGAAGTTCAGGCTCTTGTTGAACACGCGCGGGAACGGATGCGCCGGGTCGAGCCCGATCGGGGTCAGCACCGGCAGCAGTTCGCGGAAAAAGTAGTCGCGGATCCACTGGCGCTGCGCCGCGTTCCATTCCTCGCGCTTCGGAAACACGATGCTTTCGGCGGCGAGCGCGGGCAGCACCGTCTGGTTGAGCAGCTGGTACTGCTCTGCGACCAACGCGTGCGCCTCGCGGCTCACCGCCTCGAACACCTCGGTGGGCGCGCGGCCGTCGGGCCCGGGCTCGGGCAGGCCGAGCTTGATCTGCTCTTTCAGCCCGGCGACGCGGATCTCGAAGAACTCGTCGAGATTCGAGGACACGATGGTGATGAAACGCAGCCGCTCGAGCATCGGCACGGAATCGTCCGCCGCCTGCGCCAGCACGCGACGATTGAACGCGAGAATGCCGAGCTCGCGATTCAGATACTGCGCCGGGAGGGTGATTCTGCGGTTCATCGACAGACCAGGAAACGACCCATTCTACAGGGGCACCCAGGTCCGAAATATGACTGCCACAGGTCCGAAATACTCCTGTAGTTCTGCTAACTTACGGTGATGGCGCGCCACGACACGCTCGCCGCGGTCGACCTCGGCTCGAACAGCTTCCACCTGCAGATCGGTCGCGTGGTCGACGGCCAGATCTACCCGCTCGACTCGGTGCGCGAGGTGGTGCGCCTCGGCGCCGGTCTTACCGCCGAAAAGCGCATCGATCGCGCGACCCAGGCCGCCGCGCTCGAGGCGCTCGCCAAGTTCGGCGAGCGGCTGCGCGGCTTTCCGCGGCCCGCGGTGCGCGTGGTCGGCACCAATGCGCTGCGCGTGGCGAAGAACTCGCCGCAGTTCCTGCGCGAAGCGCGCGCCGCGCTCGGCTTCCCGATCGAGGTGATCTCGGGCCGCGAGGAAGCGCGCCTCATCTACCTCGGGGTCTCCCACTCGCTGCCGCTCTCTGCGCAACGCCGGCTGGTGGTGGACATCGGCGGCGGCTCGACCGAGTTCATCATCGGCACCGGGCTGGAGCCGCAGCTCACCGAGTCGCTCTACATGGGCTGCGTCAGCTTCAGCCTGAAGTATTTTCCGGACGGCAAGATCGACAAGTCGCGCATGAAGGCGGCCGAGCTCGCCGCGCGCCAGGAGCTCGCCGCGCTGGTGGAGGAATACCGGCAGGCCGGCTGGGACGAAGCCGTCGGCTCCTCGGGCACCGCACGCTCGATGGAGAACATCCTGCGCGAGAACGAGTACGCGGCCGAGGGCCTGACGCGCGAGGGCCTCGACCGCCTGCGCAGCCTGCTGATCAAGCATGAAAGCGCAGACCCCGACCGCATCGCCGGCCTGCGGCCGAACCGCGCGCCGGTGCTGCCCGGCGGTCTCGCGATCATGACCGCCGCGTTCGACGCGCTCGGCCTCGAATCGATGAAAGTGTCCGAAGGGGCGCTACGGCACGGCGTGCTCTACGACCTGCTCGGCCGCGTGCAGCACCGCGACATGCGCGAAGCGACGGTGGCGCAGTTCATGCGCCGCTACCACGTCGATGCGGCGCAGGCCGAACGGGTCAGGGCGCTGTCGCTCAAGATCTATGACGCGCTTTCCCCCGGCGCGGAGCGCGAGGAGGATGCCGACCGCCTGATGCTGGAATGGGCGGCGCGCCTCGCCGAGACCGGCCTTTCGATCGCGCACGCCGCGTATCACAAGCATTCCGCCTACGTGCTGTCCAACGCCGACATGCCCGGCTTCTCGCGCATGGAGCAGGCGCGCCTCGCGCGCATCGTGATCGCACAGCGCGGCAAGCTCGGCAAGGTGCAGGACGCGGGTTTCGAAGCCGCGGACTGGAAGCTGGTGTTTGCGCTGCGTCTCGCTTCCCTGATCCTGCGCAGCCGCACCGATGCGAAGCTGCCCTTCCTGCGCGTGGCGGCCGACGCCGGCGGATTCGATCTCGACCTGCCTCAGTCCTGGCTCGACGACAACCCGCTGTCGGCCGATGCCCTCGAAGCCGAGGCGCGCCACTGGAAGTCGGTCGGCATGAAGCTCGACGTCAGCGGCCTGTCCGACAAGAAGGTGTCCGTGTTAAAGCAGGTCCGGTGACACCACCGCGCGCACCACCACCTGGTCTTTCTCGTCGCGTACGCGGTTGCTGATCCACCAAAGTCCGCCCTTCTTGAGAGAAAAGCCGCCGTGCGCGCCGAGCAGCTCGGCGAGCGCGCGTCCGAGGTCGGGCTGGTGGCCGACGACGACCGCCGCGCCCTTATAAGCCGGCCAGCCGGAGGCCTTTACGATCGCCGCCGGCGTCGCGCCGGGCGCGAGCGTGCGGTCGGTCTTGATCGGTACACCGAGCGCCTCCGCGGTCTGCTGGGCACGCACCGCCGGGCTCGCCACCAGCACGAAGCGCGCGGGCAGCCGCTGCAGCAGCCATTGCGCGACGCGCTCGGCCTGCTTGCGCCCTTTCGCCGTCAGCCGGCGCTCGAGATCGGGAACGCCGTCTTCCGCTTCCGCATGCCGCCAGACGATCAGGTCCATGGGGGCGTGCAGTGTACGGCACCGGGCGCGGTAAAATTATGGCTACTTTAGGCGCGTAGCTCAGCTGGTTAGAGCACCACCTTGACATGGTGGGGGTCGTTGGTTCGAGTCCAATCGCGCCTACCAGAATTCCGGGGATGACATGAAGCTTCGCGCGCTCGTCTTCCTTGCGGCGTTTTCGACCGCCGCCTTCGCGCAGTTCCCTGCGCGTCCGATCACCATCATCGTTCCCATCCCGCCGGGCGGCGCGCCCGATATCGCGGCGCGCGTGATCGCCGACAAGCTGTCGCAGAACATCGGCCAGCCGGTGGTGGTGGAGAACAAGGCGGGCGCCAACGGCAACATCGCCAACGAGTTCGTCGCGCGCTCGCAGCCCGACGGCCACACGCTCGGCCTGCTCGCCGACAGCCAGATCACGGTCAACCCGCATCTCTACAAGATGCCGATCGACACGCTGCGCGATCTCGCGCCGGTGGCGACGGTGGCGGCCAACCAGTTCGTGCTGACCGTTAACCCGTCGCTGCCGGTGCGCACCTTCCCGGAGTTCATCGAATACGCGAAGAAGGCGAACCCGCCGCTCGCCTATGCCTCGGGCGGCAACGGCAGCCAGCACCACCTGACGATGGAGATGCTCAAGCAGCGCGCCGGCATCAACCTGCTGCATGTGCCGTTCAAGGGCGGGGCGCCGGCGGCGGCCGCCACGGTCGCCGGCGACACGATGGCGGTCTGGTCGGGCAGCTCGAATGCGCCGCAGATCAAGGCCGGACGGCTACGCCCGCTTGCGGTATCCGGCGCTCATCGCTCGGCGCAGTACCCGGATCTGCCGACCATCGGCGAGTTCTATCCCGGCTTCGAAAACTCGATCTGGCTGGGATTGTTCGGCCCGGCGAACATTCCCCAGGACGTGCTCGGCAAGCTGCGCGCCGAAATCAGGAAAGTTCTCGAATCTCCCGACGTGAAGCAGAAGATGAACGCGGCGGGCGGGCTCGATCCCTACCTGACCACGCCAGCAGAATTCTCGGCGCTGATCAGGCGCGATTACGAGAAGTACGCGAAAGTCGTCAAGGACATCGGCATCAAGCTCGATTAGCCACCCGCGGCACCGCGGCAAACCGGCTCAGTTTCAACCAGGTGGGAAATGCGCGCACCAGCTCGCGTGACCCGCTCAACCGCACGCGTCGCTGGCGGACTTCCTGCGCGAGCGTGGTGTCGCCCAGCCAGATTGCCGCCATCGCCGCCAGCTCCGCCTCGACATAGAGGTCGACCTCGTGCCCCGGATCCTCCACGCAAAGGTCGGCCTGTGACGGCTGCAGCAGCAGCCAGAACATCCTGTACGCATGCTGTGCGTCGGGCACGGCCGTGAAGTGGAATCGAACCACGACGCGTCGCGAGGGTAGGTGCTCGAGGGCGATCCGGCGCCGCATGTTCCACATCAGGAAGCGTGCATCGAGCGTGTCGCGCCGCACGCGTGCGGTCCAGCGCTGGCCCCAGGTGCCTAACGCATCGATCACGCCGCGAAGCTCCTCGCCCGCGTCGGTGAGCCGGTAGCGGTATCCGCGCTTGCCCGGAATCGGCTGTACGCTGATCACGCCTGCCTTTTCCAGGTCACGCAAACGCTTGGCCAGCAGCGGACGGGAAATGCGCGGGATGCCGCGGTGCAGCGTATTGAACTGGTCGGCCCCCGCGAGCAGCTCGCGCAGGATGATGGGCGTCCAGCGCTCGCCAACCACCTCGCTCGCGATCGCCACCGGGCAGAACTGGCCGAATCCGGATCTCATGAACCCGTAGTTTAGTTTCTACACTAGGCGCCGGGCGAGGGCACCGCTACCGTGGCGCCATGAGCGGTCGAGTCTCGGACACCTGGGAGCGCGGCGACCCGTACGAGCGGTACGTCGGTCGCTGGAGCCGGCAGATCGCGCCGCGCTTCCTTTCCTGGCTGGCGGTGCCCCAAGGCCGACAGTGGCTCGACGTCGGCTGCGGGACGGAGCATTGCTCGCCCGCTTCGGTGGCGGGCGTGGAGCCGTCGGAAGGATTTCTCGGCTCCGCAAGACAGAATCTCGGCGGGCGCGCTGCGCTCCACAAGGGCGCGGCGGACTCGCTGCCGCTCGAGGACGGCGCGGTCGACGCGGTGGTGTCCGGCCTGGTGCTGAACTTTGTCCCGGACGCGCGCCGCGCGCTGAACGAGATGCGCAGAGTCGCGCGCGACGGCGGCTGCATCGCCGCCTACGTCTGGGACTATGCCGGCAAGATGGAGCTGATGCGCCAGTTCTGGGATGCAGCCGTCGAGCTCGACCCGTCAGCCGGGAAGCTCGACGAAGGCAAACGCTTTCCGCTGTGCCGCCCGGACGCCCTGCTGCAGGCATTCGCAAGCGCCGGGCTGGGTCGGGCCGAAGTCACTTCGATCGACATCCCGACGCGCTTCGAGAGCTTCGACGACTACTGGCAGCCGTTCCTGGGCGGGCAGGGCCCGGCACCGGCGTACGCAATGTCGCTCGACGAGTCGCAGAGAGCGCGGCTGCGCGACCGGCTCCGGGATCGCCTGCCGCGAAACGCGGACGGCTCGATTCCGCTGGTCGCGCGCGCCTGGGCGGTGAAGGCCTAGATCTTCGCGCGCTCGAGCGTCTCGGGCGCGAACAGCTCTTCCACCTTCAGGCGTCGCTTGCAGACGCCCTGCTCGTGGCCATACTGGAGGAACGCGTCCAGCGTGCGCCGATTGGCTTCGAGACCGTAGGGCCAGAAGTCGTCGCCCGCGAGCGCCTGCCATTGCCGCGCGTGGTCCGCGACCCAGGCGACGGGCACTTGAGAGGCACCGATGTCGGCGACCCGGGCGAGGCTGCGCTGCTTCGCTTCCTCGAATGCCTTGAACAGGTTCATCGCGATCCAGCGGTCGCGCTCGTAAGCCTCGCGCCGCAGGACCACGACGTGCATGATCGGGAAGATGCCGGTCTTGCGGTAGTAGTCGGCTTCGAGCTCGCGGGAATTGGAGAACAGTCGCTTGCCGCCCGGATCGCGCGCCGAGATCGCCGCGTCGAGCTCGCCCGCGGCGAGCATGCCGGCGAGCGTGTGCTCGGGCATCGCCTGCACGCGCACGCCCGGCGGCAGCCGGAGCTGGATCTTCTCCACGCGACCCGGCTCGCGCACCCCGGCCTGGCGCCAGTCGATCGACGCCAGGTCGACGCCGTACTCGTGCTGCAGCAGGCCGCGTACGTAGATGCCCGCGGTCTGCGCCCATTCCGGGATGCCGACGCGCTTGCCTTCCAGGTCCTTGGGCGTGCGGATCTTCGGATTGGAAACGTAGATCGCGGAATGGCGGAACACGCGCGACACGAACACGGGGAGGGCGATGATCTCGGGCCGCTCCTCCGCCATCAGCGAGATCACCTTGCCGAACGACATTTCCGAGCAGTCCCATTCGCGGAACTTGGTGAAGCGGAAAAAAATCTCCTCGATCGGCAGCTCGAGCAGAAGCAGATCGATGCCTTGCGGGCGCAGGCCGCGCACGTGGTCGTAGGGGCCGAGGGCGGCGGAGAGGCGAAGGTTCATCGTGATAGTATGCAAGCACTCTCACGCAATGCCCAACATCCGTCTCCCCGACGGCTCGTCGAAGTCGTTTCCCGGACCCGTCACCGTAGCCGAGATCGCCTCGTCCATCGGCGCCGGGCTCGCGCGTGCTGCGCTCGCCGGCAAGGTCGACGGCAAGCTGGTCGACACCAGCTACCGCGTCGAGACCGACGCCGACATCGCCATCGTCACGCCGAAGAGCCCCGAGGGCCTCGACATCCTGCGCCATTCGACTTCGCATCTCATGGCGCAGGCGGTTCAGGAACTGTTCCCCGGCGCTCAGGTCACGATCGGCCCGGTGATCGAGAACGGCTTCTACTACGACTTCTCCTACCAGCGTCCCTTTACGCCGGAAGACCTGGTCGCGATCGAGCAGCGCATGGCCGAGATCGTGAAGAAAGACTTAAAAGTAGAAAGAAAAATCATGTCCCGGGACGAGGCGGTCCGGTTCTTCCAGTCGATCGGCGAGAAGTACAAGGCCGAGATCATCGCGGCGATTCCCGCCAACGAGCCGATCTCGCTCTACGGCCAGGGCAACTGGATCGACCTGTGCCGCGGGCCGCACGTGCCGTCCACCGGCAAGCTGAAGGTGTTCAAGCTGATGCGCGTGGCCGGCGCCTACTGGCGCGGCGATTCCAAGAACGAAATGCTGCAGCGAATCTACGGTACCGCCTGGGCCACCAAGGAGGAACAGGACGCCTACCTCAAGATGCTGGAGGAGGCGGAAAAACGCGACCACCGCAACCTGGGCACGCAGCTCGACCTCTTCCACATGCAGCAGGAAGCGCCTGGCCTTGTGTTCTGGCATCCCAAGGGCTGGTCGCTGTGGCAGGCGGTCGAGCAGTACATGCGCCGCGTTTACCGCGACAACGGTTACCAGGAAGTGCGCGGCCCGCAGATCATTGACGTTAGCCTGTGGCAAAAGACGGGGCACTGGGACAACTTCAAGGAAAACATGTTCACCACTTCATCGGAGAACCGCGACTACGCGATCAAGCCGATGAATTGCCCGGGGCACATCCTGATCTACAACAAAGGCGTGCGCAGCTACCGCGACCTGCCGCTGCGCTACGGCGAGTTCGGCTCGTGCCACCGCAACGAGCCGTCGGGCTCGCTGCACGGCCTGATGCGCGTGCGCGGCTTCGTGCAGGATGACGGCCACATCTTCTGCACCGAGGAGCAGATTCTGGGCGAGTGCGTGGCCTACACCGCGCTATTGCAGAAGGTTTATCGCGACTTCGGCTTCACCGACATCATCTACAAGGTGGCGACGCGTCCGGCGAAGCGCATCGGCTCGGACGAGAGCTGGGATAAGGCGGAACAAGCCCTCAAAGAGGCGCTGCGTCGTTCCAACGTGAGCTTCTCCATCAGCGCCGGCGAAGGTGCGTTCTACGGGCCGAAGATCGAATACTCGCTGAAGGACGGCATCGGCCGGGTCTGGCAATGCGGCACCATGCAGGTCGACTTCAGCATGCCGGGGCGGCTCGGTGCCGAGTACGTCGGCGAGGACAACGCGCGCCACACGCCGGTGATGCTCCACCGCGCGATCGTCGGCTCCTTCGAGCGCTTCATCGGCATCCTGATCGAGCATTACGCGGGCGCCTTTCCGCTCTGGCTCGCGCCGCACCAGGTGGTCGTCCTGAACATCACCGAGCGCCAGGCGGACTATGCTTCGCGCGTCAGAAATCATTTGGTGAATCAGGGCTTTAGGGTGATTTCGGATTTGCGGAACGAGAAAATTTCTTATAAGATTCGGGAACATAGCCTGCAGAAGCTGCCCTACCAGCTGGTAGTCGGCGACAAAGAACTGCAGGCCGAAACGGTGGCCGTGCGCACGCGCAGCGGCGAGGATCTCGGAGCGATGTCGCTCGAGGCCTTCACCGCCCGCCTCCACGCGGAGGCGAAAGCGCAGTAAGCACGGCCAATTTTTTCAACCTACGAAGGAGCTTTTCACACATCGCACTCGAGAGATCGCAGCGCATCAACCGGGAAATCACCGCCCCGGAGGTGCGCCTGGTAGCGGAAAACGGTGACCAGCTCGGCATCAAGACCGTTATGGAGGCCCTGCGCCTCGCCGAGGAAGCCAACGTGGACCTGGTGGAGATCGCGCCGCTCGCGAACCCGCCGGTCTGCAAGCTGATGGACTACGGCAAGTTCCGCTATCGCGAGCAGAAGAAGGCGCACGAGGCGAAGCTCAAGCAGAAGCAGATCCAGGTCAAGGAAATCAAGTTCCGGCCCGGCACCGACGAAGGCGACTACAAGATCAAGCTGGGCAAGCTGATCCAGTTCCTCGAGGAAGGCGACAAGGCGAAAGTGACGCTGCGCTTCCGCGGACGGGAGATGGCGCACAAGGAGTTCGGCGAGCGGCTGCTGGAGCGGGTGCGCAAGGACCTGGATGCGGTGGGCCTGGTGGAGCAGTTCCCCAAGCTCGAAGGCCGGCAGATGGTGATGGTGCTGGCGCCGAAGAAGAAGGGACCGCCGCCGCCGAAGGCGAAGGCGGAGAAGGCGAAGCCGGACAAGCCGAAGGCACCGGCAGCGCCAAAGGTTGCAGCAAAGCCCGCCTCCGCCTAGCGGCGGCGGGAACAAGTGATCGCCGTGGCTGTTGAAGCGTCCCCGCATAGGCGGGGACCGCCCGGCGTCATCCGAAAAAAGAGAGGGGCATATGCCCAAGATGAAGTCCAAACGGGGCGCCGCGAAGCGCTTCAAGATCCGCGCTTCCGGCAGCATCAAGCGCGGCGGCGCGTACAAGCGCCACATCCTCACCAAGAAGACCACCAAGCGGAAGCGCCAGATGCGCCGGCGCAGCGCGGTCAACTCGACCAACACGGCGGCGGTGCGTTCGATGCTGCCG
>Ga0310897_10000194_pt1 | contig 12623 bp, 16 predicted proteins | sample C8D2metaG_FD_203913 | JGI IMG/M metagenome (GOLD analysis project Ga0310897, IMG submission 203913) | Lab incubated soil microbial communities from West Virginia University Organic Research Farm, Morgantown, WV, United States - C0D1 | ecosystem: Environmental > Terrestrial > Soil > Agricultural...
GGCGGTGTGCGCGTCGGGCTCCCTGGGCTCCCGGGCTTGTGGCAGATCATCGCGGCGGACACGGAGCCCACTCCTGGGTATGCGCAGTGGCCTGCGTTCCATGGTACGATCATGCTCATTGTGGCTCCTGCGCGGGCGCGAGATGATAAGTGACGAAGGCTCAAGCCAGAGCTTACGTATTCAGAATCGCAGCAGAATTGGTGGACAGCGATCGGGATCAGGGCTGGATTCGTGATGACGATTACGGAGAGGAACGCAGCCCGGAAGACCGACTCAAAATCGAGGAAGCTATCAATTACGTTGCAGTAATGCTTAGGAAAAAGTCGAAGACCAGGTAACGAACATATCCTGGAGCAGTGCCGAAGTGAACCAAGAGGTAGCAAGTGACAAAGCGAGAGGTCCGCGAGTACGTACTCAGAATAGCGGCTTCCGTTATCGAAGCCGAAGCGGCAGGAGGATGGGTTCACGAGGAAGACAGCGGGCGTGAGAGATGTCAAAAGGACGTGATAAGAATCGAGAACGCTATCTATGAACTGGCTTCGTCTCTGCGCGCTCGTGCTGATAGACTAGGTAAAACCAAGTGAGACAAGAAGACGCTGACGACGTGAAGAGTGAGCTGACCATCAGGTGCGTGCGCGCAAGCAATAACGCAAGCATCGGAATAAATTCCGATTATTACCTCGGCATTGCGGAAGGGTTTCGTCAGGCTCACCAAATCATTTCTGCCGCGCTGGCGAACCAGAGCACGTGCGATCATTTCGCATGCGTCATGTGCATCAAAAAATTGCCTGACCCTACTGAACATTCAACTCGCTGTCCGAATAGAGGTAAACTGTGACACTCACAAAAGCTATTGGCGCAGCTGCGACGGTCGTTGTCGCAGTGCAAGTTGCGATGATGTGGAGTGGATTTATCGCACTTATGGCAGCAGGACTTCTAGTTGTGGCGTTCGGAGAGGATAGCTCGAAATGATCGGCGATAAATTCTTTGATGATGTTTTATTGAATTCTTTAAGAATTCTTCGTGAGCGAGGTATATGGGCTTGTGCAAACAGTGAATGCAACTACTCTGATCATAAAATATGCATAGTCACTCCGAGATCAGGTGGAGTAAGGTCCATGCATGGAGCACTTTTTGATGCAAAAGCAGTGTTAGCTGGACCTATTGTATGCGCACAGAAATTCACCGACACCATCGTCATGCGAGAGATTTCTGCTGCGCTTGAAGATCTGGACAAATTCACCGCGTCCGTAAAGAAGGATTGATTTAATATGAACGACCTTAACGAGCCTCAGCGTGAAGCGGTCGAACATGGCGACGGTCCTTTGCTCGTGTTTGCAGGCGCAGGCAGCGGGAAGACGCGCGTAATCACGTACAGAACGGCCAGTCTCATTCGGCGAGGCGTGGGGCCCGACCGAATCCTGCTAGTCACTTTTACGAACAAAGCGGCTTCCGAAATTTGCGAGCGCGTTGCAGGAATCGTCGGCAAGACGGTCGCGAAGCGCATCTGGGCAGGAACGTTTCACTCGATCGGGGCCAGGCTCCTACGCCCGCTACATGCGCTTTTCGGACGTAGGCGTGATTTTGTAATTTACGACGACAATGACCAGGCGACCGTCGTGAAGCAGATCATCGGTGAGCTGAAGCTTGACAAGAAGCGATGGAACGCAGACAGCCTATCGTCGCGAATATCCGACGCCAAGCAGAAGGCGTGGCTTCCTGGCGACATCCCTATCGTGGACAAAGAGACCGAGACGTTTGTCGACATATGGCGCAGGTACGATGAGTGGCTTGAGTCGTGCAATGCCGTTGATTTCGAGGATCTGATCCTCATCACGATGCGCCTCGCTGAAGGCGAAAACGAAGTTGGAACTAAGCTCCGCCGCATGTTCCACCACGTACTCGTCGACGAGTTTCAGGACACGAACAGTACACAATTCCGGATGGTAAAAGCGCTCGCGTCCACAAAAAACGTATGTGCCGTTGGAGACGACGACCAAAACGTTTACTCGTGGCGCGGCGCGGACGTCAGGTTCATTCGCGGGTTCAGCGAGCACTATCCAGGCGTGAGGGTGGTGAAGCTTGAGCAGAATTACAGATCTACTGGGAATATCGTCGATTCTGCAAAATCTGTCATCTCCAAGGGCCAGGGACGTGTGGAGAAAAACCTTTGGACCGCATCTGGTAGCGGCGACAAGGTCCAGGTTGTCGAGGTCGTCACGGACAAGGACGAGGGGCGATTCGTCGTAAAGCGCATCAAGGAAGTCATGCTCGCCGGAGCGAAGCCTGCCGATGTGGCCGTGCTTTATAGGTCGCACGTGCAGGCCAGGTGCATAGAGGAGCAGCTTCGCGACGCCGTCATCCCGTACAAAATCATCGGGGGACACAAGTTTTACGATCGGAAAGAGGTAAAAGATGTGGTTGCGTACATGCGACTCATTCAGAATCCAAATTCTGACGTAGACCTACTGCGCGTGATCAACGTACCTCCGCGAGGCATCGGAGCGACGACAACGAAGCGTCTTGGCGAGATCTCCAGCTCGCGAAAAATTAGCCTGTGGAATGGGCTGTCGCCGGCTTCCTGCGCTGAAGATCTCAGGGAGAACGAGCGGGGGCGCCTGCGCGCCTTTCGGGACATGGTCGAAGGCTTCCGCCTGACGTCGGACATGGACCGCCCAAGCGAACTTGCGGCGAGGCTGGTTGACGGCATCGGGTACAAGAAGATGTACCAGGACGAGGCGAGCGAGTGCGAGAAGGTCGGAAAACATTCCGAGGCTCGCGACGCGATGCACCGAGCCGATACCGTCGACGACGTCATCAAAGCGATTGCGTCGTACGAAAAGAGGTCTTCCGACGTTGGAGAAGTGCCGTCACTTCACGGATACCTGCAAATGGTGTCCCTGTTCACTGACGGAGACAACAGCGTAGGTAATCAGGTGTCGCTGATGACGGTTCATGCGAGCAAGGGTCTTGAATTCGAGCATGTTTGCATTGTAGGATTCGAAGACGGAAGGTTTCCTAGCTCCATGGCCGCTGCGGACCCGCTGCAACTCGAAGAAGAGCGCAGACTGGCTTACGTAGCGATCACTAGAGCGAGGAAAACTTTGAGCATATCCAGTGCTCAGCAACGATTCATCTATGGACGCACGGAATTTCATGCTCCCAGTAGATTCTTGAAAGACATTCCAGAGACAACGTCTGTTGTTATAGACATGACATGTGAAAACGGAGAATGATTATGGATGCCATTGGCGATTTGGTGAAGATGCGTGTGATGGGCTCCAACGGCATCAATGAGGTTCTGTGGGCGGAGGTAGCTGAAGAAGGATTTGTGCTGCTGAACACTCCATTCTTTGCTGAAGAGTACAACAATAAAGACGTTGTGTGCGGAAAGCCTGTATCTCGCACCGAGTACGTACAGCAAGGCGTGCCTACGTACGAGTGCACTGGACTTGTGCGTCGAGGCGGATACGGAACGATTCGAGTATTGTTCGACGATCCCGTTGAAGACTGCAACGAGGCAAAGGAACTCGTGAATGTTTTTGTCAGCCTAGGTTGCTCCTGCGAAGCCACCGATGGAATCCACGGCGTCGCACCGAATCTTTTGGTGTTCATGATTCCTCCGGAGGCGCATTGGTCGAAAGTTCGCAGCGTAGTGGACGCTTACACGGCCGGATGCAAATCGATTAAAAGTATTGTTTCTAGCGATCTTAACTAGAATACGATACGCAATTCTTGGCCGCGAAGCCCGCGGTGGCGGCCTCGGGAGGCTGATGGCGGCCAGTGAACGAGGAACCCAGGCTGAATAGGGCCGGGAACTGTTGATTGGGCGATGGCGTTGATGGATTTGGCGGCGAAGCCCGTCGCTGCTGCCTCGGGAGGTCGGCGGCGACCTGCGAACGAGGAATCCAGGCTCGAAGACTGGGCAATCTGGGTTGGCTACGGCGCGATGCTACATGTGATTTATTTTGGCCGCGAAGCCCGCGGCAACGGCCTCAGGAGGTCGACCGCGATCGCAGATCGAGGAACCGGTCTGTAAGGTTAGACGGCTGGGGGCTTGGGCATCCTTACGCTATCAAATTTGAACATACTTCTTGACTATCAAATATGAGCACCGTACACTAGTTCAAAATGGAACTGAAGCGAGCATACAAGTACAGGATTTACCCGACGAAGCCGCAGCGCATTATGCTCGCCGAGTGGGAGGCGCAGCTGCGGTGGTTGTGGAACCTCGCCAATGAGCAGAGGGTGTCCTTTGCCAAGCGGACGCGCGCCGATCGTGCAAAAGCCTTTGAGCAGGGCATCAAGCCGCCTGACTACTTCTCGCAATCGAAAGAGATGACCTCTCTCGTTGCCGAGGACGCCAGACTAGCTGCTGTTCCCTCGTGCGTACGACAGGAAATCCTTCGCGATCTGGAGAAGGCGTGGCAGCGGTTCCGAAAGGGCCTAGGCGGCAAGCCGCACTTCAAGCGGCGAAACGATGCTATGCGCGCCTACGCGCCGGATAAGACAGGCTGGAGCCTGACGATGCCTGATGGCAGGTTCGGCTCGATTCGATTCCGAGGAATCGGAAACGTGCAGGCTCGCATCGATCGTCCGCTCGAAGGCGTCGCGTCGTCGTGCATTCTCGTGAGGGACGTTGGCAGGAGCGTCAATGAGCATGAGTGGTACGCGATCATTCTATGCACGTCAACGATTCATGACCCCGCGCCGAGCAAGCTCCCTCCTGTGGCCATCAACAGGGGTGTGCATGTGCTAGCGGCCACGAGCGAAGGTATTTTGCACGAGAACCCTCGCTTTTACGAGAAAAAGATGGATCTTCTCGCACGCCGACAGCGCCAGGCTGCCAGGAAGGCTCCGCTTCCGGGGCAGCCTGCGTCGAAGAATTACCTGAAGGCTCTGCATCGCGTTGCGCGGCTGCACCAAAAGACACGCCGACAGCGTGCACATGTTATCGAGTGCCTGTCGAAGCAGCTCGTGGAGCACCACGGATTGGTCGCCATCGAGGCTTACGATACGAAGGGTATGCTTGAGAAGAAGATCGAGGACAAGCCTGCGTTTGTGAGCCGAGCCGTTCATAGGGGGATTGCTGACAGCGCATGGGGAATGCTTGGAATCAAGATCACGAACAAGTCTGTTCCGCTCGGTGTGCGAGTGGAAAAATTCTCACCCGTCGACAAGAGTCGCAAGTGCAACAAGTGCGGCCACGTTGACGAGGCGTCCATGCGTGGGCGTGAGTTCAGGTGCACCAAATGCGGCCACGAAGATCACATCGACGTGAACCATGCCAAGAATGGGCTGGAGGATGCGCTGGCTGCGGCAAATTCTCCGCCTGCTGCTCCAAAAACGAGGAAGAAGACTTCGATTCCAGGGCGTCGCAAGGCGTCCGCGACGTCCGGACCTCTTCCGGATGCTGACTCGGGAGGCTGACGGCAGCCAATGAACGAGTAACGGACATGATCCGACGAGTTTGCCAGGAACATGGTCGATGAGCTAAAGGAAAGCAGCATATAAAATAACTATTCATTTGCCGCGAAGCCCGCGGTTACTGCTCCTGGAGGCTGATGGCAGCCAGCGAACGGAGAACATAGGCTGACCGCTCCGCGGGTCGGTGCATGTTAATGATTTGGCCGTGAAGCCCACGGCTGCTGCCCCTAGAGGTCGATGGCGACTGATGAGCGGGGAAAATCGGCTGACATGGGAGATTGTGTCGCTGACGGTGCATCTGCAACAGATCACATGCACTGTTGCGCGAATATGACGATTCAGGCGGCGAAGCCCGTCGCCACTACCTCAGGAGGTCGACGGCGACCAGTGAATGAGGAAGATAGGCTTGTCTGCGGCTGCTACTAGCATCGCATGATATGCGCTCATGGCTTGGTAGTGCGAGAAATCGATATCGTACTTACTTCACATTCTTTAGTTTTCATGTGAGGTGATCTATTGAAAAATATCATTTCGGTATTCATCTTTACGACATGCACGTTGCTTACGTCGGCGTCAGCGGCGGATCAGACACGCTTCTCAATCGGGGCAGGTATTACATCGGCCGGGAACGTGAATGGAGGCTTCGTTCTTGCTCCGAAGTTCGCTTACAGCGTGCGTTTGTCCGACGAGTGGGAAATAGCCATGTCGACACGCATTCTTATTACTGGGATTGTCTATAAAAACCCAGGATTCGTGATGCACAACGTGCCAGCGATAGGGTTCACATGGAAGGACGGATACGTTTCTGCCGGCCCGAGTGTAGATGTGTTCGATACAATTCTGTGTGGAGAAAACGATTTCTGCAACCGGACGATCGGAGTATCTCCTGGAGCTACTCTTGGTGCTGCATATTTTACTGAAGCTGTAAATAGCAGACTAGGCATGCATCTGGACGCTCATCTTTCCGTGCTGCCAGAAGGGGCTATATACTCCGGTCCGATCTGGACTGTAACACTTGGGCCAGAGCTTCGTCTAGGAATGCTTTCACGATAGGTGGTTGAGATGAGTATTTCGTACATTATTATTGGTATGTGTTCGTCTTTGGCATTAGCTGGATGCATGAGAAACGATTGCGTAGATGGTAACGATGTCGATCGAGGATCGGCTACGGTTGCGCTTAGTCGATTTGCTATAAACAGCAAGCTTAGCGACAACAAAAAGGATCTGAGCCGTCAGTGGTGGTGGTGCGAAACAAATGCAATAAGCGTTCCGCCCGTCGGTAGTAGGTGGTTTGCTATCACAATTGACGCTCCAAGGAACACAGTCAATGGAATCGGAGGGTGGGTAAGACCTACTGCGCAAGACGCGCATCATTATGGCTTGCTGCGTGCGTGGTGGTGGAGAGCTGCCGTCGGTATCGCTTCCGACATTATCGGCGTCGACTTCGAGCAGATCGAGTGCATCACTCCCGAGCAGGCAATCGATGACCTTGACCTGTTCGTTGCCTGCAAGGAGCCTGTAAAACACGGCCCAGTGTCACCATCGGGCGGCAACGACCCCACGCCGCTCCCCCCTGGATCAACCAGCGGCGATCCGTGATCGGTTACTTGGCCGCGAAGCCCGCGGCGACGGCCTCAGGAGGTCGACGGCGACCCGTGAATGAGGAATCTCGGCTGGGCAAACCAGGACATCGCGGCGAAGCCCGTCGCATCCGCCTCGGGAGGCTGGCCGCAGCCGTAGAGCGAGGAACTGTGGCTGTGTACAGAAGAGACGCGTTGTTACTTTATTATGGCCGCGAAGCCCGCGGTTGCTGCTTCTGGAGGGCGACGGCGTCCTGTGAAAGAAGAACGTTGGCTGCTGGACCAGTCGCCGGTGAAGCTGGTCCCCCGACAGCGTGGCGCGGCTGGTTGCTCGGCAATTGCCAGTGAGTCTGTCAGCCAGTGAGTCTGTCAGCCAGTGAGTCTGTCAACAGCAGATGATCCTCCGAGCGTATGGCTACTCGGTCGCGATTGATGTAACATCAGGCGATGGGCTGCACCTCATCGTCATTGATCGCTCTCGTCGGCTCATTCATCGGGGCCCACGAGGATCCGGATGGATCGAACATCGCAAAGCGTGTCGACGCTGCCATCGGCACAAAATGCGTCCGCGCTGGGTCTTGGATTAACATTGTCGGCCTTGATTGGTGCGCGCGCTTCGCGTCTGGCATGTCGTGGCTATGTACCGGATCCGTACTGAACGCGATCAGGTGGTCCGCAGATGGCTATAAACGCGGAGAATCGCCACTTCCATTCAGTATGCGCGCAGCCGTCAGCGAGCTTCATGCGGACGCCGTAGCATCCGGAGCATGGAGGCCTCGCAGCAGCGGATACGTACCAAGTCCAGGCGATCTAGCCTTGTTCAAACGAGGCGGTCACGATCCGACAGCCGGAGGCCTAGGACACGTTGCGATCTTGAAATCATTCACCGGACCAATGTATGTGACCATTGGCGGAAATGAATTTAACTCTGTCAAGCAAACGGATAGAGATCTATCGCATGAGGTGGATGGCAACGAGTGCGTTGGATGGATTGCTTCTGGCATAGCTCAATCACGCCCGATTGTTGGTCCGATTCCACAAGTTCAGAATGCTACTGTGTCTGTCGGTATGGCGGCGGCCATCGTGGCAGGTGCTGCTTTGGGGTGGGGCGCGGTACGCTACGTGTCTGGTTCGTAGTGCGACTCGAATTCTCAGTGCCGTTTCCAGTAAAAACATGCAACACGTGTGGCGGACCAATAGGCATATATTTACGTGGAGCTGCTACTAACAAATTCAGAATGGAAATGTGCGTGGTGTGTCGTTCTGATGCAACCGATAGACCAACTGTCGAAAATGATGACAAAAACAAATAGAATTGTTTCATGTATCGCGATTTCGATGTGTGCAGGATGCATGTCTTCTGTCACTCGATTCGGCCCCGTTGTTACCAATGTTGTAAAAACAGATCATGGGAACATTGGCATCAAGAGATGCATGGTAGAAGTAGAAATTTCGGCGAGCTACCTGGCGAACGAAATCGAGGTTACGGGACGCTTCTCCGACTGTGTCACGAAGCTGGCTCCAGAGTTCAGGAATGATTTCGCGAGGTAGCATCGCGGGCCATTGGCGAAAATAATGCGCTATGGCAACATCATCGCGCCGAGCGCTCGCGAGCAGAGACGGGCGCGGCGTAGTGTGATAGCGTTCCGCCCATGGTAAACGACGAACGGGCGCGAAATGTCGCCTCTGTAGCTAGCTATTCTCTGACAGATACATTCCTTGCCCTCATCAGGGCCGCTGGCACAACAAGGTCCAGCGACGGCCACATCGTCGATGCGTCAGGCGCGCGGTACGCGTGTAGCGTCGACTCTACCGACAGGTGGAACCTCACTGACGATTCAGATCATCGCGATGTTCCTATTTCTATTTCTGAAAACGCGTTCAACTACTTGCGCAATAGCGACGACTTTGGGGTGCGCGTGCTCGCTCTGGTCACCATGGCGGACGGGTCAAAGATCGCGGCAACCGTGATGCTGGATCCCGGCAGCCCCATCGATCCTGGCTAGCCGTAGACTTGGTCACGTGTTTATGCGATGCTAACGCAGCATAAGCACGTGACCAGAATACCTCATATCATCGCAGTCATACTCGGGCTTTATTTTGCCCGAAGCGAACGCTCGTACCGAATCGTAGCTCGTTCTGTGGCTATTATGCTATGCATAAGAGTCGCACGTGACGTATGTAGGTCGCTTAGGCCGAATGCCGCAGAGAGAATTGCGGCGTATGTATCTGGGCATACAATTCCTCCTTACGTGGGCATAGAACGCGCATCGTGGGCCGCTGAGCAAGCGCTCACGATTGGCTGGTATATAGCGCTCGGGTGGACCGCCTGGGAAACACTGCGAGTGCCAGAGCGTGGACCCAGTCATGTTGACGATGATGGTCGAAATCGCTTCTGTTCCACAGTCGTAGCATGTCTGTCAACGTTCATATTTGTATCGGTGGAACTATATTTGATATATCCATCGATTCGTGGTCGCATTTTTGAAGCGATCATGGTTTGCGTGTTTTTCGCATCTTTGGCTGCGCAGTCGTTTTCATTCGCAAGTCACGCGATGGGCCGGCGACGACCCAACGCAGCTCGCCTCGTGGCTCTCCTGATCGTGGTGGGGTCGGTCGCCGACGCGCTCGGTCAGTGGGCTTCGGGGCAGCCCGTGCGCGATGCAGAGGCCGCTGGACCGGCTGGCGTGTTAGTCTGGGTGCTGATCGGAGGAATTGAACTGTGGGCAATTGCGGCGGCGAGGAGCGGGCGCTCATCGAGGTACTGGTAGTGCTCGTCCTCGGTGCTGCCCTTGCCTTCGTTGTGGCATGGCGCGCGGCGATCAGCGTTCTCATCGCGTCCAGAATCGCGATGCGTGAAATCATCCTCTCGCGCGAGACGACGCAGGAGAATGTCTCCGCGGAGGCTCTGTGTCTGGAACCGAGCCGGAGCGATTCGCGGCCTCTACCACCGCCTCCGTAAGCTCCGACAGGCGATGGTTCTCAACGGCAGCTATCACGCGAGCCGTCTGCTCCGTAACGTGCGTCTTGACACCGTCAATCTTCTCTGTGAGTTCCACTTTGTGAGCCGTGATAGCTGGCGCCACGGATGCGACTGCGAGCGTAAGGGCGTCTAGCTTTTTCTCTCCCTTGGTGACGATCCACCAAAATACGGCAATCAGGATTCCGGCAAGCGGGAGCCTGCCGCTCAATATGGCGTCAAGAATCGTGCCCTCGGGTGTCACCGGGCACCGGTCCTGAAAATGTTTCTTGTGGGGGATGTTTGTTGCTGCGCTCGCATGCCACATCTTGACACGCTTGACAGCCGGATGTCCACGCCGTAGCGCGATCGACCCGCGAGCCGGTGACCAATGCGGGTCGCTACGGCTCGCGGGTCGTAGCCTGGATTAGGCTTTCGCGGTGGGGAAGTACCGGGTGGCCCGCTTCTGCCCCTTGCTCTTGACCTTCTTCTCGGCCAAAAGCTTTCGGATGGGCAGAGCAAGCTCCCGGGTCGCGACGCCCAGGAGAGGGCCCAGCTTCTCGACGGCGATTCCGTCGGGGTGCTTCTTGATCTCAGCTACGACTTTCCCGCACAGCTCCACCAGCGCCTCCGGAGTGCGCTTCTCGCCGTGAGCGCGGGGCGATGCTGTGCTTTTCTTTTTCGCTCCATCGGAACTAGGGGAGCCAGAAGTCGACGGGCGAGGCTGGCCGCGAAGACGAAGAATAGGCGCCTGGCGAGGTGCCGCGGTGACCGCGGGCATCTTCCCTCCTTTTGCCGCGTCTTTCTCGGCCCTTCGCAGGCCTTTCAGCACCGCGTCGTAGGACGCATTCTCCAACTCCTTCAGGAACAAAGTGAAATCGAACTTCGTCATCGCCTGCTCTTTCGTTGTAGTCAAAATTGACTGTCAAATTTGAATTACCACGAGGAAGAGTACATGTGCAACCAAATAATGATAGTTATCGGCCCAGGGATGTCGCGCCTGGCGTTGGCGATGTAGTTTTTCTGAGCCTCGCGTGGCCCCTTCTGCTCGATTTGAAATCCTTCCGCCAGCTGGGCCGGCTCAATGACGGATGCTCGCTCGCGAGCAAGCTCGGCTTGCGATTCCAGCTGCGCGCTCATGCGCCTTGCCTCGGCCATGCCCTTCGGCCTCTTCAGCTTCATCTCTTCCGCAAAAGACGCGAAAGCCCCGATTAAGTTGACGGGCGGAGCGCCGCTGAGCCGCTCTCTAAGCTCCGACTCCAAGGGGGCGGGACATGGCACGCGATAGAAGGCCCATGATGCGACCTTGTCCACAAGCTCGTCAAGGCGCTCGCCCGTGCTCCTGTGGCCCATCTTTCGAAGCTCCCACATGTGCCTAGCGATACGTCTCGCCACGCACTCGCTATGCGCTCCTGTCTTTTGTGCGAAACGCAACGCGAAATCCGGCTCGTGGACGATGGTCCCTTTCGATATATCTATTCTGAACAGATCTTTGTACTCACCACCAAACGGCAGGCTCGCCTCCGCCATCGGCTGCCCACGACCGCAGAGAGCGTATAGGCCGAGGGCCGGATCCTTCGCCGCGTCATCTCCGAACAGCTCTCGAATGATCCCAATGTAGAAAGAGGCTCTCGACGATCTCTTCCCTTTCCCTTCGTCCGCCTCGCCTCGCGCTTTGACGCGATCCGCCACTCTGTCGGCGATGTTGAATGAGAATTTTTGACCCTTGAACTTCTTGACTGTTGCGTCGACGGTGCTCGCGATCACCTGCGACGTCTCCGCCTTTTCCTCGTACTGCTCTTCGGTGGCGTGCCCATCACGCCTCGCGCGCGCCGTGTCCTTGCGCTCGTCCTCTGCGCTATCATATGCGCACATCTGCAAAATGAGACTTGATAGCTCCACGCGGCTCAGCGAAGGCTTGTCGTCTTCTGGATATTTTTTGTACCTTTTCGTCTTGTCGATCGGCGGCCTTCCAGTGAGCACCATTAGCCAGTCAAACAGCTCAACCTTTTCATCTGCCGGAAGTTCCGCGACTGGGTCAGCAACGTCGTACCATGACGTAAGACCGATCTTGTCTGTTGCCTTTGGTCTATACGAGTTCGTATTCGCCCAAGGATCGCTCGGCACAGTCGTATCGTCGACGACGCGTCCTAGCCTGGCTCCAGCTTCGCCTTCGCGTCCGACCGCCGTCATAAACGAGTAGCCCCTTAGGCTGTACCAAAGAACCAGCTTGTCATCTCGGTGCTCTCGGAAAATTTTGGCCTCTCCACCAGACTTAGACTTCGTGTCCGTTACGCTCTTGGGGGAAGCGTAATCGATCCAGCGACCCCCGCGACGTCTCAGCTCGATGGCGGCCTGCTCGGACACGTCGAGTCCCGTGCGAAACCACTCCAGGAGTGCCCTCGCCGCGGTGGGGCCTCGTTCGACGTGGTTTCCATCCGAATCAGTCTCTTGGTCGACGACCCACCGTAGCCACAGATCTTCAAGTCCAGTGCGGATCGCAGCGCTTTCGGCCGCCTGCCTCGGAGACATGATCGGCATCTCTGGTTTTATACGCTCGGTTGGGCCTGTCCACCAGATCAGTCCAGAGTCGTCACCCACGTACGTAGTAATGAGTACGTCCTCCTTGTGCTCTATGTCGGTGACAGCAGATTCTT
>Ga0310897_10000210_pt1 | contig 12362 bp, 13 predicted proteins | sample C8D2metaG_FD_203913 | JGI IMG/M metagenome (GOLD analysis project Ga0310897, IMG submission 203913) | Lab incubated soil microbial communities from West Virginia University Organic Research Farm, Morgantown, WV, United States - C0D1 | ecosystem: Environmental > Terrestrial > Soil > Agricultural...
AATTCTTCTGAAAACATCGTTATTGAGTGAGCGTTGTGGTGTAACATACAAACACCTTATACCGTCCCCATCCGCTGATGCCTCACCTTTGTCATCAGCCAACATAGTAATTACAGGAATTATCGCAGATTCAGTTTTTCCCGAACCTGTAGGAGCTACCAATAGAGAATCCCGCCTTCGTGCCAAAACTCTATATGACTGGTCCTGGATGGAAGTTAATTTTGCAAAGGATTCTTTTGAAAATTTGTTTAATATATGTTGTTCTAACTGAGCGTAACTACTTTTCAACTCTATCAGGCTGTTGGTTTTGCTTAAGTTTAGAACCCTTTTTATTTATTTTTTCTACAATATTGCCTTGACTCCTAAAGATAAACTCATAAGCAAATATGCAAATCAAAGCGACTACAAATATAATAATTGATGATGAAAAAACCAAATTGTCAAAAGAATCTGCCATAGTTTGAACTATTAGATATTGGAAATCATCTTATAAATACGTTCAACATCAATAGAAATATAAAGAAATAGGTTTTTATATTCAAAAGTTCCTTGTTAATTGTTTTACTATTTGGTTTTAATCAAAAACTGTGATTCAAATGTACTCGAGGTCCTTTGAATCGAGCCAAAACTTGCAAGAGAGTCAATCGGTAATGGCAACAATTTTGCAGAATCTTCCTAAAGAATGTTCTCTTACGAAAATAGAATATGAAGGGCCTAGGATCGCACTTCACACTAACAAACCTCAGTTTTTGCTCGAGAATAACAAAATCCTGTCTAACATAGTTGGCCAAATAAAAAAACGAATAGTATTAAGGATAGACGAATCCATCAGAATTGACGAGAGAGAAGTTCAAAAGGTAGCTGAAAAGCATGTTCCTCAGGAATCAGGGATAACTGACATATTGTTTGATCCTGCGTTAGGAGAAGCCACCATATTTGTAAGAAAAATATCTGAAATAATGAAGGATGAAAAGATCGCAAACAATATCATACTAGAATCTGGTTGGAAAATATCTTTTAATAAGACCCCAAAAAGCATGGTCACAATCAAGAATATTAACAAGATTATCAGGAATGCTTCAGAATATCGCATTCAGTTTTACAAGAGAATAGGTGAAAAAATATTTCGGGAAAAGCTGGATCCAAATATTGAAGCCAATTTAACCTCCCTGGGAGGATTTGCAGAAATTGGAAGATCCTCTATGATATTAAGCACCAATGAAAGTAACGTTTTGTTGGACTGTGGTATGAACTTATATACGAAAGATCCTTTGTCTAGGTTTCCACGATTTGACTCTACCGGAATCAAGCTCTCTGAAATTGACGCTGTTTTATTAACACATGCCCATTTTGACCATACGGGATTTTTGCCTATGTTATTCAAGTACGGTTACGATGGTCCTGTGTATTGTACAGAGCCCACTTCATACCTAATGTATGTTCTGTATAGAGAATATATCAAACGTTATGGATCGGATGCACATTATACAGACAAGGAATTTGAAAAGATTTTTTCGCACCTAATTCATCTTAATTACAATATCGTTACGGACGTTGCTCCTGATATCAAGGTCACATTTTACAATGCTGGACATGTTCTTGGTTCTGCCTCGTTTCATCTCCATTTAGGTAATGGGGACCACAATTTTGTGTATACTGGTGATATAAAATTTGGAAAAAGTTCATATCTGGAAAATGCAGTATGGAATTACCCCAGAGTAGAAACACTACTAATTGAAGGAACAAACGGTGGAAGAGAAGACTCATATTTATCTCGAGAAGATGCGCAAGAAAGATTAATAGAAGAAATCAATAAGGTAATCAGAAATCAAAAATTGGTTTTGATGCCCTCTCAGTTGATTGGAACATCTCAAGAATTACTAATTACGTTGGATATGCTAATAAAACAGAAAAAAATAAAGAAATGCAAACTATATATTGATAAGTTGGTAACCGAAATTAATTCTATACACGAATTCAACTTCGAATTCTTAAATCGAGAGTTACAACAATCTATTATCTCAAATGATTATAATCCCTTCCGGTCAAGAAATATTACATCAATTTCAGACATAAATACGCAAGAATTGGACCCGGGGATCATCATTTATCCTTCTTCAATGTTTAGTTGCATCTACTCAAATGATTACTTAAAAAAGGTATCCGCTGATCCAGGCAATCTAATAATTTTCACAACTAAACCAACTGGTGTGACTTTAGGGAAAGAGATTGTAGATGGGCAAAGAAAATTTTCTTTAAATGACGAGGACTTTGAGATAAAATGCACTATTGAAACAATGTACACATTTAATTCGCATTCCGATTTTAATCAACTAAATGCATATATTTCTAGACTTAGACCAAAACTCAGAAAAATACTTGTAAATCACGGCGAGAAATCCAAAGTCCAAAACTTTTCTGGTTATTCTAGTAAAGTTCATAACATTTCCACACAGTACTTACAAAATCAAGAAGCCATAAAATTTTTGTAATGTAACATATTTGTTAGACCTGGGTATTATGCTGCATCTTGACTGCTCTGCCATATTTTTACCTCGGGAGGCGTGATTATGATACGTTCTTCACCCAGCCTTGCAATATCTCCCCCCAAGATTGTAACGGATTTATACAGATCTTCTACGACCATCTTCAGCTCTTCAACATCTCTCTGTGCTAACGGTGTTATTCTGATTATAATTATCATATTTTTTTCAATATCTCTTTTAATTTCAATAATATCCTTTGGATTACGAAGCGTAAAAGTCTTTAAATAAATGGGCCTTTCCCCAATTTTCTTTGTTTGCATATTATCAGTTATATAATTAGTGAAATACTTACTCGATTAATAAGAAGATTGAAAGATTCCAAAGGCAATATGTAACAGCACATTCAAATTCTGTAACCTTCTACTATATTTTCTGTACATGGCATAGATGAAACTGTCCTAACTAATTTTTTTCCCTTATTAATTACTGAAACTTCGTATTCAGATTCCGCCTCAGTGTCAGAATAACGCAACGTAATTTGTATAGTTAATTGCAATAGGCTCTTATGCTTTCGTAGATCTGGACGAACATTTAGTCTCAATATAGAAGTTGGACCTGGGATAGTCACAGGCTGTACTATATAATCAGTATCATTGCACAAGGATTTAATCATCTCATTCTCCGCATGGTTGCGCCCTACAATTAGTTTTGAGAAGGAATTCAGTCTAAAATGCCTGCCTATTTTCAAGAGTTCTACATCATTGATACTTGGCTCCAAAACTGAAAATTTGTATAAATCTTTAACTCTTTTTGAAAATTGAGGATCCGTTAAAAGACATCCGCCGGCAGAATTGGGTGGATCTGCGATTCCATATTTATCGGCTAAATCTAGTTGGCCCTTTCTGGAACGTCCTCGTATCGCTCCAAGCATTGAACGATTTATCAATCCATTATTTTCCGGATTGGTTAATGGCAACAACCGTGCGGATAAAGGTCTAAGTACCTTACCTTCTGTTTCGGTGCCTTTTTCAATGATAGACAGAGCGTTTGAATTTTGACTCATTGGCCTCTGATGTAGGACTTCACCCGTAATGATAAAATCGGCTCCAATCTCGTCCATATGTTTCTTAGCTTCATCGTACATCATCATCCGACAGTCTATGCAAGGATTCATCCCAGAACCATACCCATGTTTAGGATTCTTTAGCATGGTGAGATATTCCTTACCTAAGTAAACTGTTTTTAACTTTATATCAAGTTCAGAGGCAACTTCCAGAACCTTGTGTCCACACCCCTTCCCACAATCAAAATCGCAGAATGGCGTCTTAATTGCAACTGCCTCTACCTCAATACCTTGTTCCTTCATCATCCTAACTGCCAAGTGGCTGTCTAGACCTCCCGATAATAACGCTACTGCCTTAGTTTTTACCTTATCACTTGTATCCTTTGCATCATGGTTGAACAGTTCTTTTTTTTCTTCCGATGTTGATTTCATTGAAGTTAATTTGGACATTATTTTTCGAATTGTATATGGTTGCTTACTGACATCTTTATACTTAGCTGTCTCTGAAGTTAGACGTCAGACCTTCTTGATTCTCAGAAACATAGCTCAAGAATATCAATATTTTTTTCTTGAGTTGCTTTAGCGTACCTGATATAGAGACAACCATCAATTCCAAATTAATAAGGCTCAGAGATATCAAGGTATTAGTCAAAGACTCCAATCGGCATTTTAATATGACAATTGTATTAGGAGTATCATTTATCTTGATAATTCGGATGTGGGCTTTATTATAATCAATTGATCCAAATAATCCCAAGTATCTTCCAGAAATTTCTTCTATAATCGTAGATTTATTTAAAGATAAGCGATCAGATAGGAAAATGCCAACATAACGATATTTTTTTTTAGAGAGAGTCATAAATCATACCCCTTTTTTTACGCGATAACCATTGGTTTAGGTCTGCCCAATATTCGGTAGAAGAAACCTCCAATCTATCAAGGATAGAGTTAATTACTCGTGAAGAAGTGAGTTCAAAGATATTTTTTGCGCCACTGGATATTATTAATTGATGCCCGTATCTTTTACAGAGACCATAAAAATATTTCATATATGAAAACCATCTACCTACTTGCGATGTAGATAAGTATCTTAATTTTGAGACCATAAATTCAAATCCAATATTCTTGCCTGTTAATTTCCTCAAAAGATTTTTAGGATTAAAAAAATCATTTATTGTAAAGATATCTGTATTGCTATATATATTATCAAGATTTTCTTTGAAATCTTGATAATACAGATAAAAATAGTTCTGTTTGATGGTAGTGATATCTTGTTTGGTATTTTCTATCCTCAACACTATAGAATCCTTGTCTGTACTTAGCGCGCTACTGTAGTAGATTCCCATTACATCTATGGAAAAAAATTTTTTTATGAACGATAGTGTTTCTTGAGTTAAAGAAAAACCAATTGAGAGGTCTATAATATTTCTATTTTTGGCCAACAGTAATCAGTCTATTTTTCAAATTTTCCTTTCTTTTTGAAAATCATTCTAACAGCATCTGTATCAGAAAGTAAAATAGTCCTTGCACAAAGTTTTTGTTTGTCTAGACGAATATATACAGAGCCTCTTTCATCAAGGTTGTTTTTCAAATATTTATCAAGGTCCTCAGATCCATAGTTAATTCTTAACTGATTACAAAGGTCTGTATAGAGCCGTTCGATATCGGATGATGTTGATACAATTAACCGCATTATTGGATTCTTCCAATGCCCCTCAGTTTTTACACAATCAATTGTCACTACATTGGTAGGGAGTCTAAAATTTTCTAAAATATGATTTAATATCTTGTTTTCATCCTCCGTTGCATGAACTAAAATAGAGATATCTAAGGATGAAAACAATTCAAAAATGAAGGTATACTAAGTACCTGCTTCTTTGCCTAATTCTTCTTTGGATGAAGTTACAACATCCTCTTCTGTAGAAACTTCAGAATTGGCTTCTGTAGAAACTTCAGAATTGGCTTCTGTAGAAACTTCAGAATTGGCTTCTGTAGAAACTTCAGAATTGGCTTCTGTAGAAACTTCAGAATTGGCATTATCCTCATTACCCGCTAGAGGAGAGGAGAGAAGCTTAGTTTTCTTTACACCCACATGACGGATAATGGCAATTTTCTTTGCAACATCCATCATTTCAGAACTCATTTTTCCCATAGTCACTTCTTTTACAAATTCATCAAGAGAGAGTATAGGAATTTTTTCAGCAAGTAATTTGGCCATAGACAGTCGGATTTCATGTTTTTTTGCGGAATTTATTCTTCGTTGACTAAAGGCTGTGGCAGATACCCTAAAAACATAACCATCTGACGTGGTGTATTCATCAACATAATTTATCATAGAACTTCCTCGTCGGATGAGACTTCGTAGAAACTCTTTAGCATATTCATGTCCTTTAAATATTGTTGAAGCCATTCCAGAATTAATTTTATCAATCTGAACAAAAATCTTAGTTTGATGTTGGGTTGGATCTTGTTTTAGCACATCATACAATGTATTTTCAATTACCCTTCCTTTTGCATTGCTAACATCGGAAATTGGGATATAATTTAGAGGGACTCTGTCAAATGCGGGCGGAGCATTTACTATAATCCATTGTTTATCTCTCCATTTATCACGTACCCTGCCCCCTCGTCTGGAACCTTTTGCCATATGCAGGCAATCCTTGAATCCAAAATATAAGTTATACTAACTCATATTTCGGACTAAGATTCACTTTAGCGCTTTTTTCAATGAATTAAAACTCAAGCATTGCTTTCCAATCTCCGTTTATCTAACAAAAATTATTCTTTGATTACCTGAAAGTCTTGCAGCTGCTAAAAATTACGAACTGAGAAATTGCCCCGACCTCACAAACAAATTAATAAACATTATAGAAAATATAAATGAAGAAATTTCATGTCTCAGATCCCAAGTATAGGGTACGATACTAGGATTAAAAAGATGATTGTTGTAATCCTTTCAATTATCCTACTGTCAATTGTTGGTTTTTCAATGATCATTGCTTATCCTAACGCATTAGCATCTACTATGGACCAACAAGTGACCAATCAAATTTTGGAATATGAGAAGTGGAATTGTGGAATGGAAAGTACACCAAATTCCAATTATTTCGTAACAGAATTTAAGGTCCCAGAGACATGTAGTATCCCCATAGCCATTACATATGATAATGCAGAGAATAAGGTATGGTTTATTTCCACTAGGAATGGAACTTTATTTGGATTTGATCCAACTAAACTGACATTTGAATCCTACAGAATACCTTTCTGGTATTCAAGAGATCTTCCTGCGGGCAATTCTTGGAGTTGGGACGTAAAACTAGATAATACGATGAATAGTCTCTGGTTCACGGATGAAAAATTAAATTCGTTATGGAAATTTGACAAAATAGAAAAGAAATTCTATAATTACCCCATCCCCTTTAGATCAGAGTTTTTTTCTACCTCTTATCCAATATCATTGGGATTTGAAAATAATAATAGTATGTATTTTGTAGGAATAAGATCTCTCTCTTTGTGGCACGGTCAAATTGATAAGATGACAAATGGAACCTCACAAGGACTGGAAGAAATACCAATTCCGCTTAAGAATGCATTTCAAACTATTCCAAACTACGAAGTAGGGTTGGGATCGTTGGCAATTGATAAGGAAAACAAAATAATTTGGATTACAGCTCTAGCGTTTGAAAAAAAAGGTGTCTTAATCAGGTACAACATAACGGATAATAAATTTGATATTTTTGAATTACCTACCAGCATTAAATCTCCAACTGGCATAGCAGTGGATTCCCACGGTAAAGTCTGGATAACAGACCACGCTACCAGTTCTTTTTACAAAATATCTCCACCAGATAACTCAAAAAACTTGACAAGTACAAATATAGAACATGTTGTAACATCACCACTTTCATCAAGAATCATTGGAATTGATTATTATGACATTTCAAACAAATCTGTGAATTTATTCAAAAATACCTTACCCTATTGGATAAAGACCACCAATGATAATTCGATTTGGACTAATGAGCACGTCGGAAATAAAATTGCAAGATTTGTCCCAGACAAAGATACCTTGATAGAATATTGGATCCCAACACAAAATATTCATTTTTCCGTATGTGATCCAGTTAATAGTAGCAAGCAATGCGGCTATTCTAATGTATTGCAATTTGACGTATCAGCAGAGTCCTCCAATGCTTCGGCGGACATTGGACCACGTATCTGGTTTACAGAACAATCAGAAAATAAGATAGGTTTTATTGATTTAGATAAAGGTATCCCCATATCTTTGTCCATTAGTCCTAAAGTAATAAGCCTGCGCAACAGTAACAATAGTATCGAAAATATTGAAATAACCGTAAACAAAAGTGACCCAATTTTAGATTTTCAAAAACACATACCACCATTAACCCACAACGACACATTCTTCTTTAAGCCAATAATCGCAGGGACATTTGTACCTAATGGAGACCTAATGGGTATGCGTGTTTCTTTTTATCCTGAAATTTTAGAAATTAAATCTCAGGATTTAATAGAAAATGAAACATCATATCTAGGGAGGGTTAATGTCACTCTAGGTGGGACGCAATATGTACCCCCAGGAAACTATTCTTTGATGATAGGTTTAGAAGGCCAAGATTTTTCTATTCTAAAGAAAGTAAAATTAAATATCTCAGGTTGACAACATGTCCCAATTTTCTCAATTGAGAATTTATGCGTCAGATGCACATCTAAAACCTGAAAAAAGTATCCGCTCATGAGGCTTGAAATAGTTTCTGTAGCTACTTCGTATTTGCTCTTTTGGAGTAGCAAAGCTCCCTCCACGAAGTACCTTTTGATTAATTGCCCATTTGTCTGTATACTCCTCAAATCTGGATTGAAAGCCTGGATACAACACATATTCAGACGAAGTCCATTCCCAAACGTCCCCGAGCATTTGATAGCACCCGCAGTGACTCTTACCCTTTGGGTAACAACCTGCTTCAGCCGGATGCCATATGTAAGAATCTAGCAGATTGGCGTGCTCATTTGTCATTGGGGTATTACCCCAAGGATAAATTGTTTTGGAATTAGATTTGCTATCCCATGAAGCAGCTTTTTCCCATTCGGCTTCTGTTGGCAACCTCTTTTTAGCCCATTTACAAAAAGCGTCAGCTTCATAATAGCTCAAGTTTACGATTGGTTCATCTATTCTAATTTCCTGAGTACCTCGAAAATCCTTTTTTTTCCATTTGTTATCGTCTTTGTCAAATACCCAATAAAGTGGCGAGTCCCAATTTTCAGACAATACCATCTCCCAGCCATCTGCCAACCAATATCGGTAATTTTGATATCCTCCTGCTTCAACAAATTCTATGAATTCCCTGTTTGTAACTAATTTGTTATCAATCTTATATTTATTCAAATATACTTTGTTTTCTGGTAACTCATTATCATAACAAAATTCTTTACCGTTGTAGCCCAGTAAGAATATACCGCTGTCAATGTGTATCATTTCCTTTGGAACTTGTTCCAAGACAAGAGGGACATTAGCCTTTCTTGGCACATAGTTATCAGAATCGTCAAGAAATCTATTATAGTAGTGCTGAAAATCATAAATCATCAGCTCCTGATGTTGTCTTTCGTGATTAATTGCGGTATAGATATCCAAGATTAACCCATCTGTATAGTCTTTTGGATCTTTGGTCCTCAATTTTATAAAGTCTACAAATAGTTTCTCTATTTCCTTTCTATACTTGATAGTTTGCATTACAGTGGGTCTAGGATATCTCCCTCTGTCACTTTTCTTGAGAATTGACCCGTATTTCTGATAATAGGAATTCAAATAGGAGAGGTTAAAATCGTCATCATAGTTGTTATAGCTTTTAGAGTATTTCTCTAAAATCTTGTGAAAAAACCAAGTTACATGCGCTATGTGCCAATTAGGTGGGCTTCCAAAATCGCTCGACTGCATCACTGCATCCTCAATATCCAGAGGAGAAAATAATTCCAAGGTCGTATTTCTCACATCCATGAACTCTTTGATCAACCCTTCAATTTGCAATGAGGTTTGCATACTGTATTTTAATAAATAAAAAAGTATTTTAACATAATTTACCTATTTCTGTGATCTCAAAATATCAAAGTTGAAATATCCAATAATATTATAGTAGTGTACTGATATAGTTTGGAAAACAGTGAATCACAACCATCAGGAATAGAACAAATTTCACAGGGTGACAATAGTCAAAGAAGATACCCCAATAATAGGAGCAATGGCAATGGAGGCAGCAATGGCAATGGAGGCGGTAGCTACAACAGATTTTTTAAGCCATCCCCAGTAAATGCAGGAGAAGAACACGAGATAGATATAGAATCGATGAGTAAAAGAGGGGATGCAGGTGTAGGAAGGATTCAAGGATTAGTAATTTTCGTTCCGAATACGAAAGTAGGAGACAAAGTCAAAGTTAAGATTACTCGAGTAGGAAGAGGTTATGCTACAGCAGATTTGGTAGAAGCTAAACCTGAAGAATAACCTTAAAAAACTTTTCTAGTTTTTTTCACAAATTTTCTCAATTATTTATGAATAAATGAGTTAGCGCTTGACTCATGTAATGCAGTTACCTAGGAAGGTAATAATAGGGAACAGTATTTTAAAGAATTCGGGAGAGTTCATCAAAAACAGTGAGCAGAGTATTAATAAAATTGCAATCATAAGTGGTAAAAATGTTAAAAACAAGATAGCAGGGATTATAGAAGAGAGCTTATCCGAAAGTAATCTCCAATTTGAATGGGTAATTGCAAAAGAAGCATCATTCCAACAAGTCGACTCGGTTACGAGTCTACTAAATGATCGAAACATCTCCCTCATTGTAGGTTTGGGAGGAGGCAGATGTATAGATCTAGGAAAAATGATAGCCACAAGGTTGAGAGTCTCATTTGTAAGTATTCCCACGTCAGCCTCACATGATGGAATATCTAGTCCTTTTGTTTCGCTTAAGGGAAATGATAGACCTTATTCTATTAAGGCGGATACGCCTATTGAGATAATAGGAGATTTAGATGTTATTTCAAACGCCCCCTATAGACTAATTGCCAGTGGGTGCGGAGATTTAATAGCAAAGACAACCGCCATAAAGGACTGGGAACTAGCGAGAGATCATAATAACGAGTACTATGGCGAATATGCAGCAAAGTTGGCCCAATTAGGATCTAGAATGGTTATAGATATTTCTAAGAAAATTATTAAAAACGAAATTACTGCTCAATTAACAAGGACTATAGTTGAAGGATTAATAAGTTCTGGAGTAGCGGCCGGTATAGCCGGAAGCAGTAGGCCATGTTCAGGGTCAGAGCATCTCTTCAGCCATGCACTAGAATACATTACTGAAAACAAATGTGGATTACATGGTGAAAGGGTAGGAATTGGAACTATTATTATGGCCAGATTGCATAATCTAGATTGGTTGGAGATTAAAGACTCCCTGAAAAGAATTGGTGCTCCCACAACTTCTAAGGGAATAAATGTAGATAAAGATCAAATAGTAGAAGCTTTATTGCTTGCAAAGAAAATCCGACCTGAAAGGTACACCATCTTGAACAGGCTTGATATTAGTTCGTCAAAATATCAAGACATTCTAGATGAATTAGGGATTTTAGATTGAAAAACGATCTAAACTTCGGATAAATGACAATAATAAAGTTAGGATTTTTCCTTTTTAGATTTAGTACCGACCTCTGTGGATTTGTCATCGATCTCTGTATTTTCTTTTATATCCTTATCATCCTTATCATTACTAGTATCGTTTTCCAAAGTAGAATCAATATTTTCTGTTTCCGAGGGTTTCTCAACGGTTGAAACGGAATTAGTGTATTTCTCCAAAAATACTATGGATTTTAAGGAAGGTATAAATTTGAAAATATCGGTGGATATTCCTCTTTTGATAATTTGAATACCCTCTATCAAGAATGTATTTTCAGGGAGAGATATTTCTAGTTCAGAATCTTTATTTTCATATTTAACATCTGTCAGGTCTATGGGCAACCGTCGCCTAATCAGGTTCGAAATTTTTTCACTGTCATCTTCCAGTTTTTTTACAATATTTGCGGAATATACAAGAGTCCTTCCTGCATACTTGTGGTTAAAATCAACTTGAACCCGTCCAGATCCAATAAAACGGATGATTCCGATTCTATCATCTAATTCTATTACATCTCCAATACTTACTTCATTTGCTTTTTCACCGAGTTTGCGTAACGGGATCATGCGGACTTTAGATGGATCTCGTTCCCCAAATGCCTTTGCAGGAGGAATTTCAATATTTAGCTGGGTATCGATACTAGACTCTAGTAAGGCTTCGTCCAAGCCTTTTAATACCCAGCCTTCTCCTACACCCAATAAACGCGGTTCATATTTCTTATTTGGATCATAGTCGGGGTTATTTTTAACATCATCCTCTCTAGTTGTCTCAAAAATCTCATTAGTATCTTTAATCTTAGCAGTATAATCAAGTAGAATAAGAGAACCTTTTTCCAATGTCATAAAATTCGCTATTAATTTTCCCTATATTAAGTTTGACAATAAAACAAAAAAGATTGTTTTATAATTTTGCAATAGCTTTGTTGATGGCCCCGGATGGTATATCGATGTTCATCATTCTCAATGCAGACTCTATGGCAGACAATGTCCTGACTACATGATATTTGTTAACTTCTCCCATTGATCCGATTCTGAAAACTTTACCTTTAAGATTCCCAAACCCTCCTGCGATTAGGATCTTAAATTCGTTAGACAAGAGGTCTCTAAATTTCTTGTCGTCTATTCCAGGCAGATAATT
>Ga0310897_10000223_pt1 | contig 12174 bp, 5 predicted proteins | sample C8D2metaG_FD_203913 | JGI IMG/M metagenome (GOLD analysis project Ga0310897, IMG submission 203913) | Lab incubated soil microbial communities from West Virginia University Organic Research Farm, Morgantown, WV, United States - C0D1 | ecosystem: Environmental > Terrestrial > Soil > Agricultural...
ATGGTGGAAACGGTGGAAGCGCGGTCACCGCAACTCGATGTTCGCGCACCAGTTAAAGAGGCGAGAGGCAGGCATTCGACACCATTCTCGACGAGACGAGTGAGCCGAAGGCGAACGAAGTCGAGTTGAGATGCTGCTGAAGACCTGCCGAACAGCCCGAATGAGGCCGCAGGCCGAATGAGTGGCTGGGTGTTTGGGACGATTTCCGCAACTGGCTCATGCGCGCGGCCTGAGTCGGCAACCTCTGACCGAGGTCGTTGAGCCAGCGCTGCGGGGTCGTGGCGGAGCCGCAGCACCTGACACCCGCAGCACCGTGACCGCTATAATCCCGCCACCAAGGCCCTCGACACCTTCATGAGCCTCAGCGCCGGCACCACGATCGGACCATATGAAGTCACGGGCTCGCTAGGCGCCGGGGGCATGGGGGAGGTCTACCGTGCGCGTGATACCAAGCTGAATCGCGACGTCGCACTCAAGATTCTCCCCGACGCGTTTGCAACCGATCCGGATCGGCTGGCTCGCTTCACCCGCGAAGCCCAGACCCTCGCATCTCTGAACCATCCGAACATCGCCCACATATACGGCTTCGAAGAGGCGGGGGGCGTCCGTGCGCTCGTGATGGAACTCGTTGAAGGTGACGATCTCTCGCAGCGGATCGCGGAGGGCGCGATCCCGATCGATGACGCCTTGCCGATCGCGAAGCAGGTCGCGGACGCCCTGGAGGCCGCGCACGAACAGGGGATCGTTCATCGCGATCTGAAGCCGGCGAACATCAAGCTGCGACGTGACGGCACGGTGAAGGTACTCGACTTCGGGCTGGCGAAAGCAATCGAACCCGCGGCCAGTTTGTCGCCGGACATTTCATTGGCGCCGACGATCACGGGGCGCGCGATGACGCACGTCGGGATGATTCTCGGCACCGCAGCGTACATGAGTCCCGAGCAGGCGCGTGGGATGATCGTCGATAGGCGCGCGGACATCTGGGCCTTCGGGGCCGTGCTGTACGAGATGCTGACCGGCAGGCGTGCGTTCGCGGACGCAGATGTGGGGCTGACACTCGCGAACGTCTTGCAGCGGGAGCCGGACTTCGACGCGCTTCCGCCCTCGGTGCCCGCCCGCGTCATTCAGGCGATCCGCGTGTGCCTGCGGAAAGATCCGAAGCAACGCGCGGGTGACATCCGAGATGTGCGCCTCGCACTCGAGGGCGCGTTCGAGACAGCCGCGCCTCACGCGGCGGCGCTCCCTGCGGCGGCCGCGCCGCGGTCCGTCGTGGCTCGCGCCCTGCCAGCCGTGTCGGCGGTGCTGGTCGTCGCGCTGGGTATCGCCCTGTGGGCGCCATGGCGTTCGGAGAAACCAGTCGATCGGCCACTCGTGCGGCTCGACGTCGATCTGGGCGCAGATGCGGCGTTCCCTACCTTCAACAATGGAACGAGCCTCGCGATCTCGCCCGATGGTATGCGGCTGGTGTTCGTCTCGCGCGGTCGATTGTTCACGCGCCGCCTCGATCAACTCGATCAACCGACGGCCACCGAGCTGGCCGGTACTGAGGGAGCCAACCAGCCGTTCTTCTCGCCTGACGGGCAGTGGGTTGGCTTCGGCGCCCGCGGCAAGGTCAACAAGATCTCCGTCGACGGTGGACCCGTCGTGCCGTTGGGAGCCATCGACGGGGTCTTCAACGGCGCGAGCTGGGCGGAGGACGGTTCCATCTTCGTGGGTGATGCCGCAGGGAAGGGCCTGCTTCAACTGCCAGACGCTGGAGGTCCAGCCAGGATCCTGGCGCCAAATGACGGCCCCGAAGTAAAGCTTCAACCGCAGGTCCTGCCGGGTGGGAAAGCGCTCGCGTTCGTCGCCGGTAATCCCTCCAGCGCCGTGGATTCGTACACCATCGAAGTCCTGACACTGGCCGATGGCAAGAGAAAGGTCGTGGCCCGGGGCGGTCAATCCCCGCGTTATCTGGCATCGTCGGACGGGACCGGCTATCTGGTCTATGTCAACAGAGCCACGCTCTTTGCGATCCCGTTCGATCTGGCCACGCTTGAAACCCGCGGCACGCCCGTGCAGGTGCTCGACGACGTCGCCTACGGCGACCAGACGAGTGCTGGTCTCTTTGCCGTCTCTCGCGCGGGCACGTTGATCTACCGGAAGGCGCGGAGCGCCGCTGCGGCCCTGACGACGATGCAATGGATCTCTGCATCGGACGGGGTCACGAGCAAGAAGGAGCCTCTACGGGCGACGCCCGGCGCCTACCTAATGCCTCGATTGTCGCCGAACGGCCTGCGGATCGCGTACGTGATCTCAGAGGGAGCGAATCAGGACATCTGGGTCTTCGATCTACAGCGAGACGCCCCCAGGAAGCTGACGTTCGGCGGCCTCAACCAGTCACCAGTCTGGAGTCCCGACGGCCAATACATCGTGTTCGAGAAGGTCGGTCAGGGCCTCTTCCAGGCGCGCGCGGACGACGCCAGTCAACCACAAGCACTGATGCCACGCGTCGTCCCCCAGCTTCCAAGCTCGTTCATCGGCAAGCAGCTCGCGTACTTTGAAAAAAGTAAGATCTGGACCGTGGCGCTGGAGGATCAGGGCGGTCAGTTGAAGGCCGGAACGCCGGAGCAGTTCATCCAGAGCACTTTCGCCGACCAGTGGCCGGCGATCTCACCAGACGGCCGCTGGCTGGCGTATCAGTCGACCCAATCAGGAAAGAACGAAGTGTATGTCCAGGCATTCCCGACATCAGCGACGTCCTCAGGCGGGAAGCTGGTCTCCAACGATGGCGGGACTTTCCCGCACTGGTCGCGCACCGGGCAGCTCGTGTACAAGTCGGCCGACCAACTGATGACCGTCAGCTACAGCGTGAACGGCCCCACGTTCATCGCCGAGAAGCCCCGCGTGTGGATCGCCTCACTCAGCGGCACGTCTGGCTTTGATTGGGATCTCGCCCCCGACGGCAAGCGCGTTGTGGCGCTGATCCCGGAAGGCATGGCCAAGGCCCCGCCGCCGGAGCACGAGATCGTGATGCTCCAGAACTTCGCCGACGAGCTGCGGCGGCGGGTGCCGCTCGGGAAGTAGTCGGATCTACGGCATCGCCGCCGCCGCATCGCGGTGCAGCACTCGTCTCTTGAACTGCCAGCCTGCCGCTGTTTTCGCGAGGGCCGTTGGTCGACACGATTCGGTTGTTGGAATCGAGAGTGGCAGAGTCAGCGCGTGGAGAAATACTGCCCGAGGCCAAGGCGGGAATGAGCGCGGCAGCACCGCCAAGAAAATTGCGCCGTTTCATTCTCCTCCTCGCTTGCTCGGCGACGGGATCAAGTCGAATCGATCGTAGAACGCCTTGGCGTCGTCTTTCGCATGTACTGCCATCGCGCGGATGCCGACGATATCAGCGGCCTGCAGCGTGTGCAAACATCGCGTCTTTCAGCTTGCGCGCGGCATATCGGTCCGATCGAACACGCTTTTCGGCCGAGCCTTCAACCTGACTATTTGCCGGGGGTGAGACCGGTCGAGGCTGGCTTTGTGACGAACTTCTCGCGGTCCTCGAACGGGACAGGCACCGCGGCGGCGGACTTGGTCGACAGCCGGGCGAGGTAGTTCGCCATATGGTGATCCCGCAATCTTGCCGAGGCCCACTCCCGCCAGGACTCGTCGACGCTGAGGTGGTCGGCAGTGTGATTCGGCAGGTCGACATAGTAAGCCCCATCGAGCAAGATGATTTCGCGACCGACATGCTCGAAGGGTCCGTAGCTGCCGGTTCTTTCCGAACCTGGCGGCAGCATGGGCACGACGTCATTCTCATCGACAACTCTTACGAGAACACCGCTGAGAGCACGAAGGCGTCCGGACTCGACGCCGTCCGACGTAGTGAAACGGGGCTGGCCGAAGGTGACGACGCCGCCAACGTTGTAGCCATCCTCGATCAGATAGAACGCCAAAAGGGTCGCGACTGCGCCGCCCAATGAATGTCCGGTGACATAGGTCTTGTGCTGCTTGTTGAGGCGAGCCGTCACGTCCGCCAATATCCGCCGGGCCACGCGATCGAAACCCACTGCCACCGGGATTGAAGCGCCGGCGGTCTGGTGCACGGTGAAATCGATGTCCTCGAGAAAATTCTCCCTGTTGGCGGTTCCACGGATCGTCACGTGTTGGGTGTTCGCCTCGTTGTCCTGCTCGACGAAGTACTGCACATCGATCGTACCGGGCGAGTTGACGAGGATTGTCTTGGGATAGCTCTGCCTGATGGCGTCCGCGCTCTCGTAAGCGGCGCTCGCCCGGGCGGCCATTGCCCCCAGCTGCTCGAAATCTACCGGTTGAGAGCTCACCCCCGTTGGCAGTGGCTCGAACGGACGCGGCGAAAGACTCCGAACGCCGGCCAATAGGCAAAGGCCTGCGGCGCCTATCGCCAACACAGTCAATTGACGACTCATTGGTGACCACTTCCCAGTGGGCGAGATGCGCGGTGGACGCCCGTACTATACTGCTGTCACTCAGAAGCTTGCAGGAACAGATTGCCACGCGCTGTGCGCATTAGGCCCGCGCCGTAACGAGCCCTTACCAGGCTTGCCAGCCGCCATCAGGGGCCGTGAACCATAGGCGTGAAGGGGAGGACCCACGATGAGTACGGTAGCCCAAGCCAAACGCTGGCTGCTGGTGAAGCGGTTCACGATACTACTGCTCATTGCCGGCTTCCTGATGCTCGTCGTGCAATATCCTCGCATCGGTGCCGTACTCGACGGCCTGACGGCCCCTCAACTCCCGGTGCTGACCGCCTCTGCCAAGACGGAGGCCGTGCGCTTGGATCAGAACTGGCCTCTCGAGCTCAGCCAGCAGTTTCATTCCATCAGTCAGGGCACACGCACACTTCCGATCCCGCTCTCGTGGCTGCTCGCCCTGGAGGCGCCGCATCGCGCACTCGTCGGTGTCCCATTCCTGCGCGCCCGGCGTTTCATGGACGATGACTACATCCTTCGCTTCGGGTTCATCAAAGCCAGCCGGAACTCGCACAACCCGCATGGTCTGCCCGTGGGTTTCGCGACGACGCCGGGGCAGAATCTGCCCGGAGTGACTTACTCGACCGAGGCGGTCGGATTCACGTGTGCCGCGTGCCACACTGGGCAGCTGACCTACGGCGGCAAGCGATACATCGTCGACGGAGGTCCGGCGCCAACCGATCTGGGCCAACTGGTCAAGGCGCTCGGCGCGGCGTTGGGGCAAACCGCGATCTCAGCCAAGCTTCCCTTCTTCAACGGGCGGTTCGAGCGGTTCGCGAAGGCCGTCCTCGGCGATAGCTTCTCGTATCAGCGAGAGGTCGAATTGCAGGACGAGTTGGATGCCGTGGTGGCCGTATTGGCGGCACAACAGAACGACGTGGACGTCGTCGAAGGTTTCTCGCGCCTCGATGCACTCAATCGCATCGGCAATCAGGTGTTCGCGATCGACTCGCGACGCCCCCAGAACTACGTCGCGATCAACGCTCCGGTGAATTACCCCCCCGTGTGGACCTCGGGTTGGTTCGAGTGGGTGCAGTACGACGGTTCGATCATGGGCCCGCTGATCCGCAACACGGGGGAGGCGATCGGCGTGAACGCAAACATTGCCTTGACTGCCCCGATTGAGGAAGGACGGTTTGGATCATCCGTCCCCATCCCGAACCTTGCGTGGATTGAGAAAATTCTCGCTGGTCCGCCGCCACTCCTGGCGAAGTCCTTCCAAGGTTTGCGGGCGCCACGGTGGCCGAACTCTTTCCCGAAGATCGACATGGAAAGAGCGAAGGAAGGGCGTGCCCTCTACAACAATCATTGCCAGAGATGTCACCTGCCGGCGTTGGATTCCGAGGAGATTTGGAGCCAGTTTGCCCAGTTCGACTACTACGATCAGGCGGGGAAGCTTCGCCGTACACGGGATTCGCTGCTCAAGATCAACACGATCCCGCTGTCGAGAATCGGCACCGATCCCGGCCAAGCCAACGTGCTCGTCCTGCGGACCGTCGATACGGCGGGCAATGCCGGCGGGCCATTCAACACGCACACACCGGGCATGGGGCTGGATGCAACTGTCTGCATCGGAGATCCGCAGCCGGAACCCAGCGCAACGGCTGGTTCGCCGACGCCAGCGGCAGGCGAGGGTCCGCCGAAGCCGACTGTTCGTTGGGTGACCGCTCCGGTCACCGACAGTCGAACGCTGTCGTTCGCCAAAGCCCTGGCCGGCCTCATACAAGAAGTCAACGACGGCTGGTTCGCGCAGAACCCCGGGTTCGAGGCGCTACGAGCCCGCCATCAGGAGCACCGCCCGAACTGCATAAGGGCGGGGGCCGGCTACAGGGCGCGTCCGCTCAATGGCATGTGGGCGACCGCTCCATTCCTGCACAACGGGTCGGTGCCCACTGTTTACGACCTGTTGAGTCCCGTGGCGGATCGGCCGGAACTGGTGCAGCTCGGAGGGACCGAATTCGACCCCGTGCATCTAGGGATCGCACAGGATCGCGAACTGCTCGAGAGGGCCCGGCAGCGGCGCGATGAGAGGTACATCGACGGCTACTTCATCCTCGACACGAAACTCCGTGGGAATCTCAACATGGGCCACGAGTTCTCCGACCAGTGGAATGAGGCACAGCCCAAGTCCGCGCCGATGGGCGTCATCGGGCCACGGTTGACTGAACAGCAGCGCCTGAGCTTGATCGAGTTTCTGAAAACGCAGTGACGGTTGGCACGAACGCCGGTGGACCCGAAAGAGGACTCCCCCCATGGAGATGGCATACGCGAGGCCAATAACGCGAACGTTGGACGAGCAGGTGTCGGCGAGGCTGCTCGATCGCAAGCCGGACTTGATGTTCGCGATATTCAGGAACACCGTTCCCAACCTTGTCATGCCGGGTCGGCGACCCGCCATCGTCACGCGGTTCCCGGACGTCCAGGAGGTGCTGCAACGCCCCGACGTCTTCACCGTCACGTACGCGCCGATGATGGACCCATCAGTCGGACCCTTCATGCTTGGCCGCGACGGCACCGAAATCAACCGCCGCGACAAGGGCATCATGGCGGCAATCATGGGCCGCCACGACCTGCCAAAGGTGCGACAGCTCGTGAGGCGGCTGGCCGACGAGGCGGTGACGCCACAGATGGACAAGCGGCGCATCGAGATCGTCAATACGGTCTCCCGTGTGGTGCCGATGCGGCTGGTGGCTGAATATTTCGGCCTGGGCGGGGTCGATGTCGGCACCATGATGCGGTGGTCGAGGGCGACGCAGTACGACATGTTCCACAACGACCTGTATTCGTCGCCACCGGGGCGGCTGGCCAGGTTCCCTCAGATTCACGCCGACAATCTCGATGCCGGCGCCCAGATGAGAGCGCACCTCGCCGAGTGGTTACCGAGGTGCCGCGAACGCCTCGGCGAGACCCCTCCTCCGGATGACATCCTGTCCCGTCTCTTGCGCACATCGTTTCCAGCCGCGATCGGTTTCGACGAGCAGCGGATCGCGACAAACATCATCGGGACGCTGGTGGGCGCGGGTGAGACGACCTCGCAGGCGGTCGCACAGATTCTCGAGCAACTCTTCAAACGGCCGCAGCACCTTGCGGGAGCGGTCGCCGCGGCGAAGGCCGGCGATGATGCGCTGCTGCAGAACTATTGCTGGGAGGCGCTACGCTTCAACCCGATCTTTCCCGGCGTGTTCCGTCGCTGCGTCCAGGATTACACGATCGCCCGAGGGACGCTGCGCCGCAGAACGATCAAGGCGGGCAAGCTTGTAGTGGCGGCCATCCGCTCGGCGATGCGTGACGGACGGGAGATACCGGCGGCCTCGACGTTCTGTCTCGACCGCCCGGCGTACCACTACATGCATTTTGGCTACGGCCTGCACTCGTGCCTGGGCGACCAGGTCAGCCAGGTAATGGTGCCAGAGATCGTCAGGCGTCTGCTTACGCTGCCGCGTCTCCGCCCTGCCGGCCCAATCGACAAACAGGGTGGCCCGTGGCCTGAAGAGTACGTCGTGGAATTCGACCTACCGCTTTTCTGACCATAATGCTCGTGCCAGGCTGCCATGCTCGTGCCATACTGCGCCCCCTGCTGTTGAACCGATGAGCAACTTGCCCCCCCGTTATCTTCTGGGTGACGCGCTTGGCCACGGGGGTATGGGCACAGTCCTTCTAGCCGAGGACACACAGCTTGGACGGAAGGTAGCCGTCAAGTTCCTCAGCGGCAAACTGGAGGACGATCGAACGGCCCGTGAACGGCTGCATCGGGAGGCTCGATCCGCGGCAGCCCTCGATCATCCGTACATCTGCAAGATCCACGAAATCGTCGTGATTGACGGTCGTACGGGCATCGTCATGGAGTACGTGCCCGGGGAGACGCTGCAAACGCGCCTGCGCCGCTCGGCTTTCGCGGTCGCCGAGGCGCTAACGATCGCCGGCGAGGTCGCCGAGGCGATGGATGCGGCCCACCGGCGACACGTCATTCACCGAGACCTTAAGCCGTCGAACATCATGCTCGCAGAGAGCGGCCACGTTAAGGTGATGGACTTCGGGCTGGCCAAGGCGATCTCACCGGGCGGCGTGGAAGGCGCTCCAGAGACCGTCCTGCCGTTGACCGAAGTGGGGCTGAGGCTCGGGACGCCGCGCTACATGTCCCCCGAACAGATCCTGGGCCAGGAGGCGGACGCCCGCTCCGACATCTTCGCGTTCGGCATGCTGTTCTATGAGCTGATGACCAGTACGCACCCGTTCGACGACCCAAGCTCCGCCGGGACGATGGCAGCGATTCTCCGGGATCCGCCCAAGCCGCTCGCCCACGCCCGTAGCGGCCTCCCGCCCTTCGCTCAGCACATGATTGATCGGCTGCTAGCCAAGGATCCCGCTCGCCGCTACCAATCATTTCGGGACGTGTGGGCGGATGTGGAACAGCTTCGGCGTGATCTGACGCCGACGACTGTGCCAGGCAACACGACGCCAGCCGCTGCTTCCATGGACGCCACACGCACAAGCGTGGGCAGTTCTCGCGCGTCGTCGACGACGGAAGAGCGCCGGCAGATCACGGTCATCTTCTGCGAGATGGACGGCCTCGGAGACATGTCCAGCAGCCTCGATGCCGAAGACTTGCTGGAGCTCGGCGAGCAGTACCGCTCGATCTGGCAGGGTCAAATCGAGCGATTCGGCGGCACGACGGGGGTCTACATCGACGGAGCGCTGTATGGATATTTCGGATATCCAATCGCGCACGAGCACGACGCGCGTCGAGCCCTCCTGTGTGGTTTGGCTATTCAATCGGAAGTCGACACTCTCGTGAACAAGGCTGGCCAGACGGGAATCACAAGGCCCTCTGTTCGCGTTGGTATCAACACGGGCTTCGCAATTGTCGCGCAGCAGAACGGCGTCACCCAGGTGCATGGCAACACGGGTGCCATGGCCGCCAGACTCGCAGAACTCTCGGCCGGCGGGTCGGTCGTGGCAAGTGGTGCCACCATGCGAGTCGTGGGACCGGGTTTCGACTACAAGTCGCTGGGCAATCAGCGTATCAGGGGGTTCACCGACCCGGTGCCGCTATACGAGGTCGTGGCTGAAAGGGATCCGCGAGCGCGTCTCGACTTTCTGTCGCCAGTCGATCTACCAGCGCTGGTCGGTCGTGACCTCGAACTCTCGATGCTTCGCCAGCACTGGACGCAGGCTCGAGACGGGCAGGGGTCGGTCGTGCTCGTGTCCGGGGAGGCGGGTATTGGCAAGTCACGGCTGGTCGATTCGTTCGTCAGGGGCATTGCCGCGGATGACGAGGTCTGGGTCGAGTCGCTGTATTGTTCACCGCTCAATAGCAGCAGCCCGTTCTTCCCGCTGATCCAGCACCTCGAGAACCAGATCTGGCCCACATCCGGCAAGCACGAGCGTGACGCACTCGCCGACCTGCGATCGTTTCTGGCCGGGGTTGGCGCAGAATCCGACCACGCGTCGTTTCTACTGTCGAAACTCCTCAGCGTGGACTTGCCGGCCGCGTTCCCTGCGCCTTCACTCGCACCTGCCGCCCAACAGGCGAAGACGGCCCAACTGCTACTGCAGCTGCTGACCCACCCACAGCGAGGCCCCCGAGGCCTGATCGTCATCAACGACCTTCACTGGGCGGATCCATCGACCCTCGGGTGGCTCGATCTACTCGTCGGCCAGGTGCCCGTGCAACCGCTGATGGTGCTCGTAACCGCGCGGCCGCCCTGCCATCCGGCGTGGTTGAGCCGACCGCGCACGTCGGCGATCACACTTGGCCGATTGAAGGCGGATGACATCCTGGTCATCTGCCGGGCCACATCATCCGGCATGCGTCTGCCGCCGGAGATCTTGCAGCACGTCGTCGACAAGACCGACGGAATCCCGCTATTTGCGGAAGAACTCACGAGCATGATCCTGGAGTCAGGAATACTCGAAGCCGCAGACGATCACTACGTGCTGAAAGGCCCGGTGCCCATGCACGCGATTCCAACCACGCTCCAGGGCTCGTTGATCGCCAGACTCGACAGCTTGTCCGAGGCGAAGTACGTGGCGGAGATTGGTGCGGTGGTGGGGCGAAGATTCTCCTTCGAGATCCTGCAGGCGCTATCGGGAGAACGGGAACACGTACTCAGTCAGCACCTGCAGAAGCTGGTCGATGCCGAGCTGCTGTTTCAAAGTGGATTCGTTCCTGACGCGAGCTACACGTTCAAACATGCACTGATCCAGGACGCTGCCTACAACGGGATGCTGAGGGCCCGACGAGCGGAGCTGCACGAGAAGGTCGCCGTCGCCTTGGACGCACGGGAGGCCGCGGACCATCCCGAAGTTGTCGCCTACCACTATGCGCGGGCCGGCAAGTCGGCGAAGGCAGCCGAACTCTATCGCCTCGCGGGGCAACAGGCCATGGCTCGCTACGCGAATGCCGAAGCGATTCAACACCTCGACGCGGCGCTCGAGCAGCTTCGCCAGAGCCCGGAAAGCATGGAACGCGACGTCGACGAGCTCGCGATTCTGACGTTGCTCGGCCCGGCCCGCAACATGATCAAGGGCTACTTGGATCCGGAGGCCGAGGCCATCCTTACCCGAGCAACAGAGTTGTGCCGGGACGTCGACGATCCCGAACCGCTGGTCTTCGCGCTGGTCGGCCTGTCGACGACCCACATGATTCGCGCCCAATACAGCCGTGCCTTTGACGCGGCGACGAAAATCGGCGAAACGGCGCGAGTGACTGGGAAGAACGAGTACGAGGTCATGGGCAAGACAATTCAGTCGTGCGTCAGCCTGTTCACTGGACGGCTCGGCGAAGCGACGCAATACGCGACCGAAGTCGGCCGTCTATACCACAACGTAGCCGGCAAGCGTCTCGCCCTGCTGGGCTGGGGCACCCTCGACATCGCCTGTCGCTGCTATGGGGCTTTCGCCACCAGCCTGCTCGGCTACCCGGATCGGGCAGCCGAACAGAACACGATGACGATCACGAACGCAGGAACAAGCGAGTATCACTTCGATATCTACCATGGTCACTTGTATGCCGGGCTCGCGAGACTGGCCGAGCGGAACTGGGCTGCCTGCCAGCAGACGATGAGCGAGTATCTTCCGCTCGCACAGGCCTACGGCGATCCGTTTCCGCTCGCCATCTCCACCATCGTCCACAGGTTCTCGTTACGAGGGCCCGGATACGGTGACGCGATCCACGAGGCCAGGGCCTTGATGGAACAACTCCGAGCGGGAGGGTACGGCCTCGGCTATTCGTTTCTGCTCGGGCAGTTCGCCGAAGGGGCACTGCACTACGGGAACGTCGATGCCGCCGAGGCAGCCGTGCGTGAAGCGTACGAACATCTCGACAAGACGGGACCAGAACTCTGGGAAGCAGAGATCCACCGCCTGAACGGCGACGTGCTCCGCGAGCTCGGTGAGCCGGCTGCGGTGGTCGCCCGGTCGTACATGCGCGCGGTCGAAGTGGCACAACGACAGGCGGCGAAGTTGCTCGAGTTGAGAGCGGCCACGAGCCTGGTTCGAGTCCTTGCGGGTTGTGACGACGAGGAGTCCGCGAGGCAGCGTCTGCGAAGCGTGTACGACTGGTTCACCGAGGGCTTCGACACCGTCGACCTCGTGGACGCCAGACGGGTCTTGGGTGACAGGACGGCCCAGTAGGGCGTTGGGACGCGCGCTTTCGAACCAGGGTGTGTTAATGGAAACAATAAAGAATCTG
>Ga0310897_10000229_pt1 | contig 12104 bp, 9 predicted proteins | sample C8D2metaG_FD_203913 | JGI IMG/M metagenome (GOLD analysis project Ga0310897, IMG submission 203913) | Lab incubated soil microbial communities from West Virginia University Organic Research Farm, Morgantown, WV, United States - C0D1 | ecosystem: Environmental > Terrestrial > Soil > Agricultural...
GACGCCCGGTTTCTGAGACGCCTGCGGAATCCCATCGATATCGGAGCCGAGCGCCAGAACGGGTTTGCCGGAACCCCAGGTCGCCATGAACGCGGTGGGAATGCCGGCGACGCCTTCCTCGACGGTAAAACCGTTCTTCTTGAGAATGTCGATCAGATAACGGTTGGTCTCGAACTCCTGGAAGCCGAGTTCGCCGAAGCTGAAGACGGAATCGACCATCTGTTGGGTGAATACTTTCATCGAGTCGATGTCGGCAACCGCTTCGCTCTTGAGCTTGGCGACACGCGGTTCATCAGCTGGCGGGGCCGGCGGAGCCTGCGGCGCTGTCGACTGCGGCTGATCGCCGCGGCCCTGTGCCAGAACAGACGCGCCCGCGAGAGCGACGATGACTGCGATCAATCTCAGATACCTGGTCGTTCCGCTCACGGTGACTCCTTATGGCTGCCGATGTGGCTGGAAGGATAGCAAACGATGTCATACTTAGGCGATCCATGCCGCTTCTCGATCGTTTTGCCCGTCCGTTGCGGAGCCTTCGCATTTCGGTGACCGATCGGTGCAACCTGCGATGCCAGTACTGCATGCCGGAGCCGGATTACATGTGGCTGCCTCGCGAGAGCCTGCTGACGTTCGAGGAAACGGCTGCCATTGTCGACGCGTTTACGCCTCTCGGCGTCGACCGCGTGCGGATCACCGGCGGCGAGCCGCTTCTCCGCCGCGACCTCGACGTTCTCATCGAGGCACTGGCCGCGAGGCCGGCGGTCGCTGATCTCGCAATGACCACTAACGGTGTTCTGCTGGCGGCAAACGCATCGCGGCTGCGGGCCGCCGGTCTGCACCGCGTCACCGTCAGCCTCGACACACTCGATCGCGAACGCTTCCGCGCGCTGACGCGGATGGACGATCTTCACCAGGTGCTGGACGGAATCTCTGCCGCTGCCGGTGCGGGATTCACATCCCTGAAGCTCGACACAGTGGTCATCCGCGGCGTCAACGACGATGAAGTGGTGCCACTCCTGGAGTACGCGAAGAGTGTGAATGCGGAACTCCGATTCATCGAGTACATGGATGTCGGCGGCGCGACACGCTGGACACGTTCCGCGGTTGTATCGAGACGTGAGATCCTCGATCGATTGCGCGCACACTACGGCGGTGTCATGCCGATTGAGGAGCAGTCCTCAGCGCCCGCGGATCGATTCCTGCTGCCGGACGGGACGACGTTCGGTATCATCTCGTCGACGACCGAGCCATTCTGCGCATCGTGCGATCGCAGCCGTCTAACGGCCGACGGTGTCTGGCTGCTGTGCCTGTATGCAGCGACTGGCACCGACCTTCGTCGGCCATTGCGCGCCGGCGCAACGCGTGAAGATCTGCAACGACTGATCGAAGCGGTGTGGTCGGTTCGCGCCGACCGCGGTGCGGAAGAACGTCTCGGTATGGATCGCGAGACGACACTCATTCCGGTTCGGACGTTGAAGAAGGACGCGCACCTCGAAATGCACACCAGGGGTGGCTGATTGCGGATTGGAGATTGTTGACTGCGGATTTTTTGATTGACGAATTGCCGATTGAGATTGCCGATTGAGATTGCCGACTGCCGATTGACCGTCGTTCAACTGCGCGAACGCGACTTTCGTTTAACCGTCGCTCGGCGGCGCGCCTGTTCGGCTTCATAGTTCCGCTTCGCCGTTTTTTCGGACTGCACAAAAATCGCTACGAGTTCGTCCGCTTCGTGGGCAAGTGCCTTCGCGGAATCCGTCGCACAAATTGAGGTTTCAATCAGCAACCGAAGCCATCCAAGGCTTTCGTCGGATTCTTCCACTACTACACCGAGCTTCGAAATGAATTCCTTCCGCGTGCGCGCCCGGCACGCTGCGCGATAATTGCTGTCCGTGCTCCCCGACGTCCGAGGCGAGAAGCAGAAGATGTGCCCGGTCGCAAATACGCCGAATCTCCCGCCAGTCGGTGGTCTCAGTGGCGCCACAAGGCAAAATTCACCGCGCGATATCCGACCAGGTGTCGCAAAATCCACAATCCGCAACTCAAGCCACAATCCGCAATCTTCAATCCGAAATCAACATTCAGCCGTGTCACAAAGCGGCAACCTGGAACGTTGTATAAGAGTGAGCACATCACAGCTGGTGGCCACGTATCCTTCGACCTACCCGGCTCCAGAGGCCACTGAGGCTCTCACTCCGACAGTCTCATCGCTGTTCGAATTGCATGCCCCAGGCCTGTATCGACTGGCGCTGGCAATGCTGCACGACCCCGCTGCGGCGCAGGATGTCGTTCAGGACACCTTTGCGCGTCTGATCGAGCATCTTCGGCAGCGTGAACCGCTCGCGAATGCCCGGGGGTGGCTATACACCGTCGCTGCTCATGCCTGTCGGGATCGACAGCGACGAAGTGGCCGCTGGCTTCCATGGATACGTGAACGCGACACGCGCAGCGCGCTCGAGACTCCCGATCGCTTCGATGACAGGGAAGCCTTATTGGACGCGATTCGGGTGCTTTCTTCTCGCGATCGTTTACTCGTCGCTCTTCGCGCACAGGGGTTGTCATACCAGGAGATCGGCGATGCGGCAGGTATTCGACACACATCGGTCGGCCGGCTTTTGACGCGTGCGCTCAATCGCCTTCAGAAAGAATTGAATCGAGCCACGGAAACACAGGGAAGAACACGGCCCACAGAAGGACAACGCCGCGGCTGACCGGGCCATCCGGCTGGGAGAATCTGAGATGTCACGCTGCTTAACTGACGCCGAACTCCAGGCAATTGCCGACGACGCGGCACCGTCGGAGCATGTAACCCACGCCGAACACTGCCAGCGATGCGGCGAGGGTCTTGCCGCGCGCAACCGGCTGATCGCCCGCGTCGAGGATGCTGCGGGAACCACCGAACTTCCGAGCGGCGCGCGAACTGCGATTCTGACGCAACTGGCGCGAACCACCGCTGCCGGCGCAACCACATTGCGGCCTGTCCGACGCGTGCCGCAGTGGGCGTGGGCGATTCCTCTCGGCGCCGCGGCGGCCGTCGCGCTCTTTATCTACGTCATTCCCGGAATCGACCGGCAGACAACAGTGTCTGCCGCCGAAATTCTTGGACGCTCGCGATCCGCTCTCGCGGCGCCGGCCTCAGGGATTGAGGTTCTGACCTACGATCTCGAGGTGTCAGGCGTGCTCGCGGAGTTGATCCCCGAGGAACAATCAGGACGCTTCACCGTGCAGGAACTCGTGGATCACGATCACGAAGGCCGCTATCGCATCGTCAAGCTGACCAGCAGCGGTCAGATCGTCGGCGGCGCGGCCGATGATCCACTGCGCGGCATTCGGACGCGATATATGCGAGCAAACGGGCGAGGATATTTGTTGCGGTTCGACGGGGCCGCACCTACGGCGTTCTCCATCCCCGCACTGAAGCGCACCGCCCTTCAAACATTCATCGGCTTCATGCAGGCCAGCAGCACGCAGACGCTGCGCGAGGTGCAACGCGGAGCCGACGCGTGTTATCAAATCGACATTCCGGGAAGCGCAATGGCTGGCGGCTCGCTGCTTGCGCTCGACAGCGCTCGCGCGGTCGTCGCCGTCGCCGACTCGCGGCTGGTCGAATTCTCGGCGAGCGGGCGGCTCGCGGATCGACCGTTCACGCTCGAATTCCGATTGCTGACACAGGACCTTCGACCCGCCGATTCAGCCGAAGCTGCCGACTTCGACATCTCCCCCCAACCAGGCGACGTCGTGCTGGAGGGGGATGCCTCGCAGAATCCCGTCTGGGACGTTGTCACGCGCGCCCTTCGCGCGATTCCGCCGCAGGCGGCTGCACCTGCGACGCATTCGGCGACCGTCGAACGTCCAAGGCACTGACATTGGCCGACGCGATTCGTACCGAGGCGCTGACCAAGTATTTCGGGCAGGTCGTCGCACTGGAGACTCTGAATCTGTCAGTCGGACCCGGTGAGGTCTACGGCTTTCTCGGCCCGAACGGTTCTGGCAAGACCACGACGATCCGAATCCTGCTCGATCTGGTGAGAGCCACGAGCGGACGCGCGCTCGTCGACGGGCTCGATTGTCGAACGGCCAGCGTAGAGATCCGGCGGCGGATCGGCTACCTGCCGGCCGAGATGCCGCTCTATCGCGAGATGACAGGCGCCGGTTACCTCGATTTTCTTGCCGCACTCGAATCACGCCCGGTTGATTTTTCGTATCGGCGCAAGCTGCTGTCCCGGTTCGATGTCAGCGACGTCGATCTGCGACGCAGGCTCGATCGCCTGTCGCACGGCATGAAGCGGAAGTTCGGCATCATCCAGGCGCTGATGGGTCGCCCGTCGCTGCTCATCCTCGATGAACCCACATCGGGACTCGATCCCCTCATGATCGAGGCGTTCGCCGAAACCGTTCATGAGCTCAAAACCGAGGGGCGAACCACCATATTCCTCTCGTCACACGTGCTGTCTGAAGTGGAACGCCTCTGCGATCGGGTTGGCATCATCCGCCGCGGTCAACTGGTTCGCGAGACGTCGATCGCCGATCTGCGTCGCGACACCCCGCGGCGTCTGCGAGTGTTCTTCGATGGACCGGCACCGCGGCCGCCCGCTTCGCTTGCCGGCGCCGTGCGTCGAAGCGATGCCCGCCACTGGGACCTCGAATGGTCCGGCCCACTCGGCACCGCGCTCGATGCGATGCGGGGCCTTCCTGTATCCGACATCGAGATCGAACCGTTCAAGCTCGAAGACTACGTGCTGAAAATTTACTCAGGTACCGAGGGAGCACGGGATTGATTCTGCCAGCGCTCCTCGGGCGATCCTTGGCGCGACACAGCGCGCTAGTTATCGCGGTGGCAGCACTGCTCTCCGCCTTTCAGATCCTCGACATCGTCGTTGCGTACAACCTGCAGGCGAAAGGAGTCTACGGACAGTTTGCGTCGCTGGTCCCGGCGTTCATCCAGGAAGCGATGGGCGGAGTGCTCGTTGGATCGTTTTCTGGTGCGATCGCGCTCGGGTTTGCTCATCCACTTGTGATGCTGTCGCTGTCCTCCGTGGCCATCTACCTGGCTAGCGAACCCGCCGGCGAGGTGGAGGACGGCCTGGTCGACCTGGTTGTTGCTCGGCCAGTTCCGCGGAGTCTGATCGTGACACGCTCCGCCCTGGTGTTTATCGTCGGCAGCGCCGCCATCGTTGCGGCAATGTTCGTGACCAGCCGCGTGACCGTGCGATGGCTGTCGCCGGCGACCGCGTCCGCTTTGCCGGCACTCCGTCTGGCATGGGTCGCGGCAAACCTTCTTGCCATCGTCTGGTGCCTCGGCGCAGCGGCACTGGCATTGGCGTCGCACGTCCGTGAGCGAACGCGTGCCGCCGGCACGGTCGCCATCGTTGCGGTCTTTCTGTATCTCCTGCAATTCGGCGCGGCGGCGTGGACTCCCCTGCGTCCGTTCGCGCGCGTCTCACCCTTTCACTACTACGAGCCAATGAGAACGTTGCTGGGAAGCATGTCGCCGGTAAAGGATATTGCCGGCCTGCTCGGAGCGACCGCTGTGCTCCTCGGAGTCAGCGCCGTGCTGTATTCGAAGCGGGACTTGTGACGCTGATTACGGCTTATCAACTCGAAACGCGAAATACATCATGGTGCTTTCGCGTTCGATCAGCAGGACCGCTGCGGCACTCGGTTTCAACTGGCCCGCGAACACTTTCAAATCGTCCGCGGTCCTGACCACCTGACCGTTGAGCGCGTAGATGACGTCGCCCGGCTGAAGGCGGCCCTGCTGCGAGTACGGCGACTCGGGTGTTACACGCGCGACGACAGCGCCCCGTTCGCGCCTCACCGGCGGCAGTAATGCGGCGACGGAAGGATTGAGATCGAGCGCGACGACGCCGAGTGGACGGATGGTTTGCTGCGTTCCTATCAGCGCTTCCAATTCACCCGTGTCGTTGGTGCGCTCTACGACGGGGACCTTGACGTTCAGCGTGCGCTCGCCGCGACGAACTTCGAGCGCCACCTGTTCCCCCGCGCCACGCGTGTAGACGTTGATCCGGAACTGCCGCCCGTTTTCCATCGCCTTTCCGTCGAGCGAGAGCACGATGTCGCCGGGTTCGAGGCCGACCTTCTCTGCCGGTCCTCCCGGCAACACGTCTGCGAGAATGACACCCGCATCCAGCGTCAGTCCGAGGGCTTCGGCCATAAGCGGTGTAATCGTCTGAGAATTGACGCCAATTTCTCCGCGCCGCACACGACCGTGTTTTCGAATCTGCGAGAAGACGTTGCGGACGATGTTACTCGGCGCAGCGAAGCCAATGCCTTCGCTGCCGCCGGATTGCGAATAGATGAGCGTGTTGATCCCGACCAGGCGTCCAGCCGTATCCACCAGCGCACCACCGCTATTGCCAGGATTGATGGTCGCGTCGGTCTGGATGTAGATCATCGGATCGTCTGGAGTGAGCTGACGCGCAACGGCGCTGACCACTCCCATCGACACCGACGATTCCAGTCCGAGCGGACTGCCAAACGCGAGCACCAGCTGTCCTGACCGAAGGGCATCCGAATCCCCGAATGGCAACGCCGGCAATCCGTGCGCCTCAACCTTCACGACCGCGATGTCCGTTTCGTGATCGATCGCGACCACTTGTGCCCCGACCGTCCGGCCGCGCCGCTTCAGGATCGATCGCCCGCGCGCCGCTGTCGCGGGATCCGGCGGCAGTTCGACCTCGATGCGCGTCGCGTTCTCGACGACGTGCGTGTTGGTCACGATGTAGCCGTCAGCATCGACGATGACGCCCGATCCGCTGCTTCGTTCGAGCTGTGGCTCCGCCGCTGTGCTCTGATTTTCCTCGTCAGGGGCGGGATAACCGGCCACAAAAATCTGGACTACGCTTGGACTGACCCTGGCGGAGAGATCCTGCAACGAGCGCGACAGCTCGGCGAGTGGAGGGGCAGGAGCGGCTGACGACGCCGTTTGTGCGGACACGCTCGATGCGAGCCAGAGGACGAGCAGACCCGCCAGGATGCCGCGCAATACGTGCATGCGTGTGGATCGTAGCACGCGGTAGTGGTCCAACTTGACACCACTTCCAAGATCCGCTCCAATCCGCCGCATGCGCATTCCGCTTGTGCTGACGCTCGCGCTCATGGTGACGGGGTGGCTCCCCCAGGGAACAAAGCCGGGCAACCCCGAGGAGAAACTGCCACCGAACATCAAGCAGTTGACGCACTTTGGCGAACGGGCCTCATGGTCGCCCGATGGGAAGCGCATCGCGTTCATGGAGAAGAGCTTCGGCGATGCGTACGAAGTCAATGTCGCAACCGGCGCGATCCGCCTGCTGACGCACTACGCGCATCCCGGCTTCCTTCGCGTGCAGTTTCTACCCAATGGCGACTACTTCCTCATCGGCGCCCGCTCGTTCACCGACATCAGCACCACACGATCCCGCGATCAGGAGATGTGGATTCTCAAAGCCGACTTCAAACCGGGCGATCACGCGGTTCCACTGGAGCATAAGATCTCCGAGGGGGTCGCGATTTCACGGACAGCCATGAAGATCGCCTGGTCGAATACGCGAGGGCAATATCCCGATCGATTCCAGGAAGGCGAGTCTGCGATCTACACTGCCGACATCGTTGACGAGAACGGCCGTCCGAGGGTCGCGAACGAAAAAGAAATCCTCCGCGCGAAGGCGCCGGAGTGCACGCTCGAAGCCCAGGATTTTCGCAACAACGACAGCGAATTGATTTACACCTGTTATCGATCGCCGTTTGCGGATGTGCTCGGCATCGATCTGGCAACTGGTAAGATCACCGTCTATCGTAAGCTCGCCGGCGAGTACAACGAGGTCGAAGGTATTTTCCCGGATGGAAAGTACACACTCGTGGAGTCGAGCCGCGAACAACTCGAGCAGAATTCGAATTACATCGACATCTGGAAGCTGAAGCTCGAAGCGAACAGCACGGACTTTACACGGGTCACGCGCTGGGGAGAGTACCGGGGTTATAAAGCGTCGAATCCGGTCGTCAGCGCCGACGGGAAACGCATCGCATTCCAGTCGGCACGCAGCAAGGATCCGGCGGGTGTCGGGTATGGGATCTTCGTGATGGACGTCAAGGAATAAGGAGCTCTCATGGTTCGCCGTGTCCTGTTCGTGGTCGCCTCGGCTATCGCCCTCGCGTTTGCGTCGACGTTTGCGTCTACGCCGAACGGCGAACGCCACTTCCTCTACGTCGCCGAACCCGGCATCCGCAACTACGTCGAGTACGGCGGCGTCGGTGTGATCGTCTACGACATGGACAACGGTCACAAGTTTGTGCGGCGCATCCCGACGTTTGCTGAGGTTCCAGGACAGGCGCCGGAAAACGTCAAAGGCGTCGTCGCCAATGCGAAAACGGGCCGGCTCTACGTTTCGACGATAAAGCGGGTTGCGGCAATCGATCTCAAGACCGATCGATTGTTGTGGAACAAGGAATACGAGGGGGGCGCAGATCGCCTTGCCCTTTCACCCGACGGTAAGATTCTTTACATCCCGTCGCTCGAAGGGCCTCACTGGAACGTCGTGGACCCGGCCAGCGGTGACGTGATTTCCAAGATCGTGACCAACTCGGGCGCGCACAACACGATCTATGGTCCCGACGGCCGAGCGGTCTATCTTGCCGGACTGAGAAGCCCGCTTCTTTCGATCGCGGATCCGCGGACGCACAAGGTGGTGAAAGAGGTGGGTCCGTTCAGCAACGTCATCCGCCCCTTCACCATCAACCGCGCGCAGACGCTCTGTTTCGTCAACGTGAACGATCTCCTCGGCTTTGAAGTCGGAGACATCAAGACCGGAAAGATGCTCCACCGGGTCGAAGTGACCGGGTTCGAAAAGGGACCAGTCAAGCGGCATGGCTGTCCGAGCCACGGCGTCGGACTTACGCCAGACGAGAAAGAGTTATGGCTCTCGGACGGCCACAACGAACGCGTCCACATTTTTGACTCGACGGTGATGCCGCCCAAGCAAGTGGCATCAATCAAGCTTCGCGATCAGCCCGGGTGGGTGACGTTCAGCATGGATGGACGCTACGGTTATCCATCAACGGGAGAGGTGATCGATACCAGGACGCGACAGATCGTCGTCTCTCTTACCGACGAGCAACAGCGCGTCGTTCAGAGCGAAAAGGTGGTCGAGGTCGTGATGGACAACGGCCGCGTCGTCGAAACCGGCGACCAATTTGGCATAGGCCGTAAGAAGTAGTTCTACAGACCTTGGGTGACTCGCTGGCCGGCGAAGACGATGCGGCGTGAGTCCTTGTTACCGGCAAGCCGTACGTCGATGTCCCGACGCAGCGGTGGCAACATGCGTGAACCTGGCGCCAGTTGTAGCGTCAGGCGCCTCTCCGCATCCTGCCATCGCATTTCGATGCCCATCCATTCTCCGCGACGATAGTCGAACGACCGTCCGTCGTCCTCGTAGAGCGTAAACGCGCCATCGGCGCCTGGATAGACGACGATTGACAGCGGTTGTTCGACCGCTTCGTCGCTGTACTGCTTGATCGGTCCAAACGGAAACAGCGCGCCGGCACGGACGTGAAGCGGCATCGTCGCAAGATCGACGCGACGATCGATCTCACGACCGCCGGTCACTCGCTCTTCGGTCCAGAAATCAAACCAGTCGCCGCGAGGGAGATAGAGGCGCCTGGACGTCGCGCCTTTTTCGACAACCGGCGACACGAGCAGATCGCGGCCCCACAGATACTGATCGCCGCGTCCGACCGCCTGTGAATCGTCGGGATGATGCAGCCACAGCGCCCGCATCATCGGCAGACCGGTTTCACAACACTCGCGCGCAATCGAGTACACATACGGCAGCATGCGGTAGCGCAGCTCGAGATACTGCTTGATGATTGGTTCGACCGCCGCATTGTGGAGCTCACTGACATCGCCGGCGCCTCCGGTGTAGCCACGTGTTTCCGATGGCCCGACCTCGCCGGTGTTCCAGCCCCAGGGCAGACGCAAGTGCCAGGTGCGCCCGTGCGAACGGAACAACGGACAGAACGCCCCGAATTGAAACCAGCGCACGTGCAACTCGCCGGTGTACTCCGGCGTTGGAACGAAACCGCCGATGTCTGTTCCCCAGAACGGGATGCCGGAAAGTCCGGTATTGACCGCCACCGGCACATGCGTCTTCAGTGTTTCCCACGTCGAATACACGTCGCCCGACCAGAGGAACGCCCCGTAGCGTTGCATTCCTGGAGCGCCGTTTCGGTGCAACGCAAAGGGACGCTCGTTCGCGCGCCAGAGCTGCGGACCTTCCCAGTACATCCGAATGCGCGCGAGACGTGACGGCTGATCGAGGCCATCACCCTGATCAGGCCACCAGCCGTCGATACCAAGGTCGTAGACAGGTTTGTGATACGGCCAGTAACACGCTACGGCACGGTCGTCGGGCCATTTGTCGTCGGCGGTTCGTCCGCTTGGAACCGCCTTCTCTGGCGTGCACGCGTCGCGAACTGTTCCCGACATCCGCCGGCCCTCGATGACGACGTGAAGGACGACACGAAAGTGCTGCGCGTGGAGGTCGTCGATCATCACGCCGGGATTGGGAAAGTTTTCTTTCTTCCAGCCGAACTCGCCGTTGCGCGTGTTCCAGCCAGACGGAGTGAATTCAGTTCCCAGATAGATCAATGCATCGCACGGCAGCTGCTTCTCGCGAAACGTTCGCGCGACCCACTTCACTTCGTCCGGCCCTGCGAGCGTCCGATGCGACTGCATGTATCCGAACGTCCAGCGTGCGGGCAGTTGCGCCCGGCCGGTCAGCCGCGCGTATTCACCGATGATGGCTTTCGGATCGGACGATGTGGTGATGAAGACGTCGAGCGGCGCGTCGGTTGCTGGCGTCAGGCGTCCCTGCGGGCCGCTGAGATCGAAGGCACCGAGCGGTTGATGGACATACATCCCCCAGCCCTCTGTGCCAACCAGCCACTGAATCGGCACGCGCCCGCCATGCGTGCGCAGTTGATAACCGCCCTGCCCGTTGCGGCCGCGATCGATTGCCCCTTTTCTGTCGAACTGTGGTCCTCCCTCGCCCATCCCAAGAAGCGGCCCACTGCCCAGGAGAAAGGAGACATCGGGTGACACGGGATCAAGGGTCAGCCGCTGGATCGCCTGGCCTGCACTCGTGTCCACATGAATTGTGGGCGGACTGGACGTGATTCGGATCGTCAGCCGACCGGCGCGTATGGTTTGGGACCCGGCCGACGTGCGACGGGCAACGACGCGACCCGCAGCAGCCTGTACGAGCGAGTCGTCTGCCGGAATGCGGCCTCCGCTGACCGGCAGCGCCGTGATTCGCACCGTCGTGTCGCTGATTGAGCTGACGACGAACTCGACTGGTTTGCCTGCGACGGTGATCTCGCTCGACTGACCACGGACGATCCCTTCGCCCAGTGCGAGACCGGCGCCGAAACCAGCGAGCCTTCTAACTGCGTCGCGTCGAGTGATGGATGTCATGTGTCCTGGCGCGGTCTACAGACGGCGCCCTACCCTATTTGTAGGCGCCCGCAGTGTTGAAGTCGCCGGCCTTCACGATCGATACGCTGTTCGGGTCGATGTGCTTTCGAAACGCCGCGTTAATCTGTTCCACTGTGAGCGACTGGATTCTTGCTTCGAGATCAGAGTCCCAGGTAAATGGTCGGCCGAGCTGTTCGTGCGACACCATGAGCGCGAGCAGAGCGCCATCGGTCGAGCGGCCGACCATCCGCGATTCGAGGTAGGCTTTCTTCGCTGCATCCACTTCAGCAGCGGTGAAACCTGCGTCGTACACCTTCTTCAACTCGTCCATGAAACTGGATTCGACCTTCGGTCCAACCGCGGGATTGAGGCTCACGGTGCCACTCAACATCGCGGCCTCTCCCTCAGCGGGGACCGTCAGGCGGGCATTCGCGCCGTAGCTCAAGCCTTCACGATTGCGAATGCGATCCGAGATCCGCGACGTGATCGTTTCACCGAACATGTAGCTCGCGAGAACGATCGCGGCATAGTCGGGATCGTTTTGCGACAGCTTGAACCTCTGGCCAGCCATGAAGACCGCGTTCGCCTTGTCGGGGGTCTCGATCTTCAGGTTGATTGGGTCGGTCTTCTTGAACGGGAT